>ENA-ORLY01002797-ORLY01002797.1-human-gut-metagenome-genome-assembly--contig:-NODE-2797-length-15554-cov-4.296052_pt1 | contig 15554 bp, 14 predicted proteins | sample MGYA00243071_ERZ508832 | MGnify/ENA primary metagenome ERZ508832 (study PRJEB26277, sample SAMN04329777) | human gut metagenome | biome: human-associated habitat | host: Homo sapiens | place: USA... | reverse complement strand
TTCATTGCAATAAATTCGACGCCCTGCAGGCCGTCGCTGACCATGCGGTTGACGGCGTTGCCGCCGCCGCCGCCCACACCAATGACCTTGATCGTCGTAACGTTTTCGTCCATTTCTTCGTCGAGCATGAGTGCCATAACTTTTGTCCTCCATCGGATATGTTATCGTAAACCTGCGCTTTTCGCACAAGAAGAGTTCGATACTATACTTATATAACTGTATCGTATCATCTTTTTGTCCCGATTGCAAGACAAATTTGTTTTTTTGCAGAGGTTTTTTTCACCGACCCGTTTCCCGGGGCCGATTCCCGCCGAATTTGCGCCCCCAAACCGGCCAAAATCTCTGTAAATCCGGCATAGCCCCGGTCGATATGCGTCGGGTGGGTGATGACCGTGGTTCCCCGGGCCGCAAGCCCCGCCAGCACCAGTGCAGCCCCGCCCCGCAGGTCGGGGGCCTCCACCACGGTGCCGCACAAATGGCCGCCCGGCGCAATGGTCAGCACCCTGCCCGCCGTTTCGGCCTGTGCGCCCAAGCGGCAAAAACCCTCGGCACAGCCGAACCGGCGCTCAAAGATCACATCCTCGATGCTGCTCTCGCTGTCGGCACAGAGCATTGCCGCCGCCAGCAGCGGGGCAGCATCGGTGGCAAGGGCCGGATAGGCTCCGGTGAACACCCGGCCTGCCCCGTGCAGCCGCCCAAAGCGGGAAATTCGCACCGTATCCCCTGCCGGTTCCACCCGGCACCCCATTTGTCCCAGAATTTCCAGCACCGGCGCATAGAGTGCAGGGGCGCAGCCGGTCAATTCCACCCGGCCGCCCGCCGCCGCACAGCCGCAGGCCAGCGTGGAAGCAAAAATACGGTCGGGCAGGGGCGAAAAGCAGCACCCGGAAAGCCCCCGCCGCCCTTCGATGCGGATCGTGGAGCTGCCTGCCCCCTCGATGCAGCCGCCGCACCGGTTCAGAAAAGCGGCAAGGTCGGCGATCTCTGGTTCCCGGGCCGCCCCCCGCAGGATGGTCCTGCCCTTGGCACAGGCAGCGGCCAGCAGAAGTGTCTCGGTGGCCCCTACGCTGGGGAAACGCAGGGTGATCTCGGCCCCGTGCAGGCCGGAGGGAGCTGTCAGCACCAGCCGCCCCTCCCCCGCTTCCAGCTCCACCGCCCCCATTTTTGCCAGCCCCGCCAGATGCAGGTCGATGGGCCGGGCCCCGATGCGGCACCCGCCGGGCAGGCTGGTCTCGGCGCGGCCCAGCCTTGCCAGCAGGGGTGCGCAGAACAGAATGGAGGCCCGCATTTGTCCCGCTGTTTGCCCCGGCAGGGTGCTGTTGGCAGGCGGGCCGGAGAGTACTGCATCACTGCCCTCCCACCGGGCGGAACAGCCCACGCCCCGCAAAAGCGCCATGCAGTGCTCCACATCCGCAAGGCGGGGCACAGCCTGGAGCCGCACCTCTCCCGTGCAGAGCAGCGATGCCGCAAAAAGCGGCAGAACGCTGTTTTTCGCTGCCGGAATTTTCACGCTTCCGTTCAGCGGTCGGCCCCCTGTCACCACGATCCGTTCCTCCATGTCCGTGCCCCCATTCCGCAAAAGATACCCCACCGTATGCAAAACAGGGCCGGAGTGTGAGGCGGACAAGTTTGTTTTGTAATTTATAGCATCCTCGCCCTCTCAGGCGCTTTGCGCCAGCACCGGGTTGCGGCTCCCAGCATCCGCTTCGCGCAAACCCTTGCGCTTGCGTCCTGCTGGCCGCGGCCCCAACAACTCCTCCCTCATTCCGCCGCAGGCGGTGGTCGTCGTCGTTGCTCCCAAAGGGAGAGCCTTTGGCAATTCAACTTTATGTTTTCTATTCCGTCAGGTCTCACCTCTTGATACGGATAGGACAATACCCATCTCTCCCAACAACATCATCAGGCTCGTTCCTCCGGAGGAGAAAAAGGGCAGGCTGATGCCGGTGTTGGGGATGGTATTGGTGACCACGGCCACATTGAGGACAGCCTGCAGAGCCACCTGCACGGTAAAGCCCACCACCAGCAGCGCCCCAAAACGGTCGGGAGCATGGGCGGCAATGGTAATGCCCCGCCAGAGCAGCAGCACGAACAGCAGCACCACGGCGCAGGCCCCCACAAAGCCCAGTTCCTCGCAGACGATGGAGAAGATGAAGTCGTTCTGGGGTTCGGGCACAAACAGATGCTTCTGGCGGCTGTTCCCCAGCCCCAGCCCGGTGGCTCCGCCGGAGCCGATGGCGTACAGGCTCTGGATGGTCTGGTGGCCGTCGCCCAGCGGGTCGGCAAAGGGGTCCTGCCAGGAGCGCAGGCGGTCGGCAGCGTAGGGCACAAGGTCCGGCATAACGACCACCGCCGCCCCGATGGCAGCCGCCCCGCCCAGGCCTGCCAGCACGAACCACCGCAGACCTGTGCCGCCCACGAACATCAGCACAGCCCCGATGCCCAGGATCAGCAAAGTGCCTGAAAGATGGGGTTCCAGCAGCATCAGCGCCGCCACCACCCCCAGCACCAGCGCAAAGGGCAGCACCCCCACCGCAAAGCTGCGCATCCTGTCATGGTTCAGCGAGATGATGTGCGAAAACACCAGCACCACGGCAAATTTTGCGATCTCGCTTGGCTGCAGGGTGCCCATCCCCGGCAGTACCAGCCACCGTTTGCAGCCGTTGTATTCCGGCATAAAAAGCACCACCACAAGCAGCACCAGCGAGACCCCCAGCAGCGGCCAGGCCAATTTGTGGAAGATGTGATAGTCCACCCGGCTGGCCATCCACAGCCCCGCAATGCCCATGGCAGCGTAGAGCAGCTGGGGGCGCAGGTAGGCAAAAGCATCGCCCCGACGGTAAAGGGCCACCGCCCCCGACGCACTGCCCAGCATCACCAGCCCGAACCCCACCAGCGTGAGCACCAGCACCAGAAACGGCAGATCCGGCGCCGGCAGCACCCGCAGCGGTACCCGTCGTTTGGTCAACGCCGCCTGTTTCATCCCGTCACCCCCAGTTTTCTTATTGTACGCCGGAGTGTTGGCGCTTAGTCTTTTTGGCACGCTCTGCGCGTAAAATAAAACGAAAGGAGATGACTCCATGCTCCGCACCCTCCCTGAACACGCCTTCCGCCGCCGGGCGCGGGTGGTGGCGGCGGTGTTCTGCGCGGTCTGTCTGGGGCTGGCCGTGCGGCTGTTTTCTTTGCAGCTGCGCAGCGGCGGCTGGTACACCGACCGCGCCCTCGGCCAGCAATTGCGGGACACCGTCGTCCCCGCCGACCGGGGGAAGATCTACAGCGCCGACAGCGTCCTGCTGGCCGCAAACAGCAGCTGCTGGACCCTCCGCGCCTCCCCCCGCGAGATGCCGGAGGAAAAGCTTCCCCTCGCCGCCGACAGCCTTGCGGACATCCTTGGCCTCGACGCCGCCGCGCTGCTGGAAAAATTCAGCGACCGCCGCTCCAACGACTGTCTGCTCCGATACCGGGTGGACCGCGAAACGGCAGACAAGGTGCGGGATCTCTGCGAAGCGAACGGCATCACCGGCATCCGGATCAATCAGGACTCAAAGCGGTGGTACCCGCAGGGGCAGTTTCTCGCGTCCGTGCTGGGGTTCACGAATGTGGACAACGCGGGCGTTTCTGGGCTGGAACTGAAATACGACGGCCTCCTCACCGGGGAAAACGGGGTGGTCCTCACCGCCGTCAATGCGTGGGGCTACACATTGGAGCAGAGCTACGAGACCGAGCGCTTCCCCACCGAGGGGGACGGGCTGCGGCTGACCATCGACGCCAACATCCAGCACTACCTCGAAAACGCGCTGGGCTACGCGGTGCAGGAGCACCATGTTGCCGCACGGGCGGTGGGCATCGTGATGGACGTGAACACCGGGGCCGTGCTGGCCATGTCCACCACCCCCTCCTACGACCCCAACCAGCCCCGCGTGCTGGCCGACAAGACCGCCCGGAGCATGGTGGATGCCCTGACCGGCGACGAGCGCAAGGCAGCTTTGCAGCTGGCCCAGCAGACCCAGTGGCGGAACAAGGCCGTCAGCGATTTATACGAGCCGGGCAGCGTCTTCAAGCTCATCACCTGCGCGGCGGCGCTGGACGCCGGGGCCATCTCCAAAAGCTCCAGCTTTTACTGCGGGGAGTCCATCTCAGTAGCAGGCACCCGGTTCCACTGCGCCAACCACAAGCGCCACGGGGCCCAGACCGTGACCCAGGCACTGGAAAACTCCTGCAACCAGAGCTTCATCCAGATCGGGGCAAGGCTGGGCAAAGAGGCGTTCTGTGATTATTTTGCAGCCTTTGGCCTGCGGGAGCCCACCGGCATCGACCTGCCCGCCGAGCCGAAAAAGAGCCTCTACTACACCGCTGACCGGATGGGCCCGGTGGAGCTGGCCTCCTGCGCGTTCGGGCAGAGCAGCAAGATCTCCTACCTGGAAATGGCATCGGCGGTCTGTGCCGTGGTCAACGGCGGGAAGCTGCTGCAGCCCCGGGTGGTGGATGCCATTTTAGGGCCGGAGGGCGAGGTCATAGAGGCCCTCTCCCCCGTCTGCAAACGGCAGGTGCTCAAGCCCGAGACCAGCCAGATCATGCGGGAGATGATGGAGGCGGTCGTCCTCTACGGCGGCGGGCGGAACGCGCGGATCGCGGGCTACCGGGTGGGCGGCAAGAGCGGCACCAGCCAGAAGCTGGACAGCGCCGACGAAAAGGCCCGCATTGCCAGCTTTGTGGCCGTGGCCCCCATCGACGACCCGCGGTTCCTCTGCCTGGTCTGCCTGGATGAGCCCCACAGCTGGACGACGGCAGGCGGCAGCCTCTCGGCTCCCGTCTGCGCCGAGGTTCTGGAACAGACGCTGGTATACCAAGGCATCCCCCGCGCCGCCGTCCCGGAGCAGCCCGCTCCCACGGCGGAGACTGCCGCCGACCTGCCTGAAGATGGCGACAGTTTTGACGGGGCCTGAATCAGGGCAAAAAGAAAAGACCGCCGAAGCGGTCCTGCGGATAGGATAACATGTGCTGCTGGATTTTCAGCTCTGCTGCGGCTGCTCGCGGAACGTGATCTCGCCGGTCTTGCTGTCCATGGCATCCACGATGGCAAGGCTCTCCAGCTGGTAGCCCTTGCTGCGGATGAGCTCGCCGCCCTGCTGGAAACCTTTTTCCACGGCAATGCCGATGCCCTCCACGGTGGCACCGGCCTCCTGCGCCAGCTCCAGCAGGCCCATCAGGGCACAGCCGTTGGCCAGGAAATCGTCAATGATGAGGACATGGTCCTCCGGGGTGAGGAACTTTTTGGAGACGATGACGTTGTAGATCTTCTTGTGGGTAAAAGACTGGATCTTGGTCTCGTAGTTATCGTAATCCAGGTTGATGCTCATGGACTTTTTGGCAAACACCACCGGCACGTTGAACTCGCTGGCCACCACGGCGGCAATGCCAATGCCGCTGGCCTCGATGGTGAGCACCTTGTTGATGGGCTTGCCATCAAACAGGCGCTTCCACTCCCGGGCCATCTCCTTGAACAGCGGGATGTCCATCTGGTGGTTGATGAAACTGTCTACCTTGAGCACATTGCCCTCGCGGACAATGCCGTCCTTGCGGATGCGATCTTCCAGCATTTTCATAACTCTGCACGTTCCTCCCAGTGACTCTCAAATTTTTCCTGTGACTCTCAATTTTTTATTTTACCAAGTATACCGGAACCACCCGGGGTTTGCAAGGTGTTTTATACCCAAATTTGACAAAAAAGCGCATGGAATTTCAGTCTTAGCTCCAAAGAGTATGACTTTGATCGTTCTTTTGCGTCCGGGGGCGATTTTTCCGGCCTGCGGGCTTGTTTTCTGGAAAAATTCGAGTATACTGGAAGCAATCAGCCGGGGGGTTCTGTGCTGCCCCGGCCAACAGGGTGCGGCTGTTTTGCAATGAACCAGCCGCTGGGGAGAAGGAGTGGACCCGTATGAAAACAGGATTGATCATGGAAGGCGGTGCCATGCGGGGCATGTTCACGGCGGGCGTGCTGGACGTTCTGATGGAGAACGGCCTTGTGACCGACGGTGCGATCGGCGTGTCGGCCGGCGCGGTGTTTGGCTGCAACTACAAATCACACCAGATCGGCCGCGTCATCCGCTACAACACCGAGTACTGCAACGATAAACGCTACGCCAGCTTTAAAAATCTGGTCAAAACGGGCAACCTGTACAGTGAGCAGTTCTGCTACCACGAGGTGCCCGAAAAGCTGGATCCGTTCAACGAGGCGGCCTTTGCCGCCTCCCCCATGGATTTCTTTGTGGTCTGCACCGATGTGAAAACGGGCGAGCCCATCTATCATAAATGCCGCAAGGGCGACGCTGAGGATGTGCTCTGGATGGAAGCCTCGGCTTCCATGCCGCTGGCGGCAAAGATCGTCAAGATCGGCCATTACGGCCTGCTGGACGGCGGCGTGGCGGACTCCATCCCGGTGCGGTTCTTTGAGTCCATCGGGTACAAGCGCAATCTCATCATCCTGACCCAGCCCAAGGGCTACATCAAAAAGAAGAACAAATTCCTGCCCGCCATCCGGGCCAAATATTTCCGCTACCCCGCCTTTGTGGAGGCAGTGGCGGACCGCCATGAGCGGTATAACGAGACCCTGAGCTACATCTCAATGCTGGAGCAGGCCGGCAAGGATTATGTCATCCGCCCGCCCATCCCGCTGGAGATCGGTGCCATGGAGCGGGACCCCGCCCAGCTGCGCCGCGTCTATGAGACCGGCCGGGCCGTGGCTCAGATCCAGGTGGAGAAGATCCGGGATTTTTTGAATGCCGTGAAAGCAGCTCCTGAGACCTGATTTGCAAAACAAAAGAGGCTGTTGCAAAATGGTGCAACAGCCTCTTTTATTTTTACTTTGTAAACTTCCCCAGCAGGGTCACCGCCAGCACAATGACGCCGATGACCAGGAAGATGCCCAGCATCCCGATGAGCAGGATGGGCAGCGTGGTCTCCCACGAAAGTAAATGCAGCATGTTTTTCCTCCTTTGTTCACGCGCCCAGCAGGGTGAGCAGCAGCCCGCCTGCAATGACGGAAGCGATCTGGCCCGAGACATTGACGCTGATGGAATACATCAGCAGGAAATTCTGGTTATCCTCTTCCAGCCCCATTTTGTTGACCACCCGCCCGCTCATGGGGAACGCGGAAATGCCCGCCGCGCCGATCATGGGGTTGAGCTTTTTGCCCTCCGGCAGGAAAAGGTTGAGCAGCTTGGCAAACAGCACGCCGCCGATGGTATCGAACACGAATGCCACCAGCCCCAGCGCCAGGATGAGCAGGGTATCCAGCCGGACGAACTGGTCCGCCGTCATCTGCCCGGCCACGGTGAGCCCCAGCACGATGGTGATGAGATTGGTCAGCACATTCTGCGCCGTCTCGCTCAGGGCGTTGAGGACACCGCACTCCCGCAGCAGGTTGCCGAACATCAAAAAGCCCACCAGCGCCACGCTGGCCGGGGCCACCAGCCCGGCGATGACCGTGACTACAATGGGGAACAGAATGCGGGTCAGTCTGCTGACATGGCCTTTCTCATAGGGCATCCGGATGAGCCGTTCTTTCCGGGTGGTCACCAGCCGGATGACCGGCGGCTGGACGATGGGCACCAGCGCCATGTAGCTGTAGGCCGCCACCATGATGGCTCCCAGATATTTCGAGCCCAGCACGTTTGCCACAAAGATGGCCGTGGGGCCGTCCGCCGCGCCAATCACGGCGATGGAAGCGGCATCGTTCAGCTCAAAGACGAAGCCTGCCGCGAACAGGGTGAAAAAGATGCCGAACTGGGCCGCCGCCCCAAAGAACATGAGCCAGGGCTTTTCCAGCAGGGGGCCGAAATCGATCATGGCACCAATGCCGATGAAGAGCAGCAGCGGAAACAGCTCGTTGCTCATTCCCACACGGAACAGCTCCGTGATGGGCCCCACGGTCTCCCCCTGGGTAATGGCCCCGGAGAGAGGCAGGTTGACGAGGATGGCACCAAAGCCCATGGGCAGCAGCAGGCTTGGCTCCATCTGTTTTGCGATGGCCAGATAAATGAGCAGTCCTCCCACCGCCCACATGACCACCATCTGCCAGGTCAGATTTCCAAAATTGGAAAACAGGCTGGCGAATGTTGTGAGAAACTCCATTTTGTTTCCTCCCAAAAACAGGCCCCGGAGGCTGCGGACAGGAAACAAAAAAAGAGACCCCTGTCACAGCCAAAAATCACTGTGACAAAAGTCTCAAGCGAACACATGACATCGGGTGTTTCCACCGTGCTGACGCTGCCATGCAGTGCACCGCTCCGGGTCCGCGGCACACCCCTTACTCCCTTTTATCGGTCCTATTATATGCGATGTCCCGCCGGTCTGTCAACGGGCTCCGGCGCTTTTTTTGCCGCTTCTTTTCCGGGGAATTTCTCAGTAATGCACCACATTGCCCGCTTTCCGGATCCGTGCCAGCACCGGGGCAGCCTCCGGGCTGCGGAAGTATTCCAGCGTCGTGGCGGGGACGAGGGCTTTCAGGGACTCCCAATCGCCGTTCTGGAGGCACTGGCGGACGGTGGAGGCGCTGATGGCCTTTCCCCCGGCCTGTTTACGGGGCACAATGATGCAGTGGATGCCCGCCTTGGGCAGCTGCTCTTTCATGATCTGATTGTACAGGCCCGTCACCTGGCTGGCAGGCTCCTCGCCCACATAGCGGGCGGTCACGTTCAATACCGCCGCGATCTTGGTAAAAACGGCCAGGTCGAGCCTTGCGTGGCCCTCGATCACGGCGGTTTCGTCTTTCAGGAAATAACTCGGGAACGTGGCGTTGGAGATGATATAGGGGCCGCTGTCGTGCAGAACGACGTTGGACAGATGCCGCACTCCCTCGGCCACCAGCCGCTTGCGGACTGCAAAAGGCACCAGGCTGGCGTCCTCGCTGACGACAAACAGATGGAGGGTATCACAGGCGGCAGCCGCCGTTTCCACCAGATACTGGTGCCCCAGCGTAAAGGGGTTGGCGTTCATGACCAGCGCGGCAGAGCTGCCCTCGGTTTTGGTCTTTTCGAGGCCGCGCAGGTAGGCACCAAAACCATCCCGGCGGTTCTCCATAAAGACGAGGGTGTCCTCCACCCGGGCGATCTCGTAAAAGCCCAGATCCCCAAAGAATTTGGAGCTTTTTATCTTGGTGTACAAAAACAGGTGGAGGTTGCCCCGGGCGCACTGCACCTCAATGAGGTGGGTGATGATCTGGTTGAGCAGGCCTTCGCCCTGATGGTCGCTGCTGACGGCAAAGCACCGCAGGGTGTTGCCAAAGCAGCTGCCCGTGCCGATGACGTGGTAATCCTCATCGAACATGGCACAGATATAATCCAGATTGCCGTCCCGGCGGATGCCCTCTTTCTGCAAAAGGGCGTCGATCTCAGCCAGGGTGGTTTTATCGGTGGGCGACACCTGCGAGAGGGTGTATTCAGACATCTTCCAGTACCTCCGTTTTGAAGAAATGGAGCAGGTAGCAGAGCGCCAGCAGGTCAGCGCTGCCGCCGGGCGAGAGGTTGGCCGCGATAAAGCGGTCATCCAGCGCGCGGAGAGCGGCTTCGTCCGGGTAAGGCGTCCGGGCCAGCAGGGCTTTCAGCTCCTTCACCACGGCCAGTTGCGTCGCACGGTCGCTGCGGGCGATCAGGTTGGTATCCGTGCTGTTGGCAATGATCGCCAGCAGTGCCCCGCAGCCGGACTGATTGAGGCTGTATCCTGCGGCCAGCCCTTTTTCCAGCGCGGGCAGACCAAACTCCAACACGGCGGGCAAACCTGCTTCCACCTGCCCCCGCACCCCGGTAATGCCGTACTGCACATAGAGCTTCTGCCCGGCGGTAACGGCATTCTCGGCCGTGACCCCCGCAAAGTCTTTTGCCGTCAGCCCGGCCGTCATAGTCGAGACTTCCGCCAGCACGCGGGCCGGGTCGGCCCAGACGGCACGGTCCAGGCGGCCCAGCGCCGCGCAGACGATGCCGATGGAGAAAATAGCCCCCTTATGGGTATTGACGCCATGGGTGGCGGCCAGCATCTCGCCCTCGGCCTCGCAGCCCAGCGGGCGGAGGGCTGCAAAGGTCTCCGGGGCCGGGCCGTCCGCTGTTTTCCGCCCTGCCCGGGTGCAGGCCTCAAAATAAGGGTAGAGGGAGGCCGCGCTGCTCATAAAGGTAAACGAATCCATATCGGTGTGGCTGCCGCTGTTCCGGCGATCCACCAGGCCGGGCTTGGGGGTAGTGGTCACCTCATACAAAAGGGCCCGCACCGCCTGCCGGGCAGCCGTGGCGGCATCCAGCGTATCCATCGTCTCGGTAAGGATCACCGTCGTCCGGGCCTGCAGCTCGGCTACGGGATGCACCCGGCGGCTGCTGCACACCTTGGCAGGCCCGCCGCAGATGAGGCATTTGCGGCCCTCAAGATGCAATTCTTCCCGGTCCACTTTTTTGCCGTCCGGGCGGAGGACGTCCATGTCAAACAGCCGCCCCAGCGGGCTGGCGTCCTCCACCAATGTCGTCAGTTTCTTGATGGTCAGCGGTTCCGCGTCCAGCACATAAAAAGCCTCCGGGCCCGTCACAGCCTTGCTGAGGTCGATCTTCAGCGGTTTGATGCCGCAGCGCAAAAACTGCTGCTCCAGCAATTGCCGCCCCCGGGCAAAGCCCCGGCGGATGAGAGGCGAATCCTTGACCGGGCCCGCAATGTTCATGGTAAAGCAGACCAGCGGCTTGCCATAGGCCCCCAGCAGCTCCTGCTGGTGCCAGACCCGGCGCTCCCGGGCATCCAGCATCTGGATGAGGGATACTTCTTGTTCCATGAAAATTTTCTCCTCTCAGCGCTTTTTCTTGAGCATGTCCATAAACAGCTGCACCTGCGGCAGAGCAGCGGCATCCCGCTGGCAGAAAATGTAGGTGCGGCGGAGGAACGGCTCGCCGTTTTCAAACGTGCAGGGCCGGACACAGCCATCAAAATTGTCCAGCGCGATTTCCGGCATCAGGGCCCAGCCAAGGCCCCGCTTGACCATTTCCAGGCAGGCGGTGATATTGTCCACCACAAAGCTGCCCGTATCCCCGGTCACGCCATTCTCATATCGCCAGCGGGCCATCTGGGCCCCCAGCGAAGCGTCGGTCTGGTGGTCGATATACAGATAATCCGAGAGCGGCTTTCCCTCATACTCCCGGGCATAGATCAGGCAGATATCCTCTTGCGAGAGGAGGAACTGCGTGCCGTCCCAGGGGTACTCGCCCCGCAGCACCGCAATGTCCAGCGTACCGTCCAGCATCTGCTGGTAAAGGTGGCGGCTGTGCCCGGTGGCAATATCCAGCCGGACACGGGGATACTTTTTGTGGTATTCGGCCAGCACCTCCGACAGGCGGTAGTAGGAAAAATTGACCGACACGCCCGCTTTCAGGGTGCCGCACACCTCGCCCTGCATGGCGTCCAGCCCGCGGCGCAGCTGCTCCATCTGCTTGAGGGCGGCACGGCTATGCTCCAGCACCTTTTCTCCTGCCGGGGTAAAGCGGATGCCCTGCCGGGAGCGGAGCAGAATTTCCACCCCCAGCTCCTGCTCCATGGATTTGATCCGCTTGGACAGCGCCGACTGGGTCATATAGAGTTTATCCGCCGCATGGGTGATGTTCCGTGTCTCATCCAGCACTTCCAGCAGCTCAAAGTCTTTCTCGTCCATTGAGGTTCTCCTTTCATTTCAGCTTCCCTGCCTGGTTTCGTTTCATGTTTGCCTTTTCCCATTCCTTTTCTTCATCTTACTACCCTTTATCCCCCAAGAAAAGCCCCATTCTTTCCGAGAGTTTTTCCAGATTCCATTCCAATTCGGAATCAAATAAGCATTTTGCACAACGAGATGGAATCTCTGACAGCAGATTGCCAGAAAAGCGCAGGATGTATCCCAGATTTCAAAGCAAGATTCCCTGCCGGACTGGAAAAGGAGCTTTTCTCAGCCTTTTGCAGCAGGATAAATTTTGTCACCATTGAAAAGACATAAGAATACCCGCAGGTTTTATCTTCCTGCGGGCACTTGTCTTTCCTTTAATGCTGCCAGAAGCTGATGAGGGCCAGAAAGGGGATGCCGACTTCCATCAGATCGCGGCTGACTTTCTGCATGGTGCAGTACCATTCACTGGGTTCGCCGCCCTGTACTGCCAGACCGTGGCTGAGGTTCCAGAATAGCAATGGAAATTTAATGTCCAGAAAAAGAACCAACGCCAGCAGCCCCATAGGGAGCAGGAACCATAAATTCCCCCGTGTTTCCATCCGCCCTCCGACGGCAATATTATAAAGCCACTGACAAGTGGGCAAAAGGTCTTGCTGTTGGTACTCCCCGTTGACCACAACATTGATATCATCTGCCAGCTGGCCGTTTTCCGCCCATAAAACCGCATCGCCCGGCTCGCCAATTGCCTGCCCGGCAAAAATCTTCCTGTCATCCTGATAAATTTGGACATTCTCCTGCGATGACGTTACAATGCGGTATTGAATCGTTTCCCCGTTCATCGCAAACACCGCCTGCGTTTCATGCTCTGCCGCAGTGACAGTCAACGCATAAATTCCGTATTCATCCCGGCCTGCAAAGCTTCCATCCGTCTGCCGGTACAGAAATGCATCCCGCAGCCAGACTCCCGGGCGGCTGGCCGCACAGAGGTAGAGGATCATCAAACCCACCCAGTACAAAATGCGCAGTGCGCGGCGGAAAGCCTGCTTGTGTGCTTTGATTTTTTGCATAAAGACCACCTCCCGTAAGCTTGACAAAGGACGTTGAAACGCGTATACTGAAACTACAAAGGGTGCTGCCTAACAAACAGCTGGCTCCTTACCGTACAGGAACAAAAAAGATTGACCGATGTACTTGGGGAAGTAGATGGCGGTCAGTCTTTTTTGTTTTTTTGATTCTTGTCATCATGGCTGATTTTCCATGTGATGTCAAAAACACCATAGGCAATGCTGCAAAGCAATGTCAGCAGCAAAAGCACTTCAGACAGAGTCATATTGCATCCCTCCTTTCACCAAAAGTGTCGGGAGGGGTCACTTCAAAAAAGCCGCCCTCCCGGCATCTGTTCCACAATCTTTGCAAAACAAGAATTCCGGCAAGGAGCGTTCAGCCGCCTGCGTTTGAGGCAACACCCATTGGCAGGGTAAATACACTGCAGTTACAGGATATCATACTTTCTGTCAAAAGACAACACCCGCAGGAAACTGGCTCCCTGCGGGTGTTGCCGCGTTAGATCATTCTTTTCTCTCGATTTTGCCCTCCAGCAGGTCGGTCAGGCAGGGCACGGTTTTGCCGTGATAGCCTGTGACCGTCTCAGCGTGAAACAGGCTGCTGAGGACGCTTTCTTCCACGCACTCGGCCACCGCCCGGAAGAGCGGGTTGATGGCGTCATCGTGGAGCATGGTCATGGGCAGGAGGGCTTTGTCCGCGTAGTGGGGCATCCGGTTGGCCGTGGTAAAAGCCAGCACGATCTCGCCCGAGCCATTGCCGCAGTAGCTGCCCGTGCGGGAGAGGCCCACCAGCGCCCGGTGGCAGAGCCGCCGGAGCTGCCGCTCACTGAGCGGGATGTCCGTGGCCAGCACCGTGATGATGGAGCCTTTATCCTCGTGGGGCGGGATGTGTGCCTCCAGCAGCTGCTGGATGGGGGTACCGCCCACAATGAGATCATCAAACATGGCATGGTTGGAGAGGACAAGGGAACCAATGGTATAGTTTTTTCCATCCAGCTCCACCATCCGGGAAGCCGACCCGATGCCGCCCTTGAGGCCGTGGCAGCGCATCCCTCGGCCCGCGCCCACAGCGCCCTCGGCAAAATCAGCCTTGCAGTCGGCCAATGCGTCAAAGACGTTCTGCTCGGTGACATGGAGACCCCGGATGTCGTTCAGACCGCTGTCGTTGCACTCGCAGACCACCGGGTTCACGCTGCCCGTCGTCTCACAGATATCCGGATTTTGGGCCAGCATATACTTGACCAGCGCCGTCTCCGCCGTGCCCACGCTGAGGGTGTTGGTAAAGAGGATGGGCGTTTCCAGCGTGCCCAGCTCGTCGATCTGAACCAGGCCGGTGGTCTTGCCAAAGCCGTTGATGACATGGCTGGCGGCCAGCAGCTTCTCGTGGAAGATATCCCCCGGGTGAGGCAGCAGGGCCGTCACGCCCGTCTGGACATCGCCGTCCGCCAGGGTGCAGTGGCCCACTGTCACGCCGGGCACGTCGCTGATCTTATTCAGCGGGCCGTGGGGCAGATGGCCGATGGTCAGATTCCATTTTGCAGGGATTCCCATAAAGATTTACCTCCAAGAAAACCCTCTCCGCCTTTCATCGCGCAGGCAGAAAGGGTTTATTTTTCTCAGTCCTCGTGCTGGACGCGCTCGATGGTGCCCAGGTCATAGGGAGTGTTCTGATAGACGTAATAGTTCAGCCAGTTCTCATACAGCAGGTGGGCATGGGCACGCCAGCGGAAGAGGGGCGGCTGCTCCGGGTCGTCGTTGAGGTAGTAATTCTTGGGCACTGCAATGGGCAGGCCCTTGCCCACATCCCGCTTGTACTCGGCATCCAGCGTGTACTTATCGTACTCCGGGTGGCCGGTGACAAAGATCTGGCGGCCATTTTCGGTGCTCATGAGGAATGGGCCTGCCTCGTCGCTCTCGGCCAGGATGCGGAGGGCGCGGCAGTTGAGCACATCTTCCCGGCTGATGCCGGTATGGCGGCTGTGGGGGGCGTAGAACACCTCATCAAAGCCGCGGACCAGCGGGTTTGCCGGGCGGGTGACCTTGTGCTCAAACACGCCGAACATCTTTTCCGGCAGGATATGCTTGCGCACACCGTAGTGATAGTACAGGCCCGCCTGCGCACCCCAGCAGACATGGAGGGTAGAGTAGACGTTTGTCTCACTGAAATCCATGATCTCGCACAGCTCCCGCCAGTAATCCACCTGCTCAAAATCCATCGTCTCCACCGGGGCACCGGTGATGATCATGCCGTCGTAGCGGTTATTTTTGACCTCCTCAAAGGTCTTATAAAACGCCTCCAGATGGGCTGCAGAAACATGGGTGGCCGCATGGCTGGCCGTCTGCAGCAGGGTCATATGCACCTGCAGCGGGGTGTTGGCCAGCAGCCGGGCGATCTGGGTCTCGGTGGCGATCTTGGTGGGCATCAGGTTGAGGATCAGGATTTCCAGCGGGCGGATATGCTGGGAAGCGGCCCGCTCCCGGTGCATGACAAAGACGTTTTCTTCATACAGGGCATCGTAAGCGGGGAGCGTTTTGGGGATGATGAGAGGCATAACTTCTTACTCATTTTGAGAGATTAGATTTGATCCAGTGCCTGTGCGATATCGGCAATGAGGTCCTCGCTGGACTCCAGACCGCAGCTCATACGGACCAGCTCGGCGGGGACACCTGCGGCGCGCAGCTGCTCATCGTTCATCTGGCGGTGGGTACTGGACGCGGGGTTCAGGCAGCAGGTGCGGGCATCGGCCACATGGGTCTCGATGGCAGCCAGCTTCAGGGCTTTCATAAAGGTGCTGGCAGCTTCACGGCCGCCGGCCAGACCAAAGGACACC
>ENA-ORLY01002793-ORLY01002793.1-human-gut-metagenome-genome-assembly--contig:-NODE-2793-length-15567-cov-8.756811_pt1 | contig 15567 bp, 7 predicted proteins | sample MGYA00243071_ERZ508832 | MGnify/ENA primary metagenome ERZ508832 (study PRJEB26277, sample SAMN04329777) | human gut metagenome | biome: human-associated habitat | host: Homo sapiens | place: USA... | reverse complement strand
AAGTTCTCCTGTACGTTGGCAAGGTCATCGCCCCGGCGGTCATCCAGGTTCAGACTGTCCCAGGGGGTGGGGGAGACACCGCCCTTACGGGTGGAAAAGCCGTGGGTGATGGCGCCGTTTTCCAGCACGTCGGAGGTCAGATAGACCAGGTCGTTTTTTGCGTGGATGTGGAACATAGTGTCTCCTTCCGGAGGGGAACGGGGCGTCGGGGACGCCGCCCCCTGCATAAGATGGGACGGGCGGCGGCTGATGCCGCCGCCCGTCATTTTACAATGCCTCGCAGAGTTTGCGTCCGCAGACGCAAATAAAATCAAATCCATTTTCGACGGCGGCGTGTACGTCGCCGAAAATTCTTCTCGGCCTGCAAACGTGCGCGTGCGCGACTTTGACGCGCACGTCGTGCGCTGCAGCAGGCCGCAGCCCGCTCAAACGACAGCCCAGCGAAGCGGGTGTCGTTTGAAGTTACTCAGGAGTGGTACTCCTTGCAGGTGCACTTCTTCCATTTCAGCCCGCTGCCGCAGGGGCACAGGTCGTTGCGGCCGACCTTGACCACCTTGGTGGGGCGCTTCTTCACGGTGCCGTCGCCGCCCACGTTCTCGGTCATGCCGCTGGCCACGCGCTCGCGCTTGACTTCCTCGTTCTGGCGCAGGCGGACGGAGTACAGACGGCGCACCGTCTCCTCCTTCATGGCATTGACCATCTCCTCGAACATCTCCAGAGACTCTTTCTTGTAGGCGTCCACCGGATTGGTCTGGGCGTAGGCCCGCAGGCGGATGCCCTGGCGCAGATCCTGCATGGCGTCGATGTGCTCCATCCAGTACTCGTCCACCACACGCAGCAGGATGACACGCTCCAGCTCGCGCATGACAGGGGGCGTGATCTCCGCCTCCTTCTTGGCATAGTAGTCGGCGGCGGCTGCGGTGAACAGGTCGGTGAAGTCCTGCTGGGTCATGGTCTTGAGCTGATCCTCGTCAATTTTCACGGTATACTTGGGGAAGTAGACGCCTTCCACGCTGTGCAGCAGGTCGCGGCAGGCGGCCATGTCCAGATGCTCGCTGCCCAGGAAGGCGGTGTGGACCAGATCGGAGATGGCGCCGTTCATCATGTTCATGATGATGTCCTTGACATCCATGCCGTCCAGCACCTGCTTGCGCTGGCCGTAGATGATCTCGCGCTGCTTGTTCATCACGTCGTCGTACTCCAGCACGGACTTACGGGTCTGGAAGTTGCGGCTCTCCACGGTGGTCTGTGCCTGCTCAATGGCGCGGGAGAGCATCTTGCTCTCAATGGGAGTGTCCTCATCGAGGTCCATGCGCTCCATCAGAGAGGTGACGCGGTCACCGCCGAACAGACGCATCAGATCGTCCTCCAGCGAGATGTAGAAGCGGGTCTCGCCGGGGTCGCCCTGACGGCCGGCACGGCCTCGGAGCTGGTTGTCGATACGGCGGGAGTCGTGACGCTCCGTGCCGATGATGAACAGGCCGCCGGCGGCACGGACCTTCTCGGCCTCGCCGGCGATCTCCGCCTTGTGCTGAGCCAGCTTTTCGGCAAACAGCTTGCGGGCGTTGAGGATCTCCTCGTTGTCCGTCTCGGCGTAGCCGGTGGCCTCGGCGATCAGCTCATCGGTGAGTCCAGCCTTGCGCAGGTCGTTCTTGGCCATGTACTCGGCGTTGCCGCCCAGCATGATATCCGTACCACGGCCGGCCATATTGGTGGCCACGGTGACGGCGCCGAACTGGCCGGCCTGGGCCACGATCTCGGCCTCGCGCTCGTGGTTCTTGGCGTTCAGCAGATTGTGCTTGATGCCCTCGCGGGTCAGCATCTTGCCCAGCAGCTCGTTCTTCTCAATGGAGACGGTGCCCACCAGCACAGGCTGGCCCTTGGCGTGGCACTCCTTCACCTGCCGGATGACGGCGTGGTACTTGCCGTTCTCGGTCTTGTAGACGGAGTCCTCATTGTCGATACGGGCGATGGGGCGGTTGGTGGGGATCTCGATGATGTCCAGAGCGTAGATGGTGGCGAATTCCTCCTCCTCCGTCAGGGCCGTACCGGTCATGCCGGACAGCTTGCGGTACAGGCGGAAGTAGTTCTGGAACGTGATGGTGGCCAGCGTCTTGCTCTCGCGCTGGACGGACAGGTGCTCCTTGGCCTCGATGGCCTGATGCAGACCCTCGGAGTAGCGGCGGCCAAACATGAGACGGCCGGTGAACTCGTCCACGATGACGACCTCGCCGTCCTTCACCACGTAGTCCACATCCCGCTTCATGATGCCGTGGGCCTTGATGGCCTGGTTGATGTGGTGGGCAGTGGTGCTGTTCTCGGGGTCACTGAGGTTGTCCAGATGGAAGAACTCCTCCGCCTTCTTGATGCCGCGGGCCGTGAGGGAGCAGGTGCGGGCCTTCTCGTCCACGATGTAGTCGGCATCGATGTTGACGTCCTCTTCCTCCTTGTCGTCCGTCTCCGCCACCACGTACTTCTTCAGGCGAGCGGCGAAGGACTCGGCCATGTCGTACATCTGGGTGGACTTCTCGCCCATGCCGGAGATGATCAGGGGGGTGCGGGCCTCGTCGATGAGGATGGAGTCCACCTCGTCCACGATGGCGAAGGCGTGGCCCCGCTGGACCTGCTCGTTGGCGTAGATGGCCATATTGTCGCGGAGGTAGTCGAACCCCATCTCGTTGTTGGTGCCGTAGGTGATGTCGGCCTGATAGGCTTTCTGACGCTGCTCCTTGGTCATGTCGTGGATGATGAGGCCCACGGTGAGACCCATGAAGCGGTGGACCTTGCCCATCCACTCGGAGTCGCGCTTGGCCAGATAGTCGTTGACGGTGACGATGTGGACGCCCTCGCCGGTCAGCGCGTTCAGATAGGCGGGCAGCGTGGCCACCAGCGTCTTGCCTTCACCGGTCTTCATCTCGGCGATGCGGCCCTGATGCAGGACGATGCCGCCCACCAGCTGGACAGGGTAGGGGCGCATGCCCAGCACGCGGTCCGCGGCCTCACGGACAGCGGCAAACGCCTCCGGCAGGATGTCGTCCAGCGTCTCGCCATTGGCAAGGCGCTCCTTGAACTCCGGCGTCTTGGCCTGCAACTGGGCATCGGTCAGGGCCTTGTACTCCGGCTCCAGTGCGGTGATCTTATCCACGATGGGATAGATGCTCTTCAGCTCACGCTGGCTGTATGTGCCAAAAAGTTTGGTGATAAGTCCCATATATTCGTATCCTTTCCGTATAAAAGAATATGCGCATACAATAGCAATAATATAGTATAGCACAGGATATTGTCTAATGCAAAAGAATTTCTGTGAACAATCTGCGATGGACAGAACGCGCGGTTTGCGGTTGATGAAACTGTAAAGATGTGGTATACTTGTCCATATATAATTATGAAAAGGAGTTTCTGCCATGAAGCTGAGCTTTTACGGCGCTGACCAGTGCGTCACCGGCAGCTGCCATTGTCTGGAGGTCAACGGAAAGAAGATCCTGGTGGACTGCGGCCTGCAGCAGGGCCGCGATGAGATCGACAACACCGCTCTGCCCTTCCACCCGGGCAGCATCGACGTGGTGCTGGTGACCCACGCCCACATCGACCACTCCGGCCGCATCCCCATGCTCATCAAAAACGGGTTTCAGGGCCGCATCATCACCACGCGGCTGACAGCGGACCTGCTGGACATCATGCTGCAGGACTCCGCCCACATCCAGGAGCAGGACGCGGAGTACCAGAACCGCAAGAACAAGCGGGCCGGCCGTCCGGAGGTGCAGCCCATCTACACCGTGGCCGACGCCATGCAGGTGCGGGAGTATATCCAGCCCTGCGAGTACGGCCAGAAGGTGCAGGTCACAGATGACGTGACGGCGGAGTTCATCGATGCGGGACACCTGCTGGGCTCCGCCAGCATCAAGCTGACGTGCCATGAGGGCGGCGAGACCCGCACCGTGGTGTTCTCCGGCGATATCGGCAACGTGGATCAGCCCATCATCCGCGATCCCCAGTTCTACGCCGATGCCGACTATGTGCTGATGGAGTCCACTTACGGCGACCGCAACCACACCGAGGTGTGGAGCTACACCGACCAGCTGGCTCAGATCATCGACGAGACTCTGGCCAAGGGCGGCAACGTGGTCATCCCCGCCTTTGCCGTGGGCCGCACCCAGGAGCTTCTGTACTTCATCCGCGAGATCAAGGACCGCGGGCTGGTGACCTCCGTGAAGGATTTTCCCGTGTACGTGGACAGCCCGCTGGCCAAGAAGGCCACCACCATCTTCTGCGGCGACCTGCGGGGTTATCTGGACAAGGAGGCTCTGGCCCTGGTGCAGGACGGCACGCATATGTTCAACTTCCCGGGCCTGCACCTGACGGAGACGGTGGAGGAGTCCAAGCTGCTGAACATGGACAAGACCCCCAAGGTCATCATCTCCGCCAGCGGCATGTGCGATGCCGGACGTATCCGCCACCACCTGAAGTACAACCTCTGGCGGGGCGACAGCGCCGTGGTGTTCGTGGGCTTCCAGTCCCCGGGTACGCTGGGCCGGCACCTGCTGGACGGTGCGCCCAGCGTGAAGCTGTTTGGTGAGGACATCGCCGTGCGGGCCAAGATCGTGAACTTCCAGGGCCTCAGCTCCCACGCCGACCACGATCATCTGGTGGACTGGATCAAGCACTTTGATCCGGCAAAGACCACCCATGTGTTCATCGTACACGGCGACCGCGAGGTGGCGCCGGTGTTCGCTGAGACCGTGTCCAAGCTGGGCTTCGCGGCTCACGCGCCCCAGTATACCGAGGAGTACGACCTCATCGCCGACAAGAAACTGGCGGTGGGCTATCTGCCGGAGCGCAAGACCCGTGCCTACGAGGGCGCGCCCAAGGCCACGCCCGCCTATCAGAAGCTGGTGCAGATGGGCGATATGCTCATCGGCCTTATCCGCCGCAGCAGGGGGCGGGACAACAAGACACTGGCGGCCTTTGCCGAGGCCATCAGCAAGATCATCAGCAAGTTCGAGTTCTGAGCCGTGCTGGAGAAGAACAAGGTATACCGCGCCCGCATTCAGGGGTACACCTCCGAGGGGCTGGGCGTAGCCCGTATCGACGGGCAGGCGGTGTTTGTGCATCAGGCACTGCGGGGCGAGGAGTGCGACATCCTCGTTCTGAAGGTGCTGAAAAACGCCGCCTTCGGCAAGGCGGTGCGGGTATACGAGCCATCGCCCCACCGCGTGGAGCCGGACTGCCCGTACTACGGACGGTGCGGCGGCTGCGACTTCCGCCATATGGACCGCGCCGAGGAGCTGGCCGCCAAGCGGCAGCGGGTGCAGGATGCGCTGGCCCGCATCGGCGGCAGCGCCGTGACGGTGGAGGGCATCGACGGCGGAGAACCCCTGCACTACCGCAACAAGAGCCAGTACCCCGTGGCGGCGGATGGCAGCGTGGGGTTCTACAAGGCGCGGAGTCATCAGGTCATCCCCGTGGAGCGGTGCCGCATCCAGAAGCCCCAGGCCGACGCGGCGGCCCAGGCCCTGCGGACGTACCTCCGGCTCTACGGCGTCAGCTGCTACGATGAGAAAACGCGGCGGGGGCTGGTGCGGTACCTGTACGTCCGCACCAACGGCGCGGGGCAGTCGCTGCTGTGCGTGCTGGTGAACGGGAAGAAGCTGCCCCATGAACGGGAGCTGGTGGACCTGCTGCGGCAGGCGGTGCCGGAGACCGTGGGTGTGGTGCTGGGGGTGAACACCCGGCCCACCGGCGCGGTGCTGGGACAGGAATACCGGACGCTGTGGGGCGCGGACGTGCTGACCGATACCCTGTGCGGTCTGACGTTTCGGCTCAGCGTGCCGTCGTTCTATCAGGTGAACCGCGAAATGGCGGAGGTGCTGTACCGGCGCGCTGTGGAATTCGCGGGACTCACCGGCACGGAGACAGTGCTGGACCTGTACTGCGGCGCAGGCACCATCACCCAGGTGATGGCCCGCCACGCGGGCCGCGTCATCGGCGCGGAGATCGTGCCGGAGGCCATCGAGGACGCCAGGGCCAACGCGCAGCGCAACGGCGTGGAGAATGTGGAGTTCTTCTGCGGCGATGCGGCGGCAGCGGCGGCGGATTTCGCCCGGCGCGGACTGCGGCCCGATGTCATCTGCGTGGACCCTCCCCGCAAGGGGCTGACGCCGGAGGTGATACACGCCGCAGCCCAGATGGCGCCCAAGCGCATCGTATACGTCTCCTGCGATCCCGCCACGCTGGCCCGGGACGTGAAGCTGTTCGCGCAGGCGGGCTACCGGGCCATCCGCGCCGCGGCGGTGGACATGTTCCCGGGGACCGCCAACGTCGAGACGGTGGTCTTGCTGGAGCCGGGACAGACATGCTGACGGCGGAGCCGGACGGACGCAGAAGCCGGACGCAGCGGAGCGGCATAGATACATGGCGAAGGCCCTGCTCCCCATCGTTGACGGGGGGCGGGGCTTTTCTTGCACTGAGAGACGCATCTTTGACGGGTATCTGTATCAGCGGCGCACGCTGCAGTGTGATAAGCAGACGGGGACTCTCGCGGGAGGCTTTATGCGACAGAGAGCGTTAAGAAGGCGTAAAGAAATTACTTACAACAGAGATAGAATGTTCTTGACAAATGCTTAGCCGCGTGGTAAAGTGAGGACAACCGAAGAACGTTGGGCAAACCGATCGAAAGACCGGGACGCAAAGCCAGGTGTCCAAACGGAGTTATCCGCATGATCGACCGGCTGCAATCGACACGATGTGTGTTGCTTTGCAGCTGGTTTTTTTGCACCCATCACGGCGTTTTTTGGCCGTCTGACTCTATCCCCCCCCTTTTAATAGAGACGTACACACCCCTCTCCGGAGGGACGCCTGCGTATGCTGGCGACCCTCCGGCGTGTACGCAGACCCTCCGGCGAGGCGGAGGTCCTGCGTATGCGCCGGAGCAGTCCCGGAGGGGATGGCACGGACATGGTCTGACAAAAAACAGGGTACACCGCTCAGGTGTACCCTGTTTTTCGCGCGTTTTGCCGATGGGACACCGGCTTTGAGCAGAAAAAAAGCGCCCTGGGGCGCGATACAGGCTTGACAGTCCATCCAAATTTTGATATAATAAGGCGCTTATATTGGGAAGATGGGCGCAAACACCCCCACTTTCATCTGACCATAGTATACCATCTCTGGCGGCGGAATACAAGGGCAGCGATGTAAAAATCGCCAACAAGCCCGTGCGTGTCGCCACAGAGCCGCCCCTCAGAGGCCCTGAACGGCTTTGGCGAGGCCGGACGGGGTCGGAAATGAAGAAACAATAGAAAGGCGTGATCGTTGAATGGCCAAGGACAAATACTACGGCAAGACCCTGCGCAAGAATTTTGCCCGACACGAAGAAGTCATGGCGATGCCCAACCTGCTGGAGATCCAGAAGAAGTCCTACAAGTGGTTCCTGGAGACCGGCCTGCGTGAGGTGTTCGCCGACGTGGCTTCCATCACGGACTATGCCGGCAATCTGGAGCTGAGCTTCATTGATTACAGCATGGATGAGAAGCCCAAGTACGATGTGGAGGAGTGCAAAGCGCGGGACGCCACGTATGCCGCTCCCGTGAAGGTGCGGGTGCGCCTGCACAACAAGGAGACCGGCGAGATCAAGGAGCAGGAGATCTTCATGGGTGATTTCCCGCTGATGACCCATGGCGGCACCTTCGTCATCAACGGCGCTGAGCGCGTGGTGGTCAGCCAGATCGTCCGCTCCCCCGGCGTGTACTACGGCAAGGAGATCGATCTCAAGACCGACCTGCCCCTGCTGACCAGCACCGTCATCCCCTACCGCGGCGCGTGGCTGGAGTACGAGACCGACACCAGCGAGGTGTTCTGGGTCCGCATCGACAAGAACCGCAAGCTGCCCATCACCTGCCTGATCCGCGCCCTGGGCCTCCGGACCGACGGCGAGATCCTGGAGCGCTTCGGTGATGACCGCCGCATCGTGGCCACGCTGGAGAAGGACACCTGCAAGACCTATGAGGAAGCGCTGCTGGAGATCTACCGCAAGCTGCGCCCCGGCGAGCCCCCTACGGTGGATTCCGCCGAGACCCTGCTGCAGGGCCTGTTCTTCGATCCCCGCCGGTACGACCTGTCCATGGTGGGCCGGTACAAGTTCAATAAGAAGCTGACCATCTGGTCCCGCGCCAAGGGCCAGAAGCTGGCCATGCCGGTGGCAGATCCCACCACCGGTGAGATCGTCTTTGAGGACGGCCACGTGCTGACCGCCGCCGACTGCGCCGAGCTGGACGCCATCGGCGTGTACGAGATCACCGTGGCGCTGGAGTCCGGCGAGACACTGAAGATCTTTACCAATAAGATGTGCGATATGTCCCGCTACGTGGACTTCGATCCCCGTGAGAAGTGCGGCATCAAGGAGCGCGTCCGCTTCGATGTGCTGCAGGATCTGCTGAGCCAGTACAGCGGCGACGAGCTCATCACCCAGTGCCGTCTGCACGCCGACGATCTGGTGCCCAAGCACATCATCGTGGAGGACATCTTTGCGTCCATCAACTATATGAACGCACTGGCCCACGGTCTTGTGACCAAGGACGATATCGACCATCTGGGCAACCGCCGCCTGCGCTGCGTGGGCGAGCTGCTGCAGAACCAGTTCCGCATCGGCTTTTCCCGCATGGAGCGCGTCATCCGCGAGCGTATGACCATTCAGGATCTGGACGTGGTGACGCCCCAGAGCCTTATCAACATCCGGCCCGTCACCGCGGCCATCAAGGAGTTCTTCGGCTCCAGTCCCCTGAGCCAGTTCATGGACCAGACCAACCCTCTGGCCGAGCTGACCCACAAGCGCCGTCTGTCCGCTCTGGGCCCCGGCGGTCTGAGCCGCGAGCGCGCCAACATGGAGGTCCGAGACGTACACTACAGCCACTACGGCCGTATGTGCCCCATCGAGACGCCTGAAGGCCCCAACATCGGCCTGATCTCCTATCTGGCCACCTATGCGCGCATCAATGAGTACGGTTTTATCGAGGCGCCGTTCCGCGCCGTGGATCACGAGACGTGCAAGGTCTCCAACGACATCACCTATATGACCGCCGACGTGGAGGATCAGTACGTGGTGGGTCAGGCGGCGGAGCCGGTGGACGAGAATGGGTGCCTCACCCGCGAGCGTATCACCTGCCGCCACCGCGACGAGATCGTGGAGGTCCCCCGCAACAGCGTGGACTTCATCGATGTGTCTCCCCGCATGATGGTGTCCATCGCCACGGCCATGATCCCCTTCCTGCCCAACGACGATGCCAACCGTGCCCTGATGGGCGCCAACATGCAGCGTCAGGCCGTGCCCCTGCTGAAGCCGGAGGCTCCCATCGTGGGTACCGGTATGGAGCACAAGATCTGCCTGGACTCCGAGGTAGCCGTGCTGGCCGAGGGAGACGGTGTGGTGACCAAGGTGGACGCCACCAACGTCTCCGTCCGCTACGACAGCGGTGAGACCAAGGACTACAAGCTCATCAAGTTCCTGCGCTCCAACCACGGCACCTGCGTCAACCAGAAGCCTATTGTCTCCGTGGGCGAGCGGGTCCACGGCGGCGATGATCCCACCGTGCTGGCCGATGGCCCCGCCACCGAGCAGGGCGAGATCGCTCTGGGCCGCAACATCCTGGTGGGCTTTATGACGTGGGAAGGCTACAACTACGAGGACGCCGTGCTGCTGAACGAGCGGCTGGTGAAGGAGGACGTGTACACGTCCATCCATATCGAGGAGTACGAGATCGACGCCCGCGACACCAAGCTGGGACCCGAGGAGATCACCCGCGACATCTCCAACGTGGGCGAGGACGCTCTGAAGGATCTGGACGAGCGCGGCATCATCCGCGTGGGCGCCGAGGTACACGCCGGCGACATCCTGGTGGGCAAGGTCACGCCCAAGGGCGAGACCGACCTTACCGCCGAGGAGCGCCTGCTGCGCGCCATCTTCGGCGAGAAGGCCCGCGAGGTCCGCGACACCTCCCTGAAGGTGCCCCACGGAGAGAGCGGCATCGTCATCGATACCAAGGTCTTTACCCGCGAGAACGGCGACGAGCTGGGGCCGGGCGTGAACGAGGTGGTCCGCGTCTATATCGCCCAGCGCCGTAAGATCCAGCCCGGCGACAAGATGGCCGGCCGTCACGGCAACAAGGGCGTTGTGTCCCGTGTGCTGCCCCAGGAGGATATGCCCTTCCTGCCCGACGGCACCCCGCTGGACATCGTGCTGAACCCCCTGGGCGTGCCCAGCCGTATGAACATCGGTCAGGTGCTGGAGGTCCATCTGGGCTGCGCCGCCAAGACCCTTGGCTGGAAGGTGGCCACCCCCATCTTCGACGGCGCCACCGACAAGGATATTTCCGAGGCGCTGCAGCTGGCCGGTCTCGATCCCGAGGGCAAGAGCTGGCTGTATGATGGCCGCACCGGCGAGCGCTTCGACAATAAGGTCACGGTGGGCTATGTGTACTTCCTGAAGCTCCACCATCTGGTGGATGATAAGATCCACGCCCGTTCCACCGGCCCCTACTCTCTGGTGACTCAGCAGCCTCTGGGCGGCAAGGCCCAGTTCGGCGGCCAGCGCTTCGGCGAGATGGAAGTCTGGGCGCTGGAGGCCTACGGCGCGGCGTACACCCTGCAGGAGATCCTGACCGTCAAGTCCGATGACGTGACGGGCCGTGTCCGCACCTATGAGTCCATCGTCAAGGGCCACAACGTGCCTACCCCGGGCGTACCGGAATCCTTCAAGGTGCTGGTCAAGGAGCTGCAGTCCCTGTGTCTGGATATTCAGGTGCTGGATGCCGACGGCAACCAGATCGAGCTGAAGGAGGACGAGGACGCGCTGGATACCTTCAATCTGGCCCGTATGGACGCCGAGGACGAGCGGCAGAAGCGGTTCGCCGACGAGGACGAGCTGGCCGATGCCGGTTTTGACTACGTCGCCGATGAGGAAGTGGACGCTTCCTTCGATGACGACGGGGACGATGAGTTTTAAGGAAAAGGAGGAGCTGCATTATGAGTTACGCAACATTTGACGCCATTAAGATCGGCATCGCTTCTCCGGAGATGATCCGTGAGTGGTCCTACGGCGAGGTCAAGAAGCCGGAGACCATCAACTACCGCACGCTGAAGCCGGAACGGGACGGCCTGTTCTGCGAGCGCATTTTCGGGCCGACGAAGGACTGGGAGTGCCACTGCGGTAAGTATAAGAAGATCCGCTACAAGGGCAAGATCTGTGACCGCTGCGGCGTGGAGGTCACCCGGGCCAAGGTGCGCCGTGAGCGCATGGGCCATATCGAGCTGGCCACCCCCGTCAGCCATATCTGGTATTTCAAGGGCATTCCCTCCCGCATGGGCCTGCTGCTGGACATCAGCCCCCGCATTCTGGAGAAGGTGCTGTACTTCGCCGCCTATATCGTTACCGATCCCGGCGAGACGCCCCTCATCAAGAACCAGATCCTGTCTGAGAAGGAATACCGCGACATGCGGGAAAAGTACGAGGACGATTTCGACGCCGGCATGGGCGCCGAGGCCGTGAAGAAGCTGCTGCAGCAAATTGATCTGGAGCAGCTGAGCGAGCAGCTCCATGCGGAGCTGAAGACCACCTCCGGTCAGAAGAAGGCGCGTATCGTCAAGCGCCTGGAGGTGGTGGACGCCTTCCGCCTCAGCGGCAACAAGCCGGAGTGGATGATCATTGACGTCCTGCCGGTCATCCCGCCGGAGATCCGGCCCATGGTCCAGCTGGACGGCGGCCGTTTCGCCACATCCGACCTGAACGACCTGTACCGCCGCGTCATCAACCGCAACAACCGCCTCAAGCGCCTGATGGAGCTGAATGCCCCCGACATCATCGTCCGCAACGAGAAACGCATGCTGCAGGAGGCGGTGGACGCCCTCATCGACAACGGCCGCCGCGGCCGTGCCGTCACCGGCGCCAACAACCGCGCCCTCAAGTCCCTCAGCGATATGCTGAAGGGCAAGCAGGGACGCTTCCGCCAGAACCTGCTGGGCAAGCGCGTGGACTACTCCGGCCGTTCCGTTATCTGTGTCGGCCCCGAGCTGAAGATCTACCAGTGCGGTGTGCCCAAGGAGATGGCACTGGAGCTGTTCCGGCCCTTCATCATGAAGAAGCTGGTGGAGGACGGCTCTGCCAACAACATCAAGTCCGCCAAGAAGATGGTGGACAAGGGCCGTACCGAGGTGTGGGACGCGCTGGACGAGATCATCAAGGACCATCCCGTCATGCTGAACCGTGCGCCTACGCTGCACCGTCTGGGCATTCAGGCCTTTGAGCCGGTGCTGGTGGAGGGCCGCGCCCTGAAGCTGCACCCCCTGAACTGCACGGCCTTCAACGCCGACTTCGATGGCGACCAGATGGCTATCCATGTTCCCCTGTCCGCCGAGGCTCAGGCCGAGGCCCGTCTGCTGATGCTGTCGGCCAACAACCTGCTGCGTCCCCAGGACGGCGGCCCCGTCACCGTGCCTACCCAGGATATGGTGCTGGGCTCCTACTACCTGACCTTTGAGCGCTTCGAAAACGGCGTGTCCCAGATGGACAACGACGAGTACTGGCCGGAGGGTATCGACTTCGCTCTGGCCGGCAGGACCTACGATGAGCTCACCGACGAGGAGAGGGCCAATGTCCATCTGAACATCTACCGCGATGAGGACGAGGTGCTGATGGCTCATAACGAGCACATCATCGGCATCCACCAGCCCGTCTGGGTCCGCGTCACCAAGGAGCTGGGCGGCGAAAAAGTGACCCATGTGGTGCGTGCCACTGCGGGCCGCATCATCTTCAACCGCAACATCCCTCAGGATCTGGGCTTTGTGAAGCGCCTCGACGAGGACGGCAAGCCTACCGACAAGTTCTTCGACTACGAGATCACCGAGACCTGCGGCAAGAAGCTGCTGGGCAAGATCGTGGACCGCACCATCAACCAGTACGGCTTCACCATCGCCGCCGAGGTGCTGGACAACATCAAGGCCACCGGCTACAAGTACTCTACCCGCGGCTCCATCACCATCTCCATCGCGGACATGACGGTGCCCAAGGCCAAGTATGAGCTGATCGCCGAGACGGAGCAGCGCGTGGTGGACATCGAGGACCAGTACAACATGGGCTTCATCACCGATGAGGAGCGCTACAAACTGGTGGTCCGCGAGTGGGAAAAGACCACCGCCGATGTCACCGATGCCCTGACGGCCAACATGAACAAGTACAACCCCATCTTCATGATGGCGGATTCCGGCGCCCGCGGCTCCATGAAGCAGATCCGTCAGCTTACCGGTATGCGCGGCCTGATGGCCAACACCGCCGGTAAGACCATCGAGATCCCCATCAAGGCCAACTTCCGTGAGGGCCTGAGCGTGCTGGAATACTTTACCTCCAGCCGAGGCGCCCGCAAGGGTCTGGCCGATACGGCTCTGCGTACCGCCGACTCCGGTTATCTGACCCGCCGCATGGTGGACGTCTGCCAGGACGTCATCATCCGTGAGGCCGACTGCGGCGCTGCCAAGGGCATCCTGGTGTCCGAGATCAGCGAGGGCGGTCAGGTCATCGAGAAGTTCTCCGAGCGCATCAAGGGCCGCTTCCCGGTCAACGACATCCTGAAGCCCGGCACCGACGAGGTGCTGATCTCCAAGGATCACATGATGACCGAGAGCGACGCGGCGCTGCTGGAATCCTTCGACATCCACTCCGCCGAGATCCGCACCGTGCTGACCTGCCGCGCTCACAGCGGTATCTGCGCCAAATGCTACGGCATGAACCTGGCCACCAGCAAGCCTGTTGGCCCCGGCGAGGCCGTCGGCATCATCGCGGCGCAGTCCATCGGCGAGCCCGGTACCCAGCTGACCATGCGTACCTTCCATACCGGCGGCGTGGCCGGCGGCGACATCACCCAGGGTCTTCCCCGAGTGGAGGAGCTGTTCGAGGCCCGCAAGCCCAAGAAGATGGCCACCATCGCCGAGATCGGCGGCAAGGTCCGCTTCGAGGAGGCTACCAAGGGCAGCCTGCTGAATATCATCATCACCGCCGATGACGGCGATACCCGCACCTACGCGGTGCCCCACACCGGCCTGCTGGTGCAGGACGGCGAGGTCATCGAGAAGGGCCGTCAGCTGCAGGACGGCGCACTGAACCCCCACGACGTGCTGCGTATCCGCGGCGCCTCCGCGGTCCACAACTACCTGATCCAGGAGGTCCTGAAGGTTTACCGTCAGCAGGGCGTGGATATCAACGATAAGCACATCGAGGTCATCGTGCGCCAGATGATGCGTAAGGTCCGCGTGGAGGATGCCAACGACGCCGAGGGGCTGCTCTCCGGCGCTATGGCCGACGTGATGGAGGTGGAGGACGCCAACGCAGCGGTCCGCGCCCGTATCGCCGCCGGCGAGAAGCGTGAGGACGGCGAGGAGCTGCAGGAGGCCACCTACACCCAGCTGCTGATGGGTATCACCAAGGCCTCTCTGGCAACAGACTCCTTCCTGTCCGCCGCCTCGTTCCAGGAGACCACCAAGGTCCTGACCGAGGCCGCCATCAAGGGCAAGGTGGACCACCTGGTCGGCCTGAAGGAGAACGTCATCATCGGCAAGCTCATTCCCGCCGGCGCCGGCCTGACCGCCTATCGCCAGCTGGCGGAGGAGATGGTCCCCGAGACCGAGGCCGAGAAGAAGGACGAGGCCGAGGCCATGCACACGGAGGTCCCCACACCTGTGGAGGCGCCGGCGGACATGGACGAGGCGGAGCATCCTGAGAGCGACGGTCCCGAGACGGACACCGGCGACGCGCTGTAAGCCGAAACCGAACATCCGAAAGAGGAGGCCCTCCGGCCTCCTCTTTTCACCGGACGCCGGAAGCGCATCCGGGGTAGCTTTTCGTGATATCTTCTGAAATTATCCACGGAATTTCAGTGGAATTCACAAACTTTCCCGCGAAACACACTTGACGCTTCCGCGCAGCTATGCTATAATTTCAAATTGCGCGGGAATTGCCCGCGGGATTTGTTATGCGACGACAGGAGGAGAGCGCCTGTGCCCGGAGAACTGACCGCCAAGGGAAAAGTCGTGGGCTTGAAGCAGACCCGTCGTGCCCTTGTCCAGGGTGCTGCCGCCCACGTCTATCTGGCCTGTGACGCCGATCCCCGGCTCACCGATCCCCTGCGCGCCCTGTGCGCGGAAAAGGCCATCCCCTGTGACAGCAGCATGACGCTGCGGCAGCTGGGTACTGCCTGCGGTATCGCCGTGCCTGCCGCCGCTGTGGCCGTCCTGAACGGCTGAATAACGTTCCATCCGGAATAGATACCCTCTGTTCCGTGGAAAAATAAAGGGACATACGTCCCACAAATCTTACGAAAGGAGAAACCAAATGCCTACTTTTAACCAGCTGGTCAAGCAGGGCCGGAAGAAGAGCACCTACAAGTCCAATTCTCCCGCTATGCAGAAGGGCTTGAATACGCTGAAGAACAAGGAGACCGACCTGAGCTCTCCCCAGAAGCGTGGCGTCTGCACCGCCGTCAGCACTGCGTGCCCCAAGAAGCCCTAATCCGCGCGCCGGTAGAACGCCCG
>ENA-ORLY01002784-ORLY01002784.1-human-gut-metagenome-genome-assembly--contig:-NODE-2784-length-15614-cov-8.123447_pt1 | contig 15614 bp, 9 predicted proteins | sample MGYA00243071_ERZ508832 | MGnify/ENA primary metagenome ERZ508832 (study PRJEB26277, sample SAMN04329777) | human gut metagenome | biome: human-associated habitat | host: Homo sapiens | place: USA... | reverse complement strand
AGCATCCCTACCCCTTTTGTCCCTTCGGGACATTTCCCCCTGATAGGGGGAATCGGCCCCTGGGAGGGGAGCCTTTTCTGCTGCGGCGGGATAGGAAAAACCCCCGGTTTCGGGTGGAAACCGGGGGTGGGTTGATGGAAATTAAGCTTCTTCCTCTTCCTTCTTGGCGTCTTCGATGATCTTGGCCTGGTTCATCTGCGGGACTTCCTCGTAGCGGACGAACTTCAGCGTGTAGCTGCCGCGGCCCTGGCTCATGGCGCGCAGGTCGATGGAATAGGAGGTCATTTCGCCGACGGGGACTTCGGCCTCGACGATCTGATAACCGGGGTTCTCAGGATCGGGGTTCATGCCCATGACGCGGCCGCGGCGCTTGTTGAGGTCGCCGATGACGTCGCCCATGTTGCTGTCGGGGATGAGGACCTTCAGCTCGCCGATCGGCTCGAGCAGGGTCGGGCCAGCGGTGGGCAGGCCTTCCTTGTAGGCGATGCCGGCAGCGGTCTGGAACGCCATATCGGAGGAGTCGACGGGGTGATAGGAACCGAAGTACAGCGTGGCCTTCAGGAACACGACCGGGTAGCCGGCCAGAACGCCCTTGCCGACGCAGTTGCGCAGGCCCTTTTCAACGGACGGGATGAAGTTCTTCGGCACGCAGCCGCCGACGGTCTCATCCGCGAAGATCATCTCTTCGGACTCGGACTGCGGCTCGAAGCGGATATAGACGTCACCGAACTGGCCGTGGCCGCCGGACTGCTTCTTGTGACGGCCGTGGATCTCGACCTTCTTCTTGATGGTCTCGCGGTAAGCGATCTTGGCGGGCTTCAGGACAGCCTCGACCTTGTACTTGCTCTGGAGCTTGGCCATGAGGACGGACAGCTGCATATCGCCGACACCGGCAATGATGAGTTCCTTGGTCTCGGGGTCGTTGCCGTAGGTGAAGGACTCGTCTTCTTCCTTCAGCTTGACGAGGCCGTTGGCGATCTTGTCTTCGGTGCCCTTGACCTTGGCATAGACGGCCATCTTGTACATCGGCTCGTCATAGGTCATGCCCTTGATGCGGACGGTCTTACCCGGCAGGCCGAGGGTGTCGCCGGTCTTGACGGAGGCGAGCTTGGTGAAGACGCCAATGTCGCCGCAGCAGACCTTGGAGGTCTTGGTGTTGTCCTTGCCCTTCGGGAAGAACATGTTGCCGAGCTTTTCGGAATCGCCGGTGCGGACGTTGGCGACGGTGAGGGTGTCTTCCATGTCTCCGGAGATGACCTTGAAGTAGGAGTTCTTGCCGTACTGGTCAGCCAGGGTGTTGAACACGAACGCCATGGGGCTGCCGTTCGGATCGAGCTTGAATTCGGACTCATTGCCCTCCTCGTCGACCTGGGTCATGGGCTTGCCCTCGAGCGGGTTCGGGGCGTACTTGACGATGTTGGCCAGGAGGTTGGTGGTGCCGAGGCCCGTGTAGGCGCAGCCGCAGAAGACCGGGGTCACGCTGCGGTCACGGATGCCGGCCTTGATGCCGGTCTGGAGCTCTTCGGCGGTGAAGGGCTCTTCCATGAAGAACTTCTCCATGAGAGCCTCGTCGGTCTCGGCGACCTGCTCGTTGAGCTCGGCCATGTATTCTTCGATCTTGTCGTTGGCGTCGGCGGGCAGGGGGATCTCCTTGCCGTTGGCGTCATAGGCCTTCTTCTCGATGAGGTCGACCAGACCGACAGCGGTCTCGCCCTGCAGGATGGGGAAGGTGAAGGGGATGACGGACGCGCCGAACATCTCGCGCAGGGAATCGAGGACGTTGAAGAAGTTGGCATGCTCCTCGTCGAGCTTGGAGATGTAGAACATGGCGGGCAGGCCGGCCTTCTGCAGGTACTTCCAGCCCTTTTCGGTGCCGACGCCGATGCCGCTCTTGGCGGTCAGGCAGATGAGGCCCGCGTCAGCCACGCGCAGGGACTGCACGATCTGGCCGGCGAAGTCGAAGTAGCCGGGGTTGTCGATCACGTTGATCTTGCACTTGCTGTATTCAACGGGAATGACAGAGGAAGAGATGGAATACTGTCTCTTCTTCTCTTCATCATCAAAGTCAGAAACAGTGGTGCCGTCGGCACGCTTGCCAAGGCGGGTGATCGCCTTGGTGGTGAACAGCATGCTCTCGCACAGAGCGGATTTGCCGTCGCCGCCGTGGCCAAGCAGGCAGATGTTGCGAATGTCATTGGCAGTATAGCCCATAGTTAAAAAAACTCCTTTCTCCGGACCCAGCGCAAAACGGCGCGCTGCGCCCCTCGGCAGATCTCATTTCGCCGACTCTTAAATTCCATTATATACGAATCCCCATGGGATTGCAATTAGAATCTTGTCAAATCCCATGAAAATCTGCGAATTTTCCCGCGCCCTTATGCGCGCCCCGCCAAAAGCGCGGTCAGCAGCCCCGGAATGAGCCACAAAACCGTGTACACAAACAGGTTCCAGCACGAGGCGGAAAAGCTGGAGCCGAGGAAGGTCAGGAAGAACATCAGCGCCGTGCCGAGCACGCTCCCGGCCAGCGCCACGATCATGGCGATGATCGCCGCGCCGCGCAGCGTCCGCGCCGAGACGACGCTCCCGGCAAAGCTCGCAAAGCTGCTGCGGGCCATGAGCGCGCCCTGCGGCCCGGTGCGGGGGATCTCCTGCGAAGACAGGCGCGCGCGCTCCTCAACGATGGGGAACTCGATATGCTCGGGCGGGATCTTGTAGCGCAGCTTGAGGAACTGCGGGGTGATCATGAAATCGCGGGTGGCCAGCACCGGCACGAGCGAGCCCGCGCGCAGAACGGCGGAAAGCCCGGCCCGGACCGACTCGGCCGGGGCGTAGTTGAGGGCGAAGACCGCGGTCAGCTCGCCGTTGACCGACAGATAGACCGCCTGCTTCAGCCGCGTCCCCTCCGGCACGCGCACGCGCATGAGCTTCATAAAGGCGATGGAGCCCATCAGCACCACGTCGCCCCGGATCGTCGCACCGAGACCGCCGCCCTCATAGCGGCGGAAGGTGTCCACGGTATAGCGGCGGCCGTTCTGGTCGTGCATCATCTGCTCGAACAGGGGCACGAGGCCGCTGCCCGCCGTCTGCACGACGGCGTTGGCGTAGCCGATGACCATCGGCGCGGGGCGGCTGCCGTAGAGCTTCATGCCGCCCTGCGTGACGTTCTGCGGCGGGAACAGGTCCGCGTCCTCGACGATCAGGCCCGCCTCACCGGACAAGATCCGCGCGCCCTGCCAGCCGGCAATGGCCGCGCCCGCGCGGTAGAGCCGCCGGGCCAGCGCGGAAAACGGCTTGGCGTAGGCGATCAGGATCCCGGCCGGGAAGCTTGCGAGCAGCATGGCCGACCAGGCCCAGAGGAAGTGCTCGCCCGTGCGCAGCGACGTCAGGACGGACAGCGCGAGCGTCACCGCCGTCATCACCGGCGCCCAGACGCGCATAATGCGGCTGCCCGCGTCCGGCATTTCCAGCTGCACGGCGAACTGCTCCGCGTCGCCGGGGGCGCGGAAGATACAGTCGTAGCCGTGCCAGGCCTTTTCCTCGCGGATGGCGGCGACGGGCTCGTCCATATTGCTGATGGCGCGCAGCGAGCGGCGGCGGGCATCATACAGCAGGTCCCTGCCCCACAGGGCAAGCAGCAGCAGGATGCCCGCGACCGTGCAGAACGGCGTGCGCCCCTCCGCCACGGCGAAAAACGCATCGGCGACGACGGCGCAGAGCGCCAGAAACAGCATACTGTATTGATCGAAACGGAACCGGAGCAGCGCAATGACGCCGGACAGGCACACATCATAGCTGCACACGGCCTGCAGGAGCAGAAGCCCCAGCATGGCGGCGGAAAAGACCGCGGCATGGTCACTGAACGCGCCGGTGATGAGCGGCGTGGAGAGCACGAGCAGCAGTACCGACCCGAGGCACAGCAGCGTGCTCACCAGCAGCCGCAGCCGCGTGCCGGACGCCGCCGCGTAGAATGCATACGCGGCCTCCGGCGAGGCAAAGGTGTGCTCCGGCTGCTCCTGCGCGCGTTTTTTCCGGGCCTCTTTTTTCTGGAAGCGCTCGAGCTGGCGGCGGCGCTTTTCCGCCTGCCGCTTTTCCCGGCGCTCGGCGCGGGCAAGCTCTCTGGCCTCCTTGGGGTCCGGGGCCGGACGCTCCGGGTCAGGCTCGCCGCGGTAGGTCCAGACGGCGGGACGCTCCGGCTCGGGCGCTTTTTCTTCCTCGACCGGGGTGAAGCGGATGGTGTCGCCGCCGGCGGGCGGCTCAGCCGGCTTCTCCTCCCCTTTCGCCTCCGCGGCGGGGACCGCGAGACGGACGGTCTCGTCGGTTACAGGCTCCGCAGGCGCGGGCGCGTCACGCTTCGTCCAGCCGCCGAACTCGTTCATGATCTCCTCGAGCGAGTAGGCAGGCTCCTCCTGCGGCGCGTCGGCTGCAGCCGGGGTCTCAGGCGTCTTGTTCAGTTGTTCCTCGTCCTCCGGACGCCTGGTCTGTTTCATAGGCTGCTCCAAAATGAAATGTGGATAACATCATCGAAAGGCTCCCCCGCAGGGGCCGATTCCCCCTATCAGGGGGGAAAAATGTCCCGAAGGGGCAAAGGTGGTAGGGACGCTGTCTGCGAAGCAGACTGAGAGGTTGTCTCAAATCCGGCTCAACCTCTCCGTCACGGCTTACGCCGTGCCACCTTCCCCTCATAGGGGAAGGCATTGCGTGCGCACCACGCAAGACTCCTCCGTTACCCTCTCTGCCTCACTGCCTCGTAGAGGAGGATGGCGGCGGCGTTGGAGGCGTTGAGGGATGAGATGCGGCCGTGCATGGGAATACTGACTTTGAAGTCGCACGCTTCTGAGACGAGGCGGCTCATGCCCTCGCCCTCGTTGCCGATGACGATGGCGGCCGGGCCCTTGAGGTCGGCCGCATAGAGGCCGGTATCGCCGTCGGCCGCGGTGCCGAAGACCCAGACGCCCGCCTTCTGCAGGTCGCGGATGGTGCTGACCAGGTTGGACACGCGGGCGACCGGCAGGTATTCCAGCGCGCCTGCCGAGGCCTTGCCGACGACGGCCGTCAGGCCGACGCTGCGGCGCTTCGGGATGATGACGCCGTGCGCGCCCGCGCACTCCGCCGTGCGGATGATGGCGCCGAGGTTATGCGGGTCCGACAGATCGTCGCACAGGACGATGAGGGGCGCTTCTCCCCTGCTTTTCGCGTTTTCGAGGATCTCGTCGACCGTGGCGTAGGCGTGGGCCGCGACCATGGCGACGACGCCCTGATGCGCGCCGGTGGCGGAGAGCTGATCGAGCTTGCGCCGGTCGGTCTCGACGACGGCAGCTCCAGCCTCCTTCGCCATGGCGGCGAGGCGGGCAAGGGCTCGGTCGGTCTCGCCGGCGGCGATATAGAGCTTGTCGATCGGGCGGCCGGCAGCGAGCGCTTCCTGCACGGCGTTGCGGCCCTCGAGCATATTTTCTGCCGCCTCCGAGGGCTCCTGCGCGCGGCGCAGGGGCGAGCGGCGGTCATTGCGGTTCCATTTTTTCTGTTCCATGGTCTCTCCAGCTTCCAAGTGATTTCGTCAGAATTTCTTTTCATAGTATTTCATGGTATAGTATAACAGCTTCTTCGGCAAAGCTCAATCCCAATCTCACAATTCACAGAAAATTTACCGCCCCGCCGCGGGTTCTTTCTTGTAAAAGCCGGGCGGGTGTGATAAGATTTGAAAAAGGAAAAACAATACTAAATTTTCCCATGTTTTTCGCAGAAAGAAGGTGCGTTTTTGAATAACGACCCCAAGGGCAAAAAGCCGCAGGACAATAAGCCGCAGAACGGCGACGATGGACGGCAGGGCAGACGGATCGTCTTTTTGATGGTCGCGGCGCTCATTGCCACGCTGCTCATCAATTCCGTCTATACCTCCATCGCCAACGCCTATCTGTCGGAGATCCCGTACAACGAATTCCAGGAGTATCTCGACAAGGACGAGATCGCGGAGCTGGAGTTCCAGTCGGACCGGATCGTCATCCTGACGCGGGAGGAGGCCAAAAAGCCCGCTGCGCAGCAGCGGATGTACTACACCGGCATCATCCCCAACTACGATAATTCCGAGCTCAAGGCGCAGCTGGACAAGCAGGGCGTCATCTACAACACCGAGATCGTTGAGCAGGCCAGCCCCATCGTGACCTTTGTCGTCACATGGCTGCTGCCGGTCATCATCATGTACGCGCTGTTCAGCCTGCTGATGCGCAGCATGTCCAAGCGCATGGGCGGCGGCATCGGCGGTATCGGCGAGAGCAAGGCCAAGGTCTATATGGAAAAGTCCACCGGCGTCACGTTTGCCGACGTTGCCGGTCAGGACGAGGCCAAGGAATCGCTTGTCGAGATCATCGACTTCCTGCATAACCCGCAGAAATACGCCGCCATCGGCGCAAAGCTGCCGAAGGGCGCGCTGCTCGTCGGCCCTCCGGGCACCGGCAAGACGCTGCTGGCCAAGGCCGTCGCAGGCGAGGCCAGCGTGCCGTTCTTCTCGATCTCCGGCTCTGATTTCGTCGAGATGTTCGTCGGCGTCGGCGCGAGCCGCGTGCGCGATCTGTTCCAGCAGGCGGCGAAGGTCGCCCCGGCCATCATCTTCATCGACGAGATCGACGCCATCGGCCGCACGAGAGACTCCAAGTTCGGCGGCAACGACGAGCGCGAGCAGACGCTCAACCAGCTGCTCGCCAAGATCGACGGCTTTGACTCGAGCAAGGGCGTCGTCATTCTGGCCGCCACGAACCGGCCGGAGATCCTCGACAAGGCGCTTCTGCGCGCGGGCCGCTTTGACCGCCGCATCATCGTCGACCGGCCGAATCTCGCCGGGCGCTATCAGACGCTCCGCGTGCACACGAAGAACATCAAGCTCGCCGAGGACGTCGACCTGCACAAGATCGCACAGGCGACCGCGGGCGCGGTCGGCGCGGATCTGGCAAACCTCGTGAACGAGGCGGCGCTGCGCGCCGTGCGTCTGGGCCGCAAGGCCGTCAACCAGCAGGATCTGCTGACGTCGTTCGAGCTCGTCATCGCGGGCACGGAGAAGAAGGGCACGGTGCTGACCGACACGGAAAAGCGCATCGTCTCCTACCACGAGGTCGGCCACGCGCTGGTCGCGGCGCTGCAGAAGCATTCGCAGCCGGTCTCCAAGATCACGATCGTGCCGCATACCTCCGGCGCGCTGGGCTACACCATGCAGATGCCGGAGGAGGAGAAGTTCCTGTCGAGCAAGGAAGAGCTCATCGTCGAGCTGCAGACCATGCTGGGCGGCCGCGCTGCCGAGCAGATCGTCTTCGGCATCGCCACGACGGGCGCGTCCAACGACATTGAGCGCGCCACGGAGCTGGCCCGCAAGATGGTCACGCAGTACGGCATGAGCGACAAGCTCGGGCTCATGGCCCTGTCCACGGTCTCGAACCCGTACCTCGACGGCAGCACGATGATGAACTGCGCCGACTCCACCTCCTCCGCCGCAGATGAGGAGATCCACAAGCTGCTCATGGACTGCTACGAAGACGCCAAGCGGCTTCTCACCGAGCACCGGGCGCTGCTCGACGAGATCGCCATGTATCTGCTCACCAAGGAGACCATCACCGGCGACGAGTTCATGACCTACGTGAACGCGGAAAACAAAAAGCTGACCGACGGCAGCGAACCCGCGCAGGACGAGCAGGACGCGGAAGCCCCCGCCTCCCCGGACGTCCCGCAGGAAGACGCGCCGTCCGCCTCCGACTGACCTTTTCCACGCCCCTGCCGCGCAGGGGCGTGGCGTTTATCCATGCCTTCCCCTATGAGAGGAAGGTGGCACGGCGGAGCCGTGACGGATGAGGTGGGGGGCAGTTTCGTTACGCAGCTGCGCCCACCTCATCCGTCAGCCTGACGGCTGACAGCTTCCCCTCATAGGGGAAGCCATGGGGGTGCACAGATCCAAAGCCTCCCCTGGGAGGGGAGGTGGCTCGGCGTAAGCCGAGACGGAGAGGTTGCAGCAAATTTGCGACAACCTCTCAGTCTGCTTCGCAGACAGCTCCCCTGGGAGGGGAGCCCTATGAAGATTTTTTATCACCCGGAGGGTCGTTTATGATCTTTTCTTCCGTTCTGGATACGCAGACCATCGACGAGCAGCAGGTGCAGTCGTTTTTTTCGCGGCTGACGCTGGAGAAGCTGCTGTATGCGGCGGTGCTGCTCGTTTTGTGCGCGGTGCTGATCCGGCTGATCTTACGGGCGGCGGACAAGCTGTTTTCGCGCTCGAAGCTCGACCATACGATCTTCGGCTTCCTGCGCACGTCGGCAAAGGCGATCTTGATCTTCATCACGATCATGCTCGTGGCGGGGACGCTCGGCGTCGATACCACGTCTTTGCTCGCCATCCTGAGCGTCGCCGGTCTGGCCGTCTCGCTCTCGCTGCAGACGGCGCTCTCCAACGTGGCGGGCGCGATGATGATCCTCACGGCCAAGCCCTTCCGTGCCGGGGATTACGTGCAGATCGGAGACAAGGCCGGGACGGTGCTCACCATCGGCGCGGTCTATACGAGCCTGCGGACGTATGACGGCCAGCGCATCTACCTGCCCAACAGCCAGGTCACCGCGGCCGCCATCGTCAACCAGACCGCCGAGCCTGCGCGCCGGATCGACCTGAACGTCTCGGCCTCGTATGACGACGCGGCGGACACCGTCCGCGCCGTGCTCACGCAGGCCGCGGCCGCGCATGAGAAGGTCCTCAAAGACCGGCCCATCGAGGCCCACGTCACCGGCTACGGCGACAGCGCGGTCAATTACGTCCTGCGCTTCTGGGCCCGCACGGAGGATTACTGGACCTGCTACAATGACGTCCTCGACGGCCTGCAGGCAGCCTTTTCCTCTGCCGGCGTCACCATGACGTATCCGCATATCAATGTTCATATGGAATCATAAAAAAAGGAATATCCGAATATCGTATATCATTTTGTGCATAAAGTCAGAATCGTCCGTTTTTTGTCGACGGTTCTGACTTTTTATTTGTTGTTTTTATTTCGATTTCGTCTGATTTCCGCGTTTGCCGATAACCCCCCGCCGGGGTTCGGATCGGTTGACTTTCCCGCGGGGGCTTGATAGAATAGACCCAAGCTGTATGAGGCGTATTGCGTCGCTTTTGGTTTCGAGGCGAAAATACGCCCGCTCGGTTTGTCCGGACGGACACGCCACCCCCCTTCGGCCTGGGCAGCTGCTGCGCAGGCCGGTCCAGAACAAAATTTAGGAGGATACATCATCGATGGATTGGGATCGCTTAATCACAGTTGAACAGATGGAAGCAGCGACCAACGAATTGCTCGAAACCGGCAAAAAAGTTGGCGCAGATTCCTGGCAGCAGCGCGTCAAGAATCAGACGCCGCACTGCGGCTTCGGCGAAGCCGGCACCTGCTGCCGCATTTGCTCCATGGGCCCCTGCCGCATCACGCCGAAGGCCCCGCGCGGCATCTGCGGCTGCGACGTGCACGGCATCGTCGGCCGTAACTACCTGCGCTTCACCGCAGGCGGCGCAGCCACGCACTCCGACCATGGCCGTCAGATCTGCCACACGCTCTATCAGGCGAAAGAGGGCGGCTCCTACCAGGTCAAGGATCCGGAAAAGCTGAAGAAGATCGCCGCCGAGTGGGGCATCGAGACCGAGGGCAAGGATATCTACGATCTGGCCCACGAGGTCGCCGAGACGGGTCTTCTCGAGTACGGCAAGCCGTTCGGCGTGCAGCGCTACCTCAAGCGTGCCCCGGAGCACACCCAGAAGCTGTGGCATGACGCCGGCATCGAGCCGCGCGCGATCGACCGTGAGGTCTCGCAGTCGCTGCACATGACGCATATGGGCTGTTCCTCGCTGCCGGAGGCTCTGATCAAGCAGTCCCTGCGCGCCGGTCTGTCCGACGGCTGGGGCGGCTCCATGATGGGCACCGAGTTCTCCGACATTCTGTTCGGCACCCCGCGTCCCGTTGACACCACCGCCAACATCGGCGTCATGGAAAAGGACATGGTCAACATCATCGTCCACGGCCACGATCCCTCCCTGTCCGAGATGATCGTCATGTACTCGCAGGATCCCGAGATGATCGCGCTCGCCAAGTCCGTCGGCGCCAAGGGCATCAACATCGCCGGCGTCTGCTGCACGGGCAACGAAGTCGCCATGCGTCAGGGCATCCCGATGGCCGGTAACTTCCTGCAGCAGGAAAACGTCGTTCTGACGGGCGCCTGCGAGGCCATCGTCGTCGACGTGCAGTGCATCTTCCCGGCACTCGGCCCGCTGTCCAAGTGCTTCCATACCAAGTTCATCACCACTTCCCCCATCGCCCGCATGCCGGACTCCGATTTCATCGAGTTCCATGAGGATACCGCGGCTGATAACGCCAAGGCGATCATCAAGATGGCGGTCGAGAACTTCAAGAACCGCAAGCCCGAGCTCGTCAACATCCCGAACCTCAAGACCAAGGCCCGTGTCGGCTACTCGGTCGAGGCCATCAAGAAAGAGCTCGACGGCGTCTGCAACACCCATGTCGACGCGTTCGGCACGCTGAAGCCTCTGGCGGATGTCGTCAAGGCGGGCGTCCTGCGCGGCGCAGTGGCGATGGTCGGCTGCAACAACCCCAAGGTCCGTCCCGACACCGCCCACATCGAGCTTATGAAGAAGCTCCTCAAGAACGATATCATCGTCATCGTCTCCGGCTGCTCGGCACAGGCTGCTGCCAAGGCAGGTCTCATGGACCTCGACGCCGCCGAATACTGCGGCGAGGGTCTGCGCCGCGTGTGCAAGCTGGTCGGCATCCCGCCGGTCCTGCATATGGGCTCCTGCGTGGATATCTCCCGTATGATGATCCTGGCTTCCGATCTTGCAAAGGATTGGGGCATCAACATTTCCCAGATTCCGCTCTGCGGCTGCGCGCCGGAATGGATGTCTGAAAAGGCAGTTTCCATCGGCAACTACGTCGTGGCCACCGGCATCGACACCTACCTCGGCGTTGACCCGTATTCCAAGGGCTCCAGCGAGATCACCGAGCTGCTGCAGGGCGAGACCCGCGGCTGCAAGGAGTGGGTCGAGGCGCACTTCGTCGTCGATACCAACATCGAGAGCCTCGGCGACAAGATGATCGCCGCCATCGAGGCCAAGCGCGCAGCTCTCGGCATCTAAGCGAAGCTCCCGGAGGGTCTTTACCGATATGAAAGTAGCTATCACCGGCAAGGGCGGCGTCGGCAAGACGACGCTGGCCTCCACGCTCGCGCGGCTGTACGCCGACGAAGGGCGCACGGTCCTCGCCGCCGACGTCGATCCGGACGCAAACCTGGGTCTGGCGCTGGGGCTGAGCGAGGAAGAAGTCAACTCCATCGTTCCCGTGTCCAAAATGAAGCAGCTGGCCAAGGAGCGCACCGGCGCCAACGACCAGAACAGCTTCTATAAGCTCAACCCCGACGTCTCCGACCTGCCCGACAAGCTCGCCAAGGACATCCACGGCGTGAAGCTTCTCGTCATGGGCACCGTCGACACCGGCGGCACCGGCTGCGTCTGCCCGGAGCACGTGATGCTCAAGGCGATCATGACGAACCTGGTCTTCCGCAGGGACGACGTCGTCATCATGGACATGGAGGCCGGGCTCGAGCATCTCGGACGCGGCACGGCCAGCATGATGGACCAGTTCATCGTGGTCATCGAGCCGGGCGCGCGGAGCGTACAGACCTATGTGCGCATCAAGGAGCTCGCCCGCGACATCGGCATCACGAAGGTGCGCGTCGTCGCCAACAAGATCCGCGACGAGTCCGACCGCGAATTTATCCGCAGCCGCATCCCGGCCGAGGATCTGCTCGGTTTCATCAGCTACAGTCCCACCGTCATCGACGCGGACCGCAAAGGCCTCTCCCCCTACGACTGCAGCCCCGACGCGCTGGATGAGATCCGCGCCATCAAGGCTGCCATCGACGCCAAAGAATGAATCTGAAAGGAATGAAACCACAATGAAGACATTGTTTGAACGCGTCTTCAACGGCTCTGACGAGATGTTCGCCAAGGCCGAGGAAGAAGTTAACAAGATCGTGGCTGAAGTCGGCCGCGACGCTCCCCTGACGCTTCCCTCCACCGCTTATTTCTGCGCCTGTATCTATGCCTACATCGGCAAGAAGGTCACCACGACCGGCGAGCTGCAGGACGCGCTGGCCGACGTGAAGGCCATGATGCTCCGTGAACCGCGCACGCACTCCATCTTCCAGTCCGGCGTCGGCACCGCCATCGCCGCCGAGATGATCGAGGCCTGCAAGTACGTCAAGACCCAGACCCCGTATGAGGGCACCAACTACCACGGCCACTTCACCGACGCGGAAGTGCGTGAGCTGGGCGTTCCCCTTGTCACCGGCGATATCCCCGGCTTCGTCGTCATGATCGGGCCGGCTCCGTCCACCGAGGAAGCGGTTGAGACCATCAAGGGCTATCAGTCCCGCGGTATCTTCGTGTTCCTGATCGGCGGCATCATCGAGCAGGCTGTCGAGGCCGGTCTTTCCATGAGCTTCCCCGTCCGTGTCGTTCCGGTCGGCGAGGAGATCTGGTCCGTCGGTCACGTCATCTCCCTGGTCGTGCGCGCGGCCATGATCTTCGGCGCCATCCAGCCGGGCGACGTCGAGGGCTTCCACAAGTACACCTTCGACCGCATCAACGCGTTTGTCAACGCGTACAAGCCGGTCAACGATATCACCGTCGCCTGCGGCGCGGGCGCCATCAAGCTCGGCTTCCCGGTCATCACCAACGACCACGACGATATGTGGGCCGTGCCGAAGTCCCTCATCATCTACGATGACACCAAGGACTGGATCGACACCTCCATCGAGGCCCGCGGCATCAAGCTGAAGATCACGAAGATCGACATCCCCGTCTCCTTCTCCTCCGCATTCGAAGGCGAGATCATCCGCAAGGGCGACATGCAGGTCGAGATCGATGGCTCCCGCAAGGACTGCTTCGAGCTCGTCACCACCAAGGACGCCTCCGAGGTCGAGGATCACAAGATCGAGGTCGTCGGCCCCGAGATCGACGAGATCCCGGTCGGCTCCAAGATCTCCATGAGCTACACCGTCGAGGTCGCAGGCAAGGCCATGCAGCCCGACTTTGAGCCGGTCTTCGAGCGTAAGATCCACTCCTTCCTCAACTGCGTGGAAGGTCTCATGCACACCGGCCAGCGCGATATGATCCGCGTGCGTATCAGCAAGGCGGACTTCGAAGCCGGCTTCAAGTTCAAGCACATCGGCGAGGTGCTCTATGCCAAGATCAAGTCCGAGTTCGATACGGTCGTTGACAAGTGCCAGGTCCGCATCGTCGTCGGCGACGAACCGAACGCCGAGCTGCGCAAGCACGCCAACGAGGTCTTCGACAAGCGCGACGAGCGTCTGAAGTCCATGACCGACGAATCCGTGCCCGTGTTCTATTCCTGCATCATGTGCCAGGCGTTCTCCCCGAGCCACGTGTGCATCGTCACCCCGGAACGTCTGGGTCTGTGCGGCGCCGTGTCCTGGCTGGACGCGAAGGCCACCAACGAGCTCGACCCGCAGGGTCCCTGCCAGGTCGTCACCAAGGAGCGCTGCATCGACGAGCGCACCGGCCGCTACGAAGACGTCGACGAGGCTGTCGCGCAGTACTCGCACGGCGCGCTGGAGCACGTCACGCTGTACTCCCTGCTCGAGGATCCGATGACCTCCTGCGGCTGCTTCGAGTGCATCTGCGGCATCGAGCCGTGCTCGATGGGCGTCGTCATCACCTGCCGTGAATACGCCGGCATCACCCCGCTCGGCATGACCTTCTCCGAGATGGCCTCCATGACCGGCGGCGGCGTGCAGACCCCGGGCTTCATGGGCCACGGCAAGCACTACATCGCCTCCCACAAGTTCCTCAAGGCCGAGGGCGGCGTCGGCCGTCTGGTCTGGCTGCCGAAGGAGCTCAAGGATCAGATCCGCGACAAGCTCAACGAGACTGCCAAGGATATGTACGACATCGACAACTTTGCCGATATGGTCGCTGACGAGACCAACTGCCCGAACGGCGATCCGGAAGAGCTGCTGGCCTTCCTGTCCGAGGTCGGTCACCCCGTCCTCAGCATGGACCCGCTGGACATCTAAGCATTCCAAAAGAACCGGAGCAAATGCTCCGGTTCTCAGCGTGTCGAAAAAGACTTTTCGCCCCGCTGAGGCAGTTTTTCGAACTTTTTAAAGTTCGAAAAACTGGTTGATTGAACGCGAAGGGGGCTCTTTGCCCCCTTCACTCTTCCCCTGCTGCTCTATCATCCAGCTGCCATTCATAGTTTTTGACAGTCTCGAACCGGAGCATCCGCTCCGGTTCTTTTCATAAGACATAGAAAGGAAAGCTCTCATGATCAATTTCAACGGAGACTCCATATGGAACCTCAAGCCGATCGACGTGTCGTCCGTCAAGACGCAGGTCTTCGGCCTGCTGATCGAGGGCGAGGAGATCGTCGCCGCGTTCCGCACCATCCGCGATCAGCTCGTCTTCACGAACAAGCGCATCATCTCCATCGACGTGCAGGGGCTGACGGGGCTCAAGAAGTCCTTTGCCATCATGCCCTATTCCAAGGTCCAGTTCTTCACCATCCAGACGCCCGGCTTTGCCGAGCTGGTGTCGGATTCCGAGCTGTATCTGATGTTCTCCAACGGCTTCACCGCGAAATTCGAGTTCCGCGGCAGCGTCGACATCGGCGCCCTCGGCCGCACCATCTCCACCTACGTCCTGTAAGCCCTGCAAAGCAGATCCCCGGCTGGCGCCGCCAGCCGGGGATCTTATTTTTGCGTAAAAAATTAGAAAAGCGGCTGATCAACGATCAACCGCTTTTCTGGTACGCCGGAAGGGACTCGAACCCCCGACCTACTGGTTCGTAGCCAGTCACTCTATCCAACTGAGCTACCGGCGCATACCACGCTTTCTCAGCGCCCCATTATATTAGCACAGTCGGTTGGAAAATGCAAGCCCTTTTTTATGTTTTTCCGCGAGAAATCCTGTTACAGCTCCTGCACGTCGAGATCGCCGCAGGCCTCGAGCTGCGTGCGCGGGCCGAGGACGCAGACAACGCCTTCGTCCAGCGCCCGGCCGACCTGCGCGCCGCAGGCGGCAAGCTGCTCCGGCAAGGTATCGAGCATCTCGTGGCGCAGGCGGCAGCGGTCGGCCTGCGTCATGCCCTTGAGCAGCCAGGTATCGGCCACAGCGCCCTGCAGGCGCGGCGAGAGCAGCGGCTCGGCGTCGCTGATGGCGCCGATGATATTGGCCTCCTGCGGCTCCGAGGCGGCCGCCGCGAGATACGCGGCCGTGCGTCCGATCGCGCCGCGGGAACGGGCGCAGTCCGGGTCGCGGTAGGTATAGGCCGTGGCAAGGCCCGTGTCGCGCAGCAGCAGGCCCGTGCCGTAGGCGCCGCCCTGCACGCGGATCTCGTTCCAGTAATGGCCGAGCGAGGCGGCGCGGCAGGCGATGCGCAGCGCGCCGGAATAGGCGTGCACGTCGCCGCAGACCGCAGCGAACGAGACCTCCGACGGGATCACGATGCCCTCCCGGCGGATCGGCAGCAGCGGGGCCGGATGCGCCGGGCCGGGTGCCTGCCCGGCGGGCAGGG
>ENA-ORLY01002770-ORLY01002770.1-human-gut-metagenome-genome-assembly--contig:-NODE-2770-length-15708-cov-7.596507_pt1 | contig 15708 bp, 16 predicted proteins | sample MGYA00243071_ERZ508832 | MGnify/ENA primary metagenome ERZ508832 (study PRJEB26277, sample SAMN04329777) | human gut metagenome | biome: human-associated habitat | host: Homo sapiens | place: USA... | reverse complement strand
TCGGCGGCAGCTACTCCATCCCCATCACCCCCGGCGGCAGTCGCTCCGGCAAACCCCTGGGCGGCGGCATCAGCATCGGCGGCCGCAGCATCCAGTCCACCGCCAAACGCCCCGCCGCCAGACCGGCAGCCCGCTGGAACCGTTTCACCGCCCCGGCGGTACCGCCGCCAAAGATACCGTCCACCGCGCCGCTGTCGCAGCCGTAGCCGTTGAGCAGGGCCTGTACGGCCCTGACGTGGCCGCCGGCGCTGCCTCTGCGCAGCACCGGCAGCAAAGGCGCCGCACCGCTCTTCCTGTCCGACGCCGCTGCCGCCGGAACTGACGGAGCCGATGGTTCCGTCTCCCTGCCGTAGGCGATGGCGTCAAACGGGAAATGGGTCCCCGGACACCCCGTGGCGTTGACATCGCTGTGCCGCTGCACCGTGGTGACGCCGTACTTCCTCTTGAGATACGCCACCAGCTCCGTACCGGCCCTGCGCTGCACCGCCGGCATCTCCTCCTTGTCGAAGCTGCCCTCGAAGCACACGCCGATGCTGTCGGAATTGCTGCCTCCGGCGTGAGCGCCCACGGTGTCCTCCGGTCTGCCGCGGTACACCGTGCCGTCCTTCCGCACGAAGAAATGGTAGCCGATGCCGGACCAACCGTTGGCCAGATGCCATGCGTGGATCTGGTCGGCACTGCACGTCACCGCCGCTGCATGGTGCAGGATGATACGCCTGGTGACGCCGCGCCTGGCCAGCGTTCCGCTCCAGCGGTAGGTCTTTTCGATGATCTTCATACGCTCTCGTCCTCGCAGCTCTGGCAGTCCCGCTTATACTGTGCCGTGCTGATGCCCAGCAGAGCGCCCAGAAACGTAGTGACCACGGCCACGGTGCCCACCACCTGCTCGGCGTACAGCCAGCCCCAGATGCCGCTGAGTCCCCAGTACAGGGCGCTCAGCGCCGGCAGCACAATGGTCACGATCCATTTCAGGGTATCATATACCTTGTCGCTCAGTTTCATATTTCTTTCCTTTCCGGCCCTCCGGCCTGTTACATCTTATGTACCGGCAGCTTGTCAACTTCCAGCATTACCCGTCTGGCGCTGCCGTTTCCCCCCATTTTTTCGTAGGGCTCGTACAGGTATACCCGCAGGTTCTCATATTCGTCCTGGGTGATGTACCCTCGCTCCACGTAGGCCATGCCCAGATGGACGATACGGTCGTGGGCCAGACCCACCAGCATCTTCCGCTCCGCATCGTCCTTGTCTGCCCGCCTGCCTACCAGTGCCCACAGGCCGGAGGACGCCAGTGCCGAGCCCAGCACCGCCGCCGTCAGCTGCATCCATGGTTCCACTTCACCTCACCCCTTCATATGCCCATGCTGTTGGCATAGTACGTCACGCCATCGATGCTCAGCGTGCTCTGCACCGGCTCCCCGCTCATGACGGGGCGGCAGTCCGCCGCCTTGCCGGGCCGCGCCGCCGCCGTGGTGTACAGCTGCAAGTACCGCTGGCACTTCCACAGCATCTCCGCCCAATCCGGTATCTCGTTCACCGCCCAGCTGCCGTCCGGCTCCTGATGGGCCAGCGTGGATACGCCGCCCAGCTCCAGCTTCACTGCTCTCAGGTCGATACGTCCGTCGTCCGGCACGCCGAAGCCCACCGCGCCGATGTCCTTGCTGCTCACCGTCAGTACGTTCAGCGTATTGGCCTTCAGCGTCATGCCGATGCCCGGATCCGTCCCCGCTGCCGTCATGACGTAGGCGCTGCACGCGCCCATCACCGGCCCCGTCAGCACAGACAGCGTTGCCACCTCCGTCACCGGCCACTCCAGCTTCTGCTGGTAGTACACGCGTGTGCCGGTGCCGGACTCCTCCAGCTTCAGCACTCCGTTTCCCACCGTGGCGTAGCACTGTGCTGACCGCGCCTGCCACCGGTCCACGGTGAGTCCTTTACCGCTGTACACCGTCTTGCCCCGCTGATTCACCGGCGCACCGAAATACCAGTTGTCCAGCAGATTCCGGTTCCACGGCCTCGCCTTGGCGGAGATGGCGCTGCCGCTGATGGCGATGCCCTCTCCCGCCGTGTAGGCAGGCCCCGCCGGCCCCTGGAGTCCCTGCACGCCCTGAGGCCCCTGCTCTCCCTGCGGGCCCGCAGGGCCTACATCGCCCTTGTCGCCCTTGGGACCGCCGCTCCCCACCGGCAGCCGGCTGGTCTGATAGCCGCCGCTCTCCTCGTTCCACAGCAGCCAGTAGCCCTCCGCCCCCGCCTTGGGCGGATGGTCCATCATCCGCTGCAGCCGCTGCTCCAGCTCCGTAAACTTGGCGGGGATCTCCGGCCACGCCGTGTCCCCCGACAGGCTTCGGGGGATGAACACCCGCACCACGGTGCTGTGCCGCTGCACCGCGCCGTCAGCTCTGGCCGTGGCCCGCAGCTGTATGGCGTACTCCCCACTCTGGGGCAGGTCCTCCCGCTGCAGCAGCACCTGTCCGCCGCCGCTGACCTGCTCCAGCGTCAGGATGTTCAGCCCGCCCTCCGGCGCCTCCATCAGCACCTCCCAGTCATACCCCTCCGGCAGCTCACCCCGGATCTCCAGTGGGACGCTGCCGCTGTCGAACTGCATGGCCACCGGCGCGCCGTCCCACGTGAGATGCCATTCCTTAAATTGGATCATGTCGCTTCCCTCCTATCGTTGGTTTCGCCTCTGCACGCCCCACAGCCCTTTGCCGCACGCCGGCATGCAACGCGCCCCGGAACCTTTTTCCCGCCATGCGCCTGCATCGCGGCGCTTCCATGCGGTTTTTTGTATCCTCCCCGTTCTTTTTGTACTTTTTCAATAAATTTTTCCGCTTTTATTGCTTTTCCCAAAAATTATGGTATACTATCAGTGTTTGCTTACATAACAACTTTTTACCTGTGCTGATACCACATCTTCCGCCGCCCTGTGCGGTATGAAGTTACCGTACTCTGGACAAACTGTGAGCAGAGCTTATTGACCATCTGAAAAGAGGGAACTGCCTTGAACAAATACATGATCCATGGCGGCCGTCCGCTGTTTGGCGAAGTGACCATCAGCGGCGCAAAGAACGCCGCCGTCGCCATTATTCCCGCCGCCCTGCTGGTGGACGGCACCTGCCGCATTGAGAACATCCCCCAGATCAGCGACGTGACCCTGTTTTTCTCCATTCTGGAGGAGCTGGGCGCCCGCATCCGTGTCCTGAACCGCCATGCGGTGGAGATCGACTGTCACGCCATCCACAGCACCCGCCCGTCCTATGATCTGGCCCGCCGTATCCGCGCCAGCTATTACCTGCTGGGCGCTTTGCTGGGCCGCTTCGGTCAGGCCACTGTGGCCATGCCCGGCGGCTGCAACTTCGGCGTCCGCCCCATCGACCAGCATATCAAGGGCTTCACCACCATGGGCGCCGAGGTGTCCGTGGAAGGCGGCTTTATCCACACCGCCGCCAAAAACGGTCGTCTTGTGGGCGCGCCGGTGTATCTGGATGTCGTCTCCGTGGGTGCCACCATGAACATCATGATGGCCGCCGCTCTGGCTGAGGGTACCACCACCATTGAAAACGCCGCCAAGGAGCCGCACATCGTGGATCTGGCCAACTTCCTGAACTCCATGGGCGCGGACATCAAGGGTGCGGGCACCGACTCCATCAAGATCCGCGGCGTGAAGAAGCTCACCGGCGGCACCTACTGCATCATTCCCGACCAGATCGAGGCCGGCACCTATATGGCCGCGGTGGCCGCCGCCGGCGGCCAGCTGCTGCTGAAGAACATCATCCCCAAGCACATGGACTGCATCAGCGCCAAGCTCATGGAGATGGGCGTGGCCGTGGAGGAAAATGACGATACGCTGCTGGTCCGCCGCAGTGAGCCGCTGCAGAAGGCCAACGTCAAGACCCTGCCCTACCCCGGCTTCCCCACGGATATGCAGCCGCAGATCGCCGCCGTGCTGTCTCTGGCCCAGGGCACCAGCCTTGTCACCGAGGGCGTCTACGGCGCCAACCGCTTCAAGTACGTGGACGAGCTGAAACGTCTGGGCGCCCACATTCAGGTGGACGGCAAGGTGGCTGTCATCGAGGGCGTTGACCAGCTGGTGGGCGCTCCCATTCAGGCCTGCGACCTGCGGGCCGGCGCGGCGCTGGTCATCGCCGGTCTGGCCGCCAAGGGCACCACCGAGCTGAGCTGTGTCCAGTATATCGAGCGCGGCTATGAGGATCTGGTAGGCAAGCTCCGTGCCGTGGGCGCGGATATCGCCATGGTGGACGTGCCCGAGGAGGGCGAGGCCGAATCCCACATCAGCTGACAGAAGCCAGGACAGCGTTTGCTGCGAGAGGCCGCAGCCTTTGCGGCCTGCTGCGGCAGACGCTGTTATTTTTCCGGAAAGGTACATACCGCTTTGATCACCCTACATACACTGGCCAGCGGCTCCGAGGGCAACAGCCTGCTGGTCTCCGCCGACGGCACCCACCTGCTGGTGGACGCCGGCATCTCCGCCCGCCGCATCAAGCAGTCTCTGGCCCTGCTGGGCCTGACGCCGGACGACCTGTCCGCCATTCTCATCAGCCACGAGCACACGGACCACACGGCGGGGCTTGCCACCCTCCTGAAGCACCACCCCATCCCGCTGTACGCCACCGGCGGCACGGCCTTCTATCTCCGTCCCCGTCTGCCCCAGCTGGACAGCTGCCTGCATCCCGTATCCCCTGGCAGCAGCTTTCCCGTGGGCTCTGCACAGGTGACGGTATTTGCCACCAGCCACGACGCGGGGGAAAGCGTGGACTACCGCGTGGACTGCGGCGACGCCGCCGTGGGCATCCTCACCGACACCGGCTTTGTGCCGGAACCGGCGGCCGCCGCCCTCACCGGCGTGGATCTGCTGGTGCTGGAGAGCAACCACGATGTGGAGTGGCTTCGCTCCGGCCCCTACCCCTTTTCCCTGAAACAGCGCATTTTGGGCCAACGCGGCCACCTGTCCAACGAGGACGCCGCCGCCTTTGCCCGCCGCATGGCGGAGTGCGGCACCCGCTGCATCGTCCTGGCCCATCTGAGCCGCGAGAACAACACGCCCCAGCGGGCGCTGGCCGTCATGGAAACGGCCCTGTCCGGTCTGGATGTGACCGTAGAGGTGGCCCCTCGCGGCGAGCTGAGCGCCTGCTACGGAGCGGAGGTGGCACTGTGCAGAAAGTGACCGTCCTCTGCGTCGGCAAGCTGAAGGAAAAGTTCTATCTGGAGGCCGCCGCCGAGTACGCCAAGCGTCTCCAGCGGCTGTGCCGTCTGGAGGTCATTGAGCTGCCGGAGAGCCGTCTGCCCGACGACCCCTCCCCCGCCGAGATCCGCCGCGCTTTGCAGACGGAGGCCGCCGCCATCCGCGAAAAGCTGCCCAAGGGCGGCGCGCTGGTGGCCCTGTGCATCGAGGGCAAGCCCTGCTCCAGTGAGGAGCTGAGCCGCCGCCTGACGGAGCTGGGGGTGCAGGGCAAGACCCAGATCACCTTTCTCATCGGCGGCAGCGTGGGACTGGACGAGAGCCTGAAGCAGCAGGCCGACTGGCGGCTGAGCATGTCGCCCATGACGTTCCCCCATCACATGGCCCGCATCATGCTGCTGGAGCAGATCTACCGTGCCTACCAGATCGCCGGCGGCGCAAAATACCACAAATAGGAGGTCTCACCCATGGAAAACTGGAGCTTTACCGGCCGTCCCGATGTGCCCGCGTGGCCCAAGGACGAGTCCGGCCGCGACGAAAAGGCCGCGCTGCTGAGGCAGACCTTTGACTCCCCCGCCGACGCCGACACCGTCATCTCCCTGCTGTCGGCCTACGGCGTCCCCTGCTTCAAATACTACGACCGCGAGGGCGGCGCCGGTAAGGTCATCAACGGCTTCTCCGGCTTCGGCGTCAGCCTGTATGTCCCCGCCTCCCGTCTGGAGGAGGCCCGGGACATTCTGAATGCCACCCCCGTGGAAAGTGACGAGTAAGTGCATAAAAATCCGGAAAGGAGTACCGATATGAACTACAAACAGGAATACGAGCGCTGGCTCCGCAGTGACGCCCTCTCCCCCGCCGAGCGTGCGGAGCTGGAGAGCATCGCCGGCGACGAAAAGGAGATCGAAAACCGCTTCTACGGTCCGTTGGAGTTCGGCACCGCCGGTCTGCGGGGCACCATGAAGGTGGGCCTGCACCAGATGAACATCCACGTCATCCGCTGGGCCACGCAGGGCTTCGCCAACGTCATCGCCGCCGAGGGTGAGGCCGCCAAAAAGAAGGGCGTGGCCATCTGCATGGACTGCCGCAACAACAATATGCTGTTCTCCCACGCCGCCGCCGAGGTCTGTGCCGGCAACGGCATCCACGTCCGCATTTTCGAGTCCCTGCGGCCCACGCCGGAGCTGAGCTTCGCCGTCCGCTACTACGGCTGTCAGGCGGGCATCAACGTCACCGCCAGCCACAACCCCAAGGAGTACAACGGTTATAAGGTCTACTGGTCCGACGGCGCCCAGCTGCCGCCCCAGCACGCCGACGCCATCGCCGCCCAGCTGGAAAAGATCGACATCTTCACCGGCGTGAAGCGCATGGACTTCGAGGAGGCGGTGCAGGCCGGTCTCATCGAGATCATGGGCGAGGAGACGGACCGCGCCTTTATGAAAGAGGTCATGGCCATGGTCAACGACCGCGAGTCCATGTCCAAGGTAGCCGACACCTTCAAGGTGGTCTACACCCCGTTCCACGGCTGCGGCTGGAAGCTGGTGCCGGAAGCCCTGCGGGGTCTGGGTGTCAAGCACCTGTACTGCGTGGAGCAGCAGATGGTGCTGGACGGCAACTTCCCCACCGTGGCCTCCCCCAATCCCGAGAATCCCGAGGGCTTTTATCTGGCCATCGAACTGGCGGACAAGGTCGGCGCCGACTTCATTCTGGGCACCGATCCCGACAGTGACCGCGTGGGCATCATGGTCCGCGACCATACCGGAAAGTTCGTGGCCGTCACCGGCAACCAGACCGGCGTGCTGCTGCTGGATTACCTGATCGGTGCGCTTCGCCGCGCCGGGAAAATGCCGGAAAAGCCGGTGTTTCTGAAGTCTATCGTCACCACCAACATGGCCCGTACCGTGGCCGAGGCCAACGGCGTTACCTGCTGCGACACCTTCACCGGCTTTAAGTTTATGGCCGAGAAAAAGGCGGAGCTGGAGTCCTCCGGTCAGGGTGAGGTCATTCTGTCCTACGAGGAGAGCTACGGCTATATGATGGGCGACTACGTCCGCGACAAGGACGCCGTCACCGCGTCTCTCATCATCACCGAGATGGCGGGCTGGTACGCCGCCCAGGGCATGACCCTCTACGATGCGCTGCAGGCCCTGTACGTCAAGTACGGCTGGTACGGTGAAAAGACCCACAATCTGGTGATGCCCGGTGTGGACGGGCTGGAGAAGATGGCCGCACTGATGAAGCATCTGCGCCAGACGCCTCCCGCTGACATCGCCGGGGTGGCCGTCACCGTCCGCAAGGACTATGCCGACGGAACCGCAACCGATTGCGCCACAGGGGTTTCCAGCCCCATGGAGCTTCAAGGAAGCAACGTGCTGCGCTATGAGCTGGCCGATGGCACCACCATTCTGGTGCGCCCCTCCGGCACAGAGCCCAAGATCAAGATCTACATCCTCACCCGCGGCAAGGACGCAGTGGAGCGGGACGCCAACCTCGTCAAATACTCCGCATGGGTGGAGACCCTGGTCGGGTAACAGCGGCGCGCCCCTTTTGACCCCCGATTTTCGTAAAAAAGATCTGCATGATGAAGAAAAAAAGAGACTGGGAACTTTCCCAGTCTCTTTTCTGCGTTTTTTTGCCGAAACGGTTATCTCCAGATCTCGCTGTAGAAGTAAACGGCCAGCATACCCGGGCCCACATGTGCGCCGGTGACAGGTTCATGACACACGGTGAGGATCTCTCCGGTACAGCCCACCTGCCGCAGCTTGGTGGCCACCACCAGCGCGTCCGCCGGAGAACCGGCGTGGGAGATGCCCACGGGGGCGCTGCGGTCCTCCACCATCTGGTCGTACAGCTTCACCAGCTCCTCGATGCCGGCCTTCTTGCCGCGGACCTTGGAGAGCATCACGATCTTGCCCTCCTCGTCGCCCTCGAGGATGGGTTTGATCTGCAGCAGCGTACCGGCCAGCGCCGCACCGCCGGAGATACGGCCGCCCTTGCGCAGGAACTTCAGATCGTCCACCATAAAGTGCTGGCGCATCTTGCCGCACAGCTCCTCACAGCGGACCTCGATCTCCTCGATGACGCGGCCCTCCGCCGCCAGCTTGGCAGCCGCCAGCACGATGAGACCTTCGCCCAGGGACGCGCCCCGGCTGTTCAGCACGCGGATCTTCCGGTCCGGATACTCCTCGGCCAGCTCCTTGGCCACCAGCCCCACGCCCCAGCAGGTACCGCTGACGCCGCCGGAGAGGCCGATATACAGCACATCGTCGCCGTTTTTCAGATGCGGCTCCATTTCCCGCCGGGCGGCGTCCGGTGTGACCATGGAGGTCTGCACCACGGCGCCGTGCCGCATGGCCTCGTAAAAGCTGCGGCCATCGAACTCCGCGCTGACATCCGCCGGCTGACCGTCTATGGTGTAGGTCAGGCAAAGCTCACCGATGCCGTACTGCTCCAGCAGGTGCCTGGGCAGGTTCGCCGCGTTGTCGGTCATAATACGTACCATAACAGTGTTCTCCTTTTTGCTTTCGCATACTATGCCAGCTGCGGCACGACCCACTGGGCCAGCGTGTCAAACAGCTGCCGGTATCCCGGCATGGTCAGGTGGATGCCATCCGCCGAAATGAGCTCCGACAGATCCCGCTGCGGCAGGAAACGGCGGCGCACGTCGATCAGCGGCAGACCCTCGCGCATGGCGAAGGAGGCCACTGTGTCGGAATACAGCTCCTGATACCGGTAGATGCAGCCCACATCGCCCAGCCAGCGCATGATACTGTCTCGGCTGAGGCCGCCCCTACAAATATAGTCCAAATAACGAGCGCCGTCAATAGGCGGAAGTGTCATCAGCACCGGCTGCACCCCCACGCGGGCCAATTCTGTTACCGTCTGCTTCAATTTGGACAGAAATTCCGGCAGCTCCGTGCGGGGCCTGTGGTCCCCCTCGGGGTCGGCGGCGATGCTGGCCCAGTCGAAATCACTGTCGTTGCCGCCGTAGGCCACCAGCGCCCAGCGGGCGTCCATACCACGGGCCACGTCGTGCTCCACCAGCGAGAGTCCCTTGCTGATGGTGGAGCCCATCTTGGCGCGGTTCACCACCTCCAGCCGCTCCGTGGGGTACTGGGCCATGACCTCCGAAAGATGAAAATGATAGCGCATGGCGGCGTCCGGCACCGTGGCCTTCAGCAGCGAATCTCCATAAATATAGGCACGCTCCATGATCTGCCCTCCTTGACGTCTTTTTACATAATATAGCATATTAGATTTCCTGCGTCAAGGTATCCGTGACACGTTTTTCTTGTCAGCTGCGGCATTTTGTGATATAGTGTATTACGTTCACTGACAAGGAGGCGTCTTTATGCAATACGACAAAAGTCTTGTAGCCCATAAGCTGCTGCGCTGGGACAAGTTCATCACCGATTACCATCTGCCGGAGTGGGACTCCATCCCCGATTTCGGCCTGTATATGGATCAGGTCATCGTGCTGCTGGAGCAGTATCTCAGCTTCATCCCCACGCCGGCGGGGGCCAAGGAGCATATCGTCACCTCCGCCACCATCAACAACTACGTGCGGCTGAAGATCATGCCCGCGCCGGTGAAGCGGAAGTATCATCGGGTACACATCGCCTATCTGGTGATGATCCTGACCATGAAGCAGAGTCTCAGCATCAGCGACGTGCAGAAGGTCATCCCGCCGATGGACAGCAGCGAGGATGAGGTGCTGTCTGTCTATGAGGACTACTCGGAGAAGTTCCGGCGGCTGGCGCTGTTTTTCAACCAGCAGGTGCAGTCCGCCGCAGAGGGCGTCCGCAGCACGGAGCAGAGCTCCGACAACGCCGTGGAGCTGCTGGTCATTGAGAGCGCCCTGATCGCGGGCTTTTCCAAAATTCTGGCGGAGAAGCTCATCCGTCTGTGCGGCGCGGACACGGAGGATGTACTGGCGGCGGAACAGGCCAAAGAGGAATAAAAAGAGAGGGCTGCGCCCTCTCTTTTTATTTGCCGCGTTTGTTGACCTTCTCCTTGTTGAACATGCAGAAGGCCGTCATGATGAGGATGCGCAGGTCAAAGGCCGGCGTCCAGTTTTCGATATAGTACAGGTCGTACTCGATGCGCTTTTTGATGGATGTGTCGCCCCGCAGGCCGTTGACCTGCGCCCAGCCGGTGATGCCGGGCCGCACCTGATGCTTTACCATATAGCGGGGGATCTCCTCCTTGAACTGCTCCACGAAGAAGGGCAGCTCCGGCCGGGGGCCGATGAGGCTCATGTCGCCCTTGAGGACGTTGAAGAACTGGGGCAGCTCATCCACAGAGCACTTGCGGATCAGGGAGCCGAACCAGGTCTTGCGGTCGTCCACGTTTTTGCTCCAGCCGGTGTTTTCGCTGCTGTTCACCCGCATGGAGCGGAATTTGTACATGTAAAAGTTCTTTTTGTCCTTGCCCACACGCTCCTGCCTGAAAATGATGGGGCCGGGGGAAGACAGCTTCACGCCGATGGCGGCGATCAGCATCAGCGGCGAGGTCAGAATGATGAGTACCAGAGAGCAGATGATATCCGCCGCCCGCTTGAGGAAGGCGTTGCCCAGATTGTCCAGCGGAATACGGCGCAGGTTGATGAGCGGCAGGCCGTTGACGCTGTCGAACTGGGGGTTTGCAGGCATGTAGCGCACGTAGGACGGCACCACGGACAGCTTGGTACCGTCCTTTTCGCAGGCGTTGATGATGCGGCCCATCCAGCGGCCTTCCTCGGTGGGCAGGGCCACCACCACCTCGTCCGGCTTCTCGCTGGCGAAGATGGCGTCCAGCTCCTCGTAGCTGCCGCAATAGGGCAGGGCATCCCAGCAGCCGCGCTCGGCCACGTAGCCGATGACCCGAAAGCCCAGGTTCTTATCCATGGCGACGCGGGTCAGGTACGCCTCCGCGCCCTCGCCGTGACCCACCAGCAGCACCCGCTTCTGGTTGTAGCCCATGGCGCGGCAGCGCCGCAGCAGCAGGCGCATGGCGGCGCGTTTGCCGGTGAGCAGCAGGGTACTGACGGCGTAGAAAAACACCACCGTCCAACGGGAGGTCTCGCCGAGGCGCAGCACGTAGATGGCAGCCATGACGATCAGCGACACCAGCAGCTCCAGCGCCGCTACGCGGCTGGCCTCCACATGGAAGCGCACGGTACGAAACGACTCGTACAGCCCTGCCACAGCGAACACCGCCAGCGTCAGGGCCGCGGCCACCACGCCCAGCCAGATATAGTAGTTCAGGGGCATGCCCCTCACGCCGCGGAACAGGCTGAAGCGCAGCCAGTAGGACACAAGCATGGCCAGAAATACGGCCAGTCCATCGGTAAAGACGTGCAGCTGGTTGAGCAGACGTTGATTTTCCCGCATCATCGCGTTTTTCCCTCCATGACAGACAGATAGCGGTCCATCACCTGCGGCAGCACCGCGTCCAGCGCGTAGCGCTGCATCTTCTTCCGTCCGGCCTGTCCCAGCTCCGCCCGCAGGGCGGCGTCGGACACCAGACGCTCCACGGCGGCGGCAAAGGCTTTGGCGTCGCCGTAGGGGTACAGCAGGCCGTTTTCCGGCCCGATCAGGTCGGTGTGGCCCTTGACGGCGCTGGCCACCGCGGGCAGGCCGCAGGCCATGGCCTCCATGATGTTGAAGGGCAGTCCCTCCGACCGGCTGGAGGATACGGCGATATCCGCCGCCGCCAGCCACCGGGGCATGTCGTGGACTTGCCCGGGAAATACCGTGCGGTCCGCGACGCCCAGCGAAGCCGCCTGAGCGCGGCAGTCATCCAGCAGGGCGCCGCTGCCGGGCAGCAGGAGCTTCACGTTTTCCGGCAGGCCGGGCAGGGCCTCCAGCAGGGTATGCTGGCTCTTGCGGCCGGAGAATTCCGCCGCGTACAGCAGGGCCACATCGCCCTCCGACAGGCCCAGCCTGTCCCGCATGGTGCGCCGTGCGTCCGGCGCGGTGCGGAAGCGGGTGAGGTCTACACCCATGCCGGGGATCTCCTCCACACGGGGCGCGGCACGGTGGGCCATGGCCCAGCGGGTATCCCAGGCGTTCATGGTCAGGAGCAGGTCCGTCTGGGGCGCGGTCATGGTCTCCGCCCTGGTCAGGAGACCCCGCTTCAGCCCCGAGGTCTCGTCGTCGAAGAGGTAGCCGTGGACCACGTTGATGAGCTTCGGGCGGTGCTTCAGGCCTCGAAGGGCCCAGCGGGTGAAGAACGCCGCCAGTGACGTATGGGTGATGATGAGGTCGTACTGCTGCCGGATCACCATGTCCCGCAGCTGGGACGCCGCCTGAAAATTGGCGGGTGAGGACATCTTCTTCTCCAGCGGCAGCGACACCGCCCCGTCGGCAAAGGGGATGTCGCGGACGGGGCCGCCGCAGGCCACCTCCACCTGCCAGCCCAGCTCACGGAAGCGGCGCAGGTAGGGCAGGTGGAAGTTGAGAATATGGGAAAATGTGGAGGCTGTGTACAGCACGGACGGCATAGGCGTCCTCCTTTCACCGGAGCGGGGCGGCTCAGCCAAGCATCTCGCTGAGGTAGGCCGCCACGTCGTCCTTCAGGGTGATGGCGCCCAGGTTCTGGGCGTTCCACTCCGTCAGCTTGTCCCGCAGCTGGGATGCGCCCGCCAGGAAGGCGGCGCTGTTGTCGTTATACTGCATCACCAGCCGGAAGCTGGCGTCCCAGGTGTCGGGGTCGGAGGGGGTGTAGTCCACGTATTTGTCCAGCATGGCGAAGCCCTGCTCCGTGCGGCCCAGACGGAAATCCGCCTCCGCCAGATACTTGGGCACGGAGTTGGAGTTCAGCTTCTCCAGATCCGCCATATAGCGCTCCAGCGTCTCCTGCATACCGGCAGGCAGATCGCTCTCCGCCGAGGCGCTGTATACGTAGGACAGCTTGTGATCCGCCCACTCGTAGGGGTCCAGATCCGCGGCCTCCTGGGCCGCATCGTAGCTGCCCTGCTGGACGAGGCTGGCGGCCCAGAGGTTCATGCACAGCAGCACCGCGAACACGGCCAGGCCCAGGCCCTCCACCCGCGCCATCCAGCGGCGGGCGCTCTCCTTAGCGAAGGTCAGGGGCAGCAGATCGCCGCAGCACAGGTTGACAACGGCCAGCGCGCCATAGCCGAAGGGCAGGAAGTAGCCGCTGGAGAAGATCACCTCCACGGCGGCGTGGATCATCAGGAACAGCAGCAGGGCGCCCAGCGCGGCGGACATGGCGTAAGCCTGCTGCTCCCGCTCCTTCCGCCACAGGCGGAAAACGGCGATGGCGCTGGCCGCCAGCGTGCCCACCCACAGGAGCAGGCCAATGATGCCGGTGTCCACCATGCTCTGGACATAGTGGTTGTGGACGTACTTGGTCTCGTAGTGATAGCTCTGGACGTTGTAGATGCCGTTTTCAAAGGCGCCCATGCCCAGCCCCACAACGGGGCTGCGGGAGAACAGCTTCATGGCGTCCTGGATATACACGGTGCGCTGCACCACGTTGCCCTCGGAACGCAGGGTCTGGATACGGCCTGCGATGGCCTCCGGCAGCAGCGTGTAGTTCAGCCTCAGCTGGCCGGACGCCGCGCCGTCGTAGCGGATGGCATCGATATGCACCGAGGCGTCGGCAGTGACGATGAAGGTGACGGAGCGGTTATCCGCCGGTGCGTTGAAGGACGCGCCGTCCGCCGCGCCGGAATAGGCCGTCTGCTTGCGGTTCATAACGGCGTCCTCCCAGGTTTGGGTCTGGACCTGTACGTTCACGGGGCCGTCGGCCTCCACGTGCAGGGTGTAGGCGCCCTCGCTCAGGTACGCGCCGCGGGTGATGCTGTCGCCGGCGGCCATGTCGATGGGGCCGGTCCAGTTCACCGCCAGTACCACGACGGCGGCCACCAGAGCCAGCGCCGCCAGCAGCACGATGTTCACGGTCTTCATCCGCCGGGCCATGCGCTGGGCCAGCGGACGGCCCGCGAAGATGTCCAGTGCGCACAGGGCCGCCGCTGCGGCCACAACGGCCAGCAGGGGCAGGATCTGTACCTTCTCCCCCGCCGCAGCGTAGGCAGGCAGCACGGCCAGCGAGGCCGCAGCCGCCAGCACCAGCGTCTCCACCATCAGGATGAAGGACACGGCGCGGCGCTGCCCCCGCTCCATCAGCAGGTACAGCAGGAACGCCGCCGCGATGGCCGCCATGGCGCCGCGGCTCACCGCCAGCAAAAACGCCGTGCTGTTCAGCAGCAGGCAGGAAAGGTGCAGGCAGCGCTCCTTCCGGTCCTCCGCACCGGCGGCCAGACCCAGCGACAGCAGGATGGCCGCGCCGGCGGCGCCGGCGAACACGTTGGGGTTTTCAAAAATGGTCTTGAGACGCTGCTCCTGCAGCAGGGTGTTCAGCTGCATGGACGCGCCGAACTGGGCGGTGAAGGCCACCATCAGCTTGTAGAGAAGCTGGGTGGACACGGTGTCGATGCTGACCAGGGACACCAGCGCTCCCGCCGTTTCCAGCACCGTGGCGGCGCAGCGTCCCGTGCGGCCCGGCCGCTCCGGCTCCAGCGCCGTCAGCAGCAGGGCCAGACACGCCGCCCCCGCCACCTTCAGAAATTCGTACAGGGCGAACTTGCCGGAGGGGGCGTACAGCGTGGAGATGCCGTCCATGCAGATATAGAGTCCCAACAGCAGCGCGGGCCAGCTCATGCGGCGGCCCAGCTGCGCCGTTTTCACCACGACGCACACCACCGCCGCAGCCAGCAGCAGCAGGGTGATGCCCTTGTTGGCTCCATGCTTCATCAGACAGGTGATGAGAAAGTAAAAAACAGCCAGCACCGGCACCAGCCACGGACGCCGCAGCTCCTGATGCAGTGAGGCCGCAGATATCTGGTCTTTACGACCTGTTTTCTTCGCCATAACGTTCTCCTTGTCTAAGAGATAGTCTTTGTTCAGTATATCTTTTTCGCCGTTCTCTGTCAATGCGCAGGGGAAATATTCCGCCGCTGCGGCGCATAGTCTTACGTCATAGGAGGTGAGGCGGATGCGCGGTGTGCGCCATCTTCTGGCTTTGGGCACCGCCGCCGTGTGCGGGGTGCTGCTGTATTGCCTGCGCCTGCGGTTCCCCAACCCGCTGACAGAGGCGCTGGGCCCCGCCAACGCCAGTCCCTGGGAGACGGGGAAGCTGGTGTTCTGGGCCATGCTGCCTGCGGCGGCGGTGCTTCCAGCTCTGCTGCTCCTGCCGAGTCCGCCAAGACCGAAGAAGAGACCGCTGCTCCTTCTTCCGCTCCTGCTGCTCCCGCAGCTGATTCCGCTGAGGAAGGCTCCACCAACGAAGGCAACGCCACCGCTGCTGAGACCGTAGGCGATCCCTTTGAGGCAATGGCTGAGGACTATATCTCCTATCCTCTGGAGGGTGACAACACCATCTCCATGTGGTACTACATCCCCGGCTATCAGGACTTCATGGACTCCAACTACAGCTTCAACGCTCTGAAGACCGCTGAGGCTGCTACCGGCGTCAAGCTGGAGTTCACCGAGGTCAGCTCCCAGTCC
>ENA-ORLY01002764-ORLY01002764.1-human-gut-metagenome-genome-assembly--contig:-NODE-2764-length-15726-cov-2.950220_pt1 | contig 15726 bp, 14 predicted proteins | sample MGYA00243071_ERZ508832 | MGnify/ENA primary metagenome ERZ508832 (study PRJEB26277, sample SAMN04329777) | human gut metagenome | biome: human-associated habitat | host: Homo sapiens | place: USA... | reverse complement strand
AAAAATTTCTCCATTACATCTTACAATTGCAAGACCATTTTCTTCAAACTCCGTAGCATAATCATATTTCAGTGGAACTACCTCTTTTCCTGTTTCATCAATAAAACCATATCTACAATCAAGTTCTACACATGCAAAACCATTTTTAAAATTTGAAACATAATCATATGGTAAAACAGTCTCTTCTCCTCCTCTGCATAAAATATACTGTCTCTTTATAGTTACTTTCATAATGTCACTCTCCTTCTACTAAGTTTTAAATTAACTACATAATTATTTTAACATATTTTTCTGAGAAAGTAAAGAAACAACCATCTTTAGCAATTTTTATTTACATTATATTTTAGTGATTATTCATCCTCAATATTATCATTTATATTAGTATTATTTCTTTTTTGCATTTCTTTTATTATTTTTTCTGTTTCTTCTTTTTTATTATTTACAATTCTATTCATCATATTATTAGTTCTTTCAATTAAATCTGGCACATAATCTAACAATTTATCTACACTAGAAGAATGATTTACTGGCATTAATCTTACATTATTTGATTGTATTACTAGAAAAGCTATTGGATTTATTGTAACACCTGCACCAGATCCTCCTCCAAATGGCAATCTATATTGAATTTGCTCTTCCTTTTCTACCTTTTTATATTCATCTATTGTTTCACCCTTAAACTCACTTCCACCTGCCGCAAATCCAAATGATACTTTTGATATTGGTATAATTACAATATTATTTGCCGTTTCTATAGGTTCTCCTATAATAGTATTTACATCTATCATATCTTGAATGCTATTCATAGCCGTAGTCATAAGGCCTTCTATTGGATGTTCGCTCATTTTTACCACCTTTCCTTTTCTTATTTATGATACATATTGTATTTATAATATGTATCATTTTTATTTGAAATATACCTGAAAATTCTACATTTATTAGATTTTTATCTATATATACTGGTGCTACTAAAAATACCTGTTTATCATTATATTTTCGTATTTGTTTATTTAAAAACATTGCTATAACCGTGCTTATAACTGGTATCGTAAAGGCTGTTAATGATGCATTTTCTGTTCCAATCAAAATTTTCAAATTGATTTCTTCTATTTCTGTTTGTATATTCTTCAATGATGTTATTAATTCTTTGTCAATGTTTGCTTTATTTTCTATTATTTTTGTTTCTTGCTGTTTTATTTTTTCTTTAATTTTTTGATTTTTCATTATTTTCTGTATTTTTCTATTATTTAATTTTATGTTGAAAATTGGTATGATTCCAAACGTATATATTTTTATTTTTATTTCATATTTCCTATTTAAATGAGGCTTTTCATTTGTTAAAAATTTTATATTTTGTATTTCAATTTTTATTTTAATCGTTATTACTAGGGCTATTATCATTAGAAAAATAAAAAGGAAAAACAATATATCACCTTCTTTTTTAGTAATATTATTAGTTTTTCCATTTTCTCAATATTTAAACATTATGACATTTTTTTCTTTTCTTCAACTACTATATCTCCAAAAATTTCTTCTTGGCTAGTTTCAACTTTATTTCTTCTTGACATTTCTAAAAGACCACTAAAAGCAGTTACAACTTCTTGCTTTTCCTTTTTATTAATTGCAAACAACTTATTAAAAATAAATTTCTTTTGTTTAGTCAAAATTTTATACATTTCTTTTACCTTTTCAGCAACTGTATATTTATCAACTAATGCAATTTTTTCAATATTTTTTGCATTTTGATTTATTTTTACACTGTTTCTTTCAATCAGTTGCCTATATACTTCTGGAATTTTTTCTGGTTCATAGTCCTTCTCTAATTTTTGTTTTGGAAGTTCTATTTCTTCTTGTCCTTTATAAAATCTATTTGCATATATTTTATAATTTTCTTTAAGTACTTTACTTATTTCCTTGAATTTTTTATATTCTATTATTCTCCTAATTAATTCCTCTTCTGTTATTTCCTCTTCTTCCTCTTCTTGTTTTGGTAATAATTTTTTTGATTTTAAATATAATAATGTTGATGCCATAACAAGAAATTCACTTGCAATTTCTAGATTCATTTCTTCCATTGTATTTAAAAATTCTATATATTGTTCTGTTATATCACTTAAATTCACATCATATATATTCATTTTATTTTTATCTATTAAATAACATAATAAGTCTAATGGACCTTCAAAGTTATCTATCTTTATTGAATATTTTTTTGTTTCTAGTGTTAGTATTGACATTGTTATCTCCTTATTCCTCTTCTATAGCTCTATTTATATTTTCTAATTTATATCCTTTTTTTAATAAATACTGTTTTATTTCATCTTGCTCCATAGAAGTAGATTTTTTATATATTATATTTGAAGCTGATTTAATTTCATATTCCTCTAATTCTTCTTTATTATCATATATATAATCTTCTATATCGTTTTTATTTAAGCCTTTTGATAAAAGTTTATATTTTAGTTCTTTTATTGATAAATTTTTTAATGCAATAAAATTGTTCACAGTTTTCCTTATATATTCTTTATCATCTATGTATTTAGCTTGTTTTAAATATTCTATTATATCTTCTAATAAATTTTCATCTAATGTTCCTAAAAATTTTGTTCTTACTTCATTTTCACTTCTTTTTTTATATAGTATATATTTTAATATTTTTGTTTTTTCTCTATCAAATTCTTCTATTGTGTACATTTATTACTTCCTATCTTTTATATAATTTATCTATGCTTTATTAATAAATAATATTTTATCTAACAAATTTAAGTTTCATTTTTGTATTTGCTATTTCATAATCAAATTTTTTATGTTCGACTTCATTTTTTTCTATATATTTATCTAATTTTTTATTTATTTCTTTTGTATTTTGAGTTTGAACAGATAAAATTTGTGCCATATTAGAGTTTGTTAATATGTCCAATTTATTATTAATTTCCTTGAATCCATCATTCATTTTGTCATTAATTTCTGTAAAGCCTTTATTCATTTTGTCATTAATTTCTGTAAAGCCTTTATTCATTTTGTCATTAATTTCTGTAAAGCCTTTATTCATTTTGCCATTAATTTCTGTAAAGCCTTTATTCATTTTATCATTAATTTCCTTAAATTCTGTATTCATTCTTTTTTCTACATTATCAAATCTTTGATCCATCTTCTCAAATCTTTGATCTATCTTCTCAAATCTTTGATCCATCTTTTCAAATCTCTGATCTATTTTTTTAAATTGTTCTTCTAATATTTCTAAAAGTTCTTTATTTTCCATACTATGTACCTCCTTTAGAATAATTTAAGAATTATTTATGTTTTTCTATATCTTATTTAAAATTTATTGAACAAAATTTATAATGATACAAAACATTTTTGAAAAAATATTATTTAGAAAAAACTATTTATCTATACAAAAAAGCATAGATAAATTATGTTTGTATTTTAACATAATCCTCTATACTTTTCAAGTAATTTTTTATTATTCGCTAAAAAATATTATTCTTCGTCTTCAAATTCTCCTTCTTCATCAACTTCAGGTAATTCTTCTCCTAAACTTTCTTCAAATGCTTTAGCAAAATTAGCTCTAACCTTTTTTTCAACATCTGCTAAAACTTCTGGATTTTCTTTTAAATATTTTTTAACATTTTCTCTACCTTGTCCAATTCTATCACCGTTATAGCTAAACCATGAACCGCTTTTTTCAATAATATCCATATTTACAGCCATATCCAAGATATTTCCTGCTTTAGAGATTCCTTCTCCATAAACTATATCAAATTCAGCTTCTCTAAATGGTGGAGCAACTTTATTTTTAATAACTTTTACTCTTACTCTGTTTCCTTTTACTTCACCATCTTGCTTAATATTTTCTATTTTTCTTATATCAAGTCTTACTGATGCATAGAATTTTAATGCTCTTCCTCCTGTTGTTGTTTCTGGATTTCCAAACATTACTCCTATTTTTTCTCTTAATTGGTTTATAAATATTAATACTGTTTTTGTTTTATTAATTGCTCCTGCTAATTTTCTTAATGCTTGTGACATTAATCTTGCTTGAAGTCCCATGTGTGAGTCTCCCATGTCACCATCTATCTCAGCTTTTGGAACTAATGCTGCAACAGAGTCTACTACTATTACATCTAATGCTCCACTTCTTATTAAGCTTTCTGTTATTTCAAGTGCTTGTTCTCCTGTATCTGGTTGAGATACTATTAAATTATCTATATCTACTCCTAATTTTTTTGCATATATTGGATCTAATGCATGCTCAGCATCTATAAAAGCTGCTTCTCCACCCATTTTTTGTGCTTCTGCAACAACATGTAATGCAAGTGTTGTTTTACCAGATGACTCTGGTCCAAATACTTCTATAATTCTTCCTCTTGGAACTCCTCCTATACCTAAAGCCATGTCTAAACTTAATGCTCCTGTTGGAATTGCTTCTATTTCCATTGCTTTAAATTCTCCTAGTTTCATTACTGAACCTTTTCCAAATTGTTTTTCTATTTGACTCATTGCTGCTTCCAAAGCCTTTTTCTTTTCTGTATTTTCTGCCATTGTTTTTTCCTCCTTAATTTGTTGAACTTTTGTTTGATAAATACTTTATATCATTAAACATTTGTTTTTGTCAATACTTTTTTAAAAAAATTTTTATTTATGCCAATCTTTTATATTATAAAATTGATAAAACCAGTTTGGTTCTAGTGTTCCTGCTAAAGTTTGGCTATATGCAACTATATATTTATTATTATATAAACTTAAGTATGGCATTTCTGTTTTATATATTTCTCCCAATCTTTTGTAATTTTGCTTTAACTTTTCCTCATCATTTGAATTTTTTACTTCATTCATTATTGACGTAACTTCTTCATTTGAATAATTAGCCAAATTATTACTTCCAAAAAATGTTGATAAATCTGGACTTACAGATAAATTAATACTACATAAAATCATATCATAATTTTTATTTGTTAAATAACTTTGATATTGAGCATCATTTGCTTTTATTAAATTTATTCTAAAACCTTGATTTTCTAATTGCTGTTTTATATTATCAGCAACTTTTACTCTATTTTCATCACTTGCTTTTACAACAAAATTTAATGATATTCTTTGAGTTTTATAATTTTCTGTTTTTTGCCAGTTTTTATACTTATAAGTCCAACCATTATCAGTCAATATCTGTTTTGCCTGTTCTAAATTATAACCTGAGCTTGCTTCTTGCTCATTATATATCCATGTTCCATAATCCAAAGGAAAACTTGAAGTATAATAATTATCTCCAAAAACACTTGAAACTATATTATTTTTATCTATTGAATAACATATTGCTTTTCTAACATTTACTTGTGATAATATCTGACTTTGTGTATTAAATGCAATAAAATCGTGTTCTCTGCCCTTCATTTCTTTTGATAAATATCCTATCGTTCCTATATATTCTTTTAAATTACTATTTTGAGTACTTATCAAATCAATACTTCCTGTTTTAAAAGAATTATATAATTCTCCAACACTTGAATATGTTGTTACCGTTATTTTATCAAGCTTTAAATTATTAGATTCTGGATAATATTCATTTTTACTTAATATCAATGCCGTATCTTGTACTTCACTAACTTTATACATTCCTGTTCCTATTGGCACAATATCTGCATTAAATTCTTTATCACTATAATATTTACTAGATAAAATTGGAAATGTTAAATTATATTCAAAAAATGGTACTTCCTGGCTCAATATTATTCTTATAGTTGTATCATCAACCACTTCTACTGTTGTTACATCTTTTACATTAGATGCATATATTGTATCTGAATCTTTTAATCTATCTATTGTATACCTTACATCTTCTGCAGTAAATTTATTTCCATCAGACCATTTTCTATCATCTTTTAACTTTATTATATATGTCGTTTCATTTTGTTTTGCCCACTCTTTAGCCAAACACGTTTCCAATTTGTAATCTGATGTTAATGTCATCAATGGTTCAAATATTAATTTTGATATATCCTGTACATTTTTATTTTTACTTAATATTGGGTTTATACTATCAAATGATGCTATCCCTAATTTTATTTCTTTTACTTCTTCTTCCGTTTCTTTTTTTGTTTCATATATTTGCGATTCTTTCTTTTGATCTTCTGATTTTATTTTTACAATTGCAAATATCATTATTACTATTGCAAATATAATAAAAATATATTTAAAATAGTTTGATTTCATAATCCACCTCTATCTCTGCTACATATAATACATTATTTTTTTTGTTTTTTCAATGCTTTTTTGATAAAACTTTCTTTTCTAATATTGTCTTTCTCTCTTTTTATAAAATTTTTAATGGTATGAAAAGTTTTCTTTCCATACCATCTTCTTATATAAATAATTTAGTAACATTATACACAAATGTTGTACCAATTATTTAATATTTCTTTGTTTATATTTAAATTTCCATATCCTTTTCCAATTTTTCTATTTTGTTTTTTTTCTCCATGACAATCACTTCCACCAGACATAAGTAAATTATTTTTCTTACAATATTTTTCTAAAATTTCTATTTGTTCTTCCGAAAAACTAGAATGGTACACTTCTACTCCATCAATAATATAATTTTGCTTTAATATATCTAAAAAACTAATTGAATCTTCTAAATGATATTTAAAAACATGAGCTACAAAAAGTTTTCCATCTGCATTTCTTACTGCATCAGCAACTATATTGGCATTTGGATAGTGAATACTAAAATCTACAAATACTGGAAATTTTTTATTTGTGACACATGAATTATAGAATACATCTATGTTCTCCCATTCTTCATTTTTAAAATATTTTTTATTTTCTTCGTATTTTTTTATTTCAGGAAAAATAATATCTATTGGCCATCCTTTATGTTCTTCATACTCTAGAGTTCCTATTTTTATATTATTCTTTTTGCAACTTTCTATCATATAATTAAATTCTTTTTTTAAATTTAGTTTTTTATTTTCATAATTATCAAATATAAATTTATTTAATTTTTTAAGTTCAAAATCATATGCTAATAAATGAAACATTACACCATCAAATACAGTACTAAATTCTACACCTGTCATTATATTTCCCTTAAATATTTCTTTAACATTTATTTTTTCTAATTCTTTATAACCATTAACTGTATTATGATCTGTTATAGATAATACCTCAATATTTGCCTTTTCAGCTTCTTCTAATAACTTCTTTAGATTCCATGTTCCGTCTGAATAATTTGTATGTGTATGTAAATCTATCATTTGTATCCTCCTACTATATTTCTAATTCAATCTTTTCATAATTGTTTAAAAATTCATTAAATTCATCTAAAACCTGCTTTTTATTCAAATTACTTGTATCTAAAATTTTCTTTTTGATATTATTCTTACTAATACTTCCAACTATTTGACCTGTTATTTTTTCAAGAACTTGTCTTTGATTTACTATTGTTTTTTCTTCAAGCCATACACCTTCTAATATATGCTTTCTTGTTTTATTTCTTTTATATATTGTATTATAATTTGCTGTTAAAAGCAAGAACAAATCACATTCTATTAATTCTTTATCTTTTAGTTCTTGTAGCATTTCGCAATATTTTAAATATGCTCTTTTAAATGTTCCATTAAATCCTTTTTGTTCTTCAAAAGCTTTAGCTGTAGCTATTATTGAAATTGCACTTTTATCTATTATTACCATTTTACCTTGCTTTTTTAATTCGTTTGCTTTAATTATTTTTCGTTTTTCTATTCTAAACAATTGGTCTTGATAATATTCTTCCTCTTCTTGTGTTCCTGGTATTGGAGATGCTTCATCTCCTGTTTTCTTTGTTTCTTCTTCTAAGTATCTAATTGCTTCCGGTAATACACACCATCCATTCTTTTCTAATTTTTTACATAAAGTTGTTTTACCTACGCAAGATGTCCCCTCTACTATTACAATTTTCCCATTACTCATAAAAATTATCTCTCCGTTTTATATTTTTCTTTTTTATTAAATATTATTGAATACAATGGTCCTATATTTGATATAGTTGTAGCTATCAGAACATTTATTATTAATTTTATAGTTATTTTATACTTTTTATTATCTAATTTATTAATTATATTTATAGTACACACTGTATTTATTATAATATATATATCATAACTAATTATAATTAATAATAATAACAGATAATTTTTAATATTAATAGAAATTATAATTGATGCTAACAATACTATTGGAAAGCTTATCCAATTTATTGCGCATCTAAGTTCATTAGCTACTCCCAATAGTCCATTAAGTCTATTTTTAAATTGTTTTCTTTTTACTATATCTTTATAAATTTTCCAAAATTGGCTTGTGGTTTTAAACCACACAGAATTTTGCTTTATTATTTTACCTAATTTATCAGGTGTTTCCATATTTTCTAAAGTTAATAACGGCGTTATTCTTATGTTGTTAAATTTTAATTGTATTCCTAAATATATGTCTTCACACCAAAACTCAGTATTAAAATTACCAAACGTTTTTAATAATTTCATATTGATAATTAATCCATGCCCAACAACATGTGTATATAATATCTTACTTTTGAAAAAGCTATTTATTACCCCTGTTTTTAGTTCAAAATTAGATTGATATATTGAAAATCCTCTTAATACACCTTTTATTTCCTCGTAATTTTTCATACAATATGAGTATTGTTGTACTACATCATTATTTTCTATTTTTTGGCTTATTTCCTTAAAAGTATTCTCATTTGGTCTACTATCAGCATTATATAGTGCCAAATATGTTTTATCTAAATCTATTTTTTTATTAAGAATATTTTCTAAATTTTCAATCATATAATTTAACTGGTCTGACATATACCCCTTAGTATATGGATAATTAACCCAATATACATCTTTATATTTTGTTATTATTTTTTCCTTTATTATATCTTGTGTTGTTTTTTCACTTAGTAAATTTTCTTTTATTTCTCTCTGAGTAGTTATTAATATTATTGGTATATCATTAGTAATTGCATTAAAATATCTTATTGTATTTTCTATACATTTTTGTTCTCTTAATACTGGAATTACAATTATTATCTTTTTACTCTTCTTGTTTATTTGTTTTATATTTTTTCTTTCCTTTACTACTTTATTTAAAAAAACTTTAGTTCTAATATAAAAAAATATAGTATAAAATATTAAACCAACAATCACTAATTTAACAAATAAATCCATATATTAATTCTCCATTAATGCTTTTTTTAATTCTTCCTTATTATGCATTATTTTAAAATCCATGCATCCTTCTATAAATAAATTATCATCACCTGTAAAATCTAAATTTCGATCATCTGTTTTGTACCCAATACATCTTTTTCCTAACGCATATGCAATTCCTAATTCTACACAAGCCCCCTCATCTGGCACCCTTCCATCTAAGAAAAATATTAAAATGTCACAATTTTTTATTCCATTTAAATCAGTCTTGAAAATTCTCTTATTTGTTTCTAATTTATCCTTATTTTCATCCTTTAAAATCTGTGCCGAAAGTCCAGCCTCTCTTTGTGGTAAATAAACTTCATATTTCCATTCTTCTAGCAATTTAGTATATTCTTCATTTCTCTTTAGTTCCATTTCGTTAAACAAAGGTGCAGCAAAATAAATTTTTTTCATACCATCGCCTTCTTTCCTAATTTTTACCAATATTATACAACATTTTCCAAATTTTTGCAATAATTTCAAATTTATTATTACTAACTATAAAAGTATTACTACATAAAAGAATTTAATGGTATGAAAAGTTCTTCTTTCCATACCATCTTCTTATATAAATAATTTAGTAACATTATACACAAATGTTGTACACATACAAAGGAATACTCCACAAACTGTAGGAATAGCAAAAGCAAGCCCAGTCCATTTCCAACTTCCAGTCTCTTTTTTTATAGTTAAAAGTGTTGTAGTACATGGAAAATGTAATATTGTAAACAACATAACATTCATTGCAGTCAGCATAGTCCATCCATTTTGAATCAAAATCTGACCAATTTGAACTGTATCTTCTATATTTACTAAAGTTCCTCCCTTCAAATAACACATTAAAATAATTGGCAATACAATTTCATTTGCAGGAATTCCTAAAATAAAAGCTGTTAAAATATATCCATCTAATCCCATCAATTTTGCAAATGGATTTAAAAAATTTGCAATTATTGAAAGCAAACTTACATCGTTTACTCCTACATTAGCCAATATCCAAATTACAAGTCCTGCAGGAGCTGCAACCGATATTGCTCTACCTAACACAAATAATGTTCTATCAAATATTGAACGTACTAATATTTTACCAAATTGTGGTTTTCTATATGGTGGTAATTCTAATACCATAGATGATGGTATTCCTTTTAATATCGTATTTGATAATATTTTTGAGATTATTAATGTTAAAAATATTCCAAATACTATAATAGCAATTACTGTTACAGTTGATAATATTGATGATAAAAATCCATTACCACCAGCATATGCTCCTGCAATAAATATTGTTGATATCGATATTAAAAACGGAAATCTTCCATTACATGGTACTAAATTATTTGTTAAAACTGCAATCAGTCTTTCTCTTGGTGAATCTATTATTCTACATCCTGTTACTCCACAAGCATTACATCCAAAGCCCATACACATAGTAATCATTTGTTTACCACTGCAACAAGCTTTTTTAAAAAAGCCATCCATATTAAAAGCAATTCGTGGAAGATAACCCAAATCTTCTAGTATTGTAAACAATGGAAAAAATATTGCCATTGGTGGAAGCATTACTGCTATAATCCATGTTAATGTTTGATACACACCATTTATCAACATATTAGAAAGCCATTGTGGAGAATTTATGTATTCTGCAAAAATAATTAACTTATCTTGTATCCAATTAAACATACTAAATAAAGCTTTAGATGGATAATTTGCTCCAATTATTGTAAGCCAAAATATTAGTCCTAAAAATAAAATCATTATTGGAATTCCAAACTTCTTAGATGTTAAAATTTTATCTATTTTTCTATCTTTAGCACTATAATCCTTATTTTCAAATGCGCATACCTCATTTGAAACATTTTCTGCATTTTTCATAATTTCTGCAACAATTTTATCTTTAAAGTTTCTTGAGGTAATTTTTTTACGAAGCAAATTTTCTTTTACTTCTATTAGACTTTTTGATATTTCTTTATTTTTTAAATCTAAATCTAAATTTTCTTGAATTGAATTTAATATTTTTTCTTCTCCATCTATTAATTTTATAGCTATCCACCTACATAATTTTTCTGATATATTTTCTTCCATAACAGCTATATTTAGTTTTTCTTGAATTTGACAAAAAGAAACATCATTATTTATAGCTTTTGCTAATGTTGTAATATTTTCTTCAATTCCTTGACTATACTTTACTTCTTTTGGAGAAGGTATAATTTCTTTATTGCAAACTTTATAAATTATATTTTTTAGATTTTCCAGCGTTTTTTTATCTCTTGCTGTTGTTCCTATAACAGGAACTCCTAATAATTTTTCTAATTTATTTAAATCTATTTTTATCTTTTTCTTTTTAGCCTCATCTAATAAATTTACGCAAACTATTATATTGTCTGTTATCTCCATAATTTGAAAAACTAAATTTAAATTTCTTTCTAAACATGTACTATCTACAACTATAACTGTTACATCTGGATTTCCAAAACATATATAATCCCTTGCAATTTCTTCTTCTTCAGAATTTGACATTATCGAATATGTACCTGGTATATCTACAAGTAAAAACTCTTTATCTTTTATAGTAAGTTTTCCTGTTGCATTTGCCACAGTTTTACCTGTCCAATTTCCTGTATGTTGATGCATTCCTGTTAAATTATTAAATATTGTTGATTTTCCTACATTAGGATTTCCAGCTAATGCCACCGTATATATTTTTTCCACAAGCTCACCACCTTAAAACTTATTATTACAATATATGTTTTGGGTTTAAGTTTATGAATTCTATATTATAACATTTTAAAAGTTTAGTTCATTACAAACTAAACTTTTCTAATCTGTTTTTTACATCTTCAGTTGAATCCAACTGTAAAATTTCTTTTGCAAGTTGTTTACACTCTTCAAAATCTAAATCAGTTATTAACTTTCTAGCCCTCAAAATCTTATTTGCATTCATAGAAAATTCATCAAGTCCAAGTCCAACAAGTAAAGGTATAAACTTTACATCACCAGCCGCTTCTCCACACATACCACAAAAAATACCAGCTTTATGAGCCCCATCAATAGCAAACTTAATCAAACGAATTACTGCTGGGTTATAGTGACTATATAAATCAGCAACTTTCTCATTGCCTCTCTCAACAGCAATAGTATATTGAATCAAATCATTTGTCCCTATACTAAAAAAATCACACTCTTTTGCAAATTCATCTGCCATTATAGCAGATGACGGAATTTCAACCATAATTCCAACTTCTATATTTTCATTAAAAGATATATTTTTAAATTTTAATTCTTGTTTTACTTCTTCAATAATCTCTTTTGATTTTTGCAATTCTTCAATTGACGAAATCATTGGAAGCATTATTGCAACATTTCCATAACTACTTGCCCTCAAAATAGCTCTTAACTGAACCTTAAATAAATCAACATTATCTAAATAAATTCGTATTGCTCTATAACCTAAAAATGGATTTTCTTCTTTAGGTAATTTCATATATTTTAAGTCCTTGTCTCCACCAATATCTAATGTCCTAATAACAAGTTTTTTATTTTCTAATCCTTCAGCAATCTTCTTATATGCCTCAAATTGCTCATTTTCTGTTGGAAAATCTTTTGCATCCATGTATAAAAATTCACTTCTTAGAAGACCTACTCCTTCAGCTGTATTATCAACTACAATTTGTATATCTTGTGGACCTCCAATATTTGCTAAAAGTTCAACTTGATGTCCATCTCTTGTTATTGCTTTTTTATTTTTATATTTTTCTAATTCATGTTTTTCTTGATTTAAATTTTCCTGATTTTTTGTTAGTTCTTCGATTTTGTCTTGTGTTGGATTCAAAAATATCTCTCCTGTTGCTCCATTTAGTGCAATATAATCATTTTCTTTTATATTTTCAAAAATATGCTTTATACCAACAATTGCAGGTATTTCATTAGTTCTTGCAATTATAGCCATATGAGAATTAACACCACCAATTTCTGTAATAATTCCAGAAATATTTTTCAAATTCATTTTAGCAGTATCTGATGTTTGCAACTCTTTTGCTACAAGTATTGTGTTTTTGGGTAACTTTGATAAATCAATTTCTTTTATTTTTAATAATTTATATAATATTCTTCTCTTCATATCCTCTATATCTCTACTTCTTGCAGCCATATATGGATCATCCATTTCTTCGAATGTTTTTATTATTTTGTTTAGTCCAATTTCCACAGCATATGCACTATTGCATTTTTCTTGTTCAATTATATTTATCGTCTCTTCTGTTAAGCTAGGATCTTGTAATATCATTAAATATGCTTGCATTATTTCTTTTTCTGTACCTGATATATTTTGAATTAAATTTTCTATTTCATTTTCAACTTCTTTTATTGCATTGTAAACACGTTGTTTTTCTGCTGAAATATCTTCAATTTTTTGCTTCTCTATTTTTAATTCATTTTCTTTTAAAATTACTGCTTTTCCAAGTCCTATTCCCTCAGAAATACCTTTTCCAACAAGCATACAATTACCCTCTTTCTAACCTTTTTGCAATTTATAATATATTACCAAATTTTTAATATTGTATCACTATAAATCACATAAAAAACTTTTAACATCCTCTAATGCCACATCTTCATTTTCACCATCACAAACAATCTCCAACTCCGTCTTATGCTTTATTCCAGCAGCCATAATCATAAGAGGCGATTTAGCATCAATCACTTTTCCATTAACACCCAAATTAATTTTGCAATTATACTTCATAGCAAGCTTTGCAAGTTCAGTCGCAGGTCTTGCATGAAGACCTGTTTCATTTTCAATAACAACATTTGCTTTTTTCAACTTTACTTTTCCCCCTTAACCTTTTGCATTAATATTTTCGCTTTCACTTTCCCAAACATTTTTCTTCCACAAAGCCATAATACCCATAGCCACAAACGAACCAGCAGCAAGAGCCACAACATACCAAGCCCAATTTCCTATTAATGGCAATACAAATATTCCACCATGAGGAGCCATCAAAGTACAGTTAAATGCCATTGACAATGCTCCAGAAACTGCTGAACCAATTACACAAGAAACCAATACACGAAGTGGATCTGCTGATGCAAATGGTATTGCACCCTCTGATATAAATGACAATCCCATAACATAATTTAATAAACCTGCTTGTCTTTCCTTTTTAGGTAATTTTTTTGGGAAAAATGTTGCTAAAAGAGCTATAGCAAGTGGTGCAACCATTCCACCTATCATAACTGCTGCCATTATTTCATAATGTCCCTCTGCCAACATTCCAGTTCCAAAAGTATATGCAGCCTTGTTTACAGGTCCACCTAAGTCAACTGACATCATTCCTGCAAGAATTGCTCCTAAAATTACTTTATTAACCTCACTCATTGATGATAAGAAGTTATTTAAACCTGTATTTATTGCTGATACAAATGGGTTTATCAATAACATTATTAGCCCAATTAATAATACACCTGCAACTGGATAAATTAAAATTGTTCTAATTCCTTCTAAACTTTTTGGCATAAAACTAAATAATTTTTTCAAAAATAGAACTACATATCCACCTATAAAACCTGCAAGCAATGCTCCTAAGAAACCTGAACTTACTAAAACTTCTTCCGGATTTCCAAGTGATGTAAATGTTGTCCCTGCTTTGCTTATTGCTCCACCAACAAATCCAACTACCAATCCAGGTCTATCAGCTATACTCATTGCTATATAACCTGATAAAATTACTAGCATAAAATCAAATGCCATTCCACCTATTGTTTTAAAAAATGCTGCAACCGGTGTATTCATACCAAAATTTGATGGGTCTATTGAATAATCATCTAATAAAAATGCTATTGCAATTAAAATACCTCCACCTACAACAAACGGTAGCATGTGTGTTACACCATTCATCAAATGATTATATAAATTTCCTTTTGGCTTTTCCATTTCTACATTTTCTCTTTTATTTCCTTGATGATGATAAACTGGAATATCATTTTCAGAATATAATGCTTTTTCTATTAATTCTTTTGGTTTATGAATTCCATCTGACACACCTGTTCTTAAGATTTTTTTACCATCAAACCTTGATAAGTCCACTTTTACATCTGCTGCTATAATTATTGCTTTTGCATTTTTTATTTCTTCATCTGTAAGTTTATTTTTTGTTCCTGATTGTCCTTGTGTTTCTATTTTTATTGGATGTCCCAATTCTTTTCCCATTTGTTCTAAACTTTCTGCCGCCATATACGTATGGGCTATTCCTGTTGGGCATGCGGTGATTCCTAATAATTCATAATTATTGTTTGATTTATTAATTGATTTGTTTTCATCATTTTTTAATTTGTTATTTTCATTTAAATTATTATTTACATTATTGGTTGTTTCTTCATTTATTCTTTGTTCATCTGCTTCATCTATTGTTTTTAAAAATTCATCATTTGATATTGCATTTAACAATTTATATCTAAACTTTTCATTCATTAAAAAACCTGATAAACGCCTTAAAACCTC
>ENA-ORLY01002746-ORLY01002746.1-human-gut-metagenome-genome-assembly--contig:-NODE-2746-length-15843-cov-3.294875_pt1 | contig 15843 bp, 18 predicted proteins | sample MGYA00243071_ERZ508832 | MGnify/ENA primary metagenome ERZ508832 (study PRJEB26277, sample SAMN04329777) | human gut metagenome | biome: human-associated habitat | host: Homo sapiens | place: USA... | reverse complement strand
CGCCAAAGGCGGCCGAGGCTGGGGTAGCGTGGGTGTTTCGGCAAAGCCGAAACGGCCTGCGGCCCCCGTCCGGACTCTGCACAAGCTTGTAAATGCGCAGGCTGCCGGCCCGGCGCCTGCTTTTAGTTCTATTGTAGCATAGAAAGCGGAAAAAGCAAATGCTGAAAACTGATATAAGCATTGCTTATGGCTAAATGTTAAAAAATCTATATCCAAGATAGCAGAATTATGTTATAATAAATAGGTTAAGGGCGTCATGCCCAATTTTTTCGGAAAAGGAGGATTCCCATGCAGGAATTCTATGATATCACCGTGGCAGGCGTCAAACGCAGTCTGCCGGTCGTCCCCATCAATGAAAACATGTCCATTGCCGGCTTTGTTATCTTTGGCGATACCGATGTTGTAGAGCCCTGTGCCCGTGCCCTGGCGGAAAAGCTGCCCCCCGAGACCGAGGTGTTGGTGACTGCTGAGGCCAAGAGCATTCCGCTTATTTATGAGATGGCTAAAGTGATGAAGATGCCCCGCTATGTCATTGCCCGCAAGTCAGTCAAGGGCTATATGCGCAATCCCATCATCACCACCGTTAATTCCATCACCAATATGGGTAAGGAGCAGATCCTGGTGGTAGATGAGCACGATGCCGAGTTCATCAAGGGCAAGAAGGTCGCCATCATTGATGATGTGATCTCCACCGGCAGCAGCATTGAGGCCATCGAAAAGCTGGTGAAGGAATCTGGCGGCGAAGTAATTGCCCGCGCGGCAGTGCTGGCGGAAGGCGATGCCGCTGACCGCACCGATATCATCTACCTCGAAAAGATCCCGCTGTTCTTCCACAATAAAAAGTGATCTACATAAGAACAAGGCCCCTGTACTGCGCGGTACGGGGCTTTTTCACATTTATAAGATCAAAATGGGATAAACTCCACCGTGGTGCCCTGCTGCCGCAGCAGCTCAACCAGGGCATCCGCCGGGAGCCAAACGGTAGCGGTATTATCATTGGGATGGACCCCGATGAGCTTGCCGCGGTAGTCCTCATCCAGCAGGAGGGTGACCCGGTGCTCCTTGTCATTCAGCGCGCCAAAGGGAGTGACAGAGCCCGGCGTCAGGCTCAGCAGCTCGGCCAGTTCCTCTGCCCCGGCAAAGGAAAGCGCCTCATGCCCCAGCCGGGCTTTCAGCGCTTTCAGGTCGGCACGCTTTTCTCCGTACAGTACCAGCAGCCAGTAAAAGCGCTTCTTCTGGTCGCGGACCAGCAGATTCTTGGCGATGGTGTCGCAGTGTTCCAATCCTTGCGCGTACAGCTCCTCCATATTGAATACAGCGGGGTGCTCCGCCAGTGTGTGGTCTATTTTATTTTCCTCCAGCAGCTGCAGGACAGCGTGCGCCATGTCGTTCATCGTGATTTACTCCTTTTGGGGCAGCGGTTGCCGCCGCCAACCATGGCGCAACCCGCCGGATTTTTGTGCTATTGTAGCATGATTTTGCCCCAGTCGCAAGGGGAGGCCGCATAGTTTTTTTGCTGTTGGTGATACTACCCCTTGAAAGGGGGAATAACCATGGAACGACCTGTATTGGGGCCCATTGACCCGGTAACGGGGCGCCCGCTGTACCTGCCGCACGATGTGGTAAGTGGCACCGAAGCCACCGGGCTGGAGCCTATCCCGCCCCGCACGCCGGAGGAAACGGAAAGCTATGCCGAACTGTACGACTGGCCGCTGGCAGATCAGCCGCCCCGCCGCTGAGGGGACTTGCCAGCCGGGGGCAAATTTGCTATTATCATGGTTAGAAATTTCTGCAGGGTGCCGCCAAACCAGCACCCATTGCAGATTTGACACCGGAGGGAAACAGTATGAGTAAAGTCGCAGTTATTACCGGCGCATCGGGGGGCATCGGAGCCGCAGTGGCCCGCCGCTTGGCCGCGCAGGGGTGTTATGTGGTGCTGGGCTATTGCCGCAGCAGAGAAAAGGCCGAAAGCCTTTGCCGGGAGCTGCGGGAGGCCGGTGGGGAAGCCGTTTCCTTCCGGGCGGATCTGACCAAAGCCGAGGAAGCCAAAGCCCTTATCGAATTTGCGGTACAGCAGTACGGCCACCTGGATATCCTGGTGAATAATGCCGGCATTTCGCAGATCAAGCTGTTTACCGATATTACCCAGGAGGACTGGCAGCGGATGTTTGCGGCCAATGTGGATGGTATCTACCACTGCTGCCGCGCGGCGGTGCCGTATTTGGTGCAGCAGCACAGCGGCACCATTATCAATGTTTCCTCCATCTGGGGGCTGTGCGGCGCCTCCTGCGAGGTGCACTACTCCGCCTCCAAGGCGGCGGTCATCGGCTTTACGCAGGCGCTGGCTAAGGAACTGGCCCCCAGCGGCATCACCGTCAACTGTGTCGCGCCTGGCGCCATCGATACCGAAATGAATGCCCACCTTACCGCCGAAGAACGCCGGATGCTGGAGGAGGAGATCCCGCTGGGCCGTATGGGCTCGCCGGAGGAAGTGGCGGCTGCCATTGCCTTTTTGGCGGGGGAGGATGCCCGCTATTTTACCGGGCAGGTCCTCAGCCCCAATGGCGGCATCGTAATTTGACAGGAAAAAGAGGCGAATACCTATGGAAATACTGCAAAATACCTGTCTGATATCGGCGGTGCTGGCTTGGGCTGTGGCACAGCTTTGCAAGCTGCTCATCGAACTGATTGCCCATCACCGACTGGATTGGGAGCGGTTGACCGGCGACGGCGGGATGCCCAGCGGACACTCCGCTACGGTAATGGCGTTGGCGGCGGCCGCCCTGCTGCAATACGGCGCGGCTTCCTTTCAGTTTGCTATCAGCGCGGTGCTGGCCATTATTGTAATGCACGATGCCATGGGGGTGCGCTGGCAGGCCGGGCAGCATGCCCGCACCATCAATGAGCTGCTGCTGAAGCTGAGCGACACTCCGCCGGAGCAGCTGCTGGAGGAATTCCTGGGGCACACCCCGCTGCAGGTGGCCTGCGGTGCTCTGCTGGGCGCTGCGGTGGCTATTCTGTATTCCCTCCCGTAAAAATATAACACAACCCCCGCGGCAGATCCCGTGGGGGTGCTTTTTAATATAGTCTCCGTTCATTTCGCCTTACGCCCAGAACCGTAAAAACTCCTCCGCCGCGGGGCTGGGCGATACATCCTGCAAGGTGCACACCGAAAGGCTCCGCTCCGGAATCTCCGGAATGGTGCGCAGTTCACGGATCGTCCCCGCCTCCAAAGCGGGCAGGGCATATTCTCGGGTGACGCACGCCACCCCCAGCCCAATGGCCGCCAGATCGACGAGAAGCTCGTGACTTCACAGTTCTATCTCCGGTTTAAGCGTAATGCCATTGCGGGTAAAAAAGCGTTCCAGGTACCGTCTTGCGCTGGATTTGCGCTCCAACAGCATCAGCGGGAAGCGGGAAAGCTCCGCCAGGGTATAGGCCCGGTCGGTCTCGCAGGGGTAGTCCCGCCCCGCCACAAAAACATTGTGCAGGGCCATGCAGCGCCGCATCTGCAGGTTGCCGCTCTCCTGCGGGGTGCTGGCAAAGGCCAGGTCTACCTGTCCCGCCCGCAGCATCTGCAGGGCCTCATAACTGGTGCCGTTCAGCACCTTCAGCCGGATGGCCGGGTACCGCTCGTGGAACCTTTGCAGATAGGGCAGCAGCAGGCTGCGGGTCACGGTATCGCTGGCCCCGATGACCAACTCACCCATCATCAGCTCCCGGGTCTGCTGCACCTTTTCCTCTCCGGTTTCGATGAGGCTGATGGCGCTGCGCACATAATCGTACAGCACCCGGCCCTCGCCGGTCAGGGTGACGCCGCGGGGTTGGCGGGAAAACAGCCGTACCTGCAGCTGTTCCTCCAGCTGATGAATGGACTGACTGACCGCCGACTGTGAGATAAACAGTGTTTTGGCGGCGGCGGAAATGCTTTCCTCCTCGGCAACGGTGCGGAAAATACGGTAAAGCTCCAGTTTAACGGCCATGTTTGCGGGCTTCCTTTCTATCTGTTTTACTTATGCTCATTATTAGTAATATATACTTTACTTATGGATACGCATCTATTATACTAAAGTGGTTGTGAAAAGCAACCCCTATTTTTGTTTTCGTTTTCATCAATTCACAGGTGATAAAAGGAGAAAAAGCCATGAGCAGAATGTTTGGTACTGTCGTTCGCGGGGTACGCGCCCCCATCTTCCGGGAAGGCGATGATGTAGTAAAGGGCACTGTGGATACCGTCCTGAAGGCCCTGAAAGAAAACAGTGTGGAGCCGCACGATAAAGATGTTGTCGCCATTACTGAATCGGTAGTGGCCCGTACCCAGGGCAACTATGCCACAGTGGAACAGATCGCAGCCGATGTAAAGGCCCGCACCGGCGGCAAGACCGTTGGCGTTACCTTCCCCATTCTCAGCCGCAACCGTTTCTCCGTGCTGCTTTCCGGCATTGCCGCGGGCTGCCAGAAGGTCGTCCTTATGCTCAGCTATCCTTCCGATGAAGTGGGCAACCACCTCATCAGCATGGACCGCCTGGATGAAAGGGGCATTGATCCCTGGACCGATGTTCTTTCCCTGGAGCGCTTCCGTGCTGAGTTCGGCTCTGTGATCCATCCTTTTACTGGCGTGGACTATGTGGAGTACTATTCCAGCCTTATCCGGGAAGCCGGCGCCGAGGTAGAAGTGATTTTTGCCAACCGCGTGCAGACCATTCTGGACTACACCGATACCGTCATCACCTGTGATATTCATACCCGTGCCCGCAGTAAGCGATTGCTGCAGGCGGCTGGTGCCCGTGTGGTTCTGGGGCTGGATGACCTGATGACCGCTCCTGTGGCGGGCAGCGGCTACAATGCCCAGTATGGTCTGCTGGGCTCCAATAAGGCGGATGAAAACCGTGTGAAGCTGTTCCCCCGTGATGCTATGCTGGTAGCCGAAAAAATTGGCCAGCTGATGAGCGAAGCCACCGGACACCATATCGAGGCGATGGTTTACGGCGACGGCGCCTTTAAGGATCCCGCGGGCAAGATTTGGGAGCTGGCCGACCCGGTTGTGGCCCCCGGTTATACCAAGGGCCTTATCGGTACCCCCAATGAGCTGAAGCTGAAGTACCTGGCTGACCACGATTTCGGCGATCTTTCCGGTACCGCTCTGCAGGAAGCCATTACCCAGCGTATCAAGGAGAAGGACTCCACCAGCCTGGTGGGCAATATGGTCTCCGAGGGCACAACCCCCCGTAACCTTACCGATCTCATTGGCTCCCTGTGCGACCTGACCAGCGGCAGCGGCGATAAGGGCACCCCCATCATCTACATCCAGGGCTACTTCGATAACTACACCACCGAGTGATATCTTATTTTTAATGGTTTGCTGATAAGGCCCGCCTCCTGCTTTTCCAGGGGGCGGGCCGCCGCATTGGGGGGATTTAAGCAGGGGGCAGGGCAGGGGCCGCCCCTCGCTTAAATTTCCCCTTACATCCTGCCGAAAAATGTGCTATAATATAGGCAGAAACAGTAAGGGAGGGCACCACAGTGTTTGCAAAAGGAACAAAGATCATGTATGGCAATACCGGCGTCTGCGAGGTCATGGATTACGCCACCCCCGATTTGCCCGGCATGCCGCGCGGGACCAAGTACTATGTCCTGCGCCCCCTGTTCCAAAGCGGCACGATCTACTGCCCCGTGGAGCAGCCAAAGGTCTTTATGCGCCCGGTAATGAGCCGCGAGGAGGCCGAGGAGCTGGTTGCCCTCATTCCTACCATCAGCGTGGAGCCATTCCATACCGGCCGTCTGCAGGAGCTTTCAGAGCATTACCGCAGCATCATCGGCACCCACAGCACCACCGACCTCGTGGAGATCATCAAATCGGTTTACAGCAAAAAGCGGGAAGCCGAAGCCGCCGGCCGCCGCGTCAGCCAGATGGATGACCGCTATATGAAGCTGGCGGAGGAGCTGCTGCACGGCGAACTTTCCGTTGCGCTGGAGATCCCCAGGGATGAAGTGCGGGAATATATTCGCCAAAGGGTGAAAGCTGCCGAAGCCGCTGAATAACTTTATCACAATAAAAAAGAGCCCCCATCCGGGTTTCCGGATAGGGGCTTTTTGTATGGGTGCAGGTTATTCGACGGGAAAGAATGTATACAAGGTATACAGCTCGCAGTCGCTGGCGTCAAAGACGTAGTTCGTCATTTCGTTGCCGAAGGTCACCACCAGCCAGCCATTATAGCAAGCGGTAAACAGCGTGTTTCCTTCCGCATCATAGGCAGTCAAGCGCAGCGCGCCGCCGGTGGCGGGGTTTGGCAGCTTTTCATACACCGTAAGCCGGTCGGCGCTCTCGGCCAGCAGCCTGATGAGCTGTTCGGCTTTTTCGGGGGTCAGCTCCACCGGCTCGGTCATGGTGTGATCCATGGCCATCACCTTGGCGATGTTCCCGGCACGAATGACCTCCCGCCAGCGGGCCAGGTCCTTTTCGGTGCCCGCTACATGCCCGATCGGGGTCTCCACGCCGGGCTTTACGGCATACACCCCGGCGGCAAATTCCATCACCAGCGCCTTTGCGGCGTCGCCGGTTTGGCCGGGCAGCCACAGGGAATAGTCAAAATCCCCCTCGCAGCTTTTCCACAGCGCCACGGTGCCCTCACTGTGCTCCTTCACGGTGACGGTAATAATGCCGCCGTAGCTGTGACACACCGAAAGCTCGCTCTCCTCGGCATCGGGGTAGTAAACGCCGGAAAGATCCTCGCCCTCGCCGGTATCGGCGGCACAGCGCAGGGTGGCGGTTTCATAGGAGATCTCCCCGATGGTGCCGCCGATGAGATAGAACCCGGTGGGCTTCATGCCGTCCCGGTCGGGGTAGCCGGCCAGCTTAAAATCGGGGAACTCGTCATTTTCATAGGGGACTCTCGGGTTCGGGATCTGGGTGTTCCCGCCGATCGCCGCACCGGGATCGGGATCGGGGTCGGGCGTGGGGGCAGGCGTTTCGCCGCAGGCGGCCAGTCCCGCCGCCAGCAGGCAGCATAGGGTCAGTGCCAAAATTCGGGTCAGTTTTTTCATGTTGTCCCTCCTGTATGTTGTTGATGGTGTAAGGCCTACACTAAATATAACGAATGAGCGCCGCAAAATGCAACATCCGTTCATCAATAAGGTGCAATAAATCCCGTGTTTTATTGCAGCCTCGCAAAAAAATCCCCGCAGACTCAAAAGCCTGCGGGGAAATTCTCAGTTTATCGTGTTCTCTTACTTAATGATAGAGAAGTTAACTACCAGCGCGGCAAATACGATGGAAACCATCGACAGCAGCTTGATGAGGATGTTGATAGCGGGGCCGGAGGTATCCTTGAAGGGATCGCCTACGGTATCGCCAACGACAGCAGCCTTGTGGGCATCGCTGCCCTTGCCGCCGTGTACGCCGCTCTCAATGTACTTCTTGGCGTTATCCCAGGCGCCGCCGGAGTTCGCCATGAAGATAGCGAGCAGGAAGCCGGAAACGGTAGCGCCGGCCAGCATACCTACCACGCCCTTGTAGCCCAGGATCATACCGACTACGATGGGGGTAACGATACCAACTACGGTGGGCAGGATCATCTCGTGCAGGGAAGCCTTGGTGCACAGGTCAACGCAGCGGGCGTAGTCGGCATCGGCTTTGCCGTCCATCAGGCCAACGATCTCCTTGAACTGACGGCGAACCTCTACTACAACGGACTGAGCCGCGCGGCCAACGGACTGCATGGTGAGCGCCGCGAACACGAAGGGCAGGCAGGCGCCGACAAACAGACCGACCAGAACAACAGGAGTCATAACGGAGAAGTCATTGAAGGTAGCAGCAGCGCCAACCTCCTGGACCTTCTCGATGTAAGAAGCGATCAGAGCCAAAGCGGTCAGAGCGGCGGAGCCGATAGCAAAGCCCTTGCCGGTAGCGGCAGTGGTGTTGCCCAGGGAATCCAGCGCGTCGGTACGCTCACGAACTTCGGGCTCCAGGCCGGCCATCTCGGCAATGCCCCCCCCGCCCACGGCGGCGCTCTACTTTTTGATGCCCAGGGTAGCCAGCATGCGTACGTCAGGCCGGTCTTTGCCGTACAGACCCATGGAGGTGGAAGCGGCGCCGCCGGAAACATAGTAGGCAACCAGGATGCACACCGCAACGATAACGATGGGCAGGATGGTGGAGAGCATGCCCAGGCCCAGACCACCGATCATGATGGTGGCAGAACCGGTCAGGGCGGTGTCAGCCAGACCCTGGGTGGGCTTGTAGGTGTCGGAAGTGAAGTACTCGGTGGAAGCACCGATGAGAACGCCGGCAACCAGACCGGCCAAGATCGCGAAGTAGATACCGGTGTACTCGGTGCCCAGTACGCCGCGAACCAGGAAGAAGGCAGCGACGGCAATGATAAGAGCACTCAGGTTGGTGCCGCGACGCAGAGCGGAAAGCAGGGTGCGCTGATCGGTAGATTCACCGGTGCGTACAAAGAAGGTACCAATGATGGAAGCCAGGATGCCCAGGGCTGCCATAATCATGGGCAGGGCCATGGCCTTCAGCTCACCGCCGAAAGCGGCAACGCCCAGCGCGGAAGCGGAAATGATGGAGCCAACATAGCTTTCGTACAGGTCAGCGCCCATACCGGCTACATCGCCTACATTATCGCCTACATTATCGGCAATAACAGCGGGGTTACGGGGGTCATCCTCAGGGATGCCGGCCTCGACCTTACCTACCAGGTCAGCGCCTACATCGGCAGCCTTGGTGTAGATACCGCCGCCGACACGGGCAAACAGAGCCATGGAGGAAGCGCCCATACCAAAGGTCAGCATAGCGCTGGTGATGGCAGAGGGATCCAGCTTAAAGACGAACTTCAGCAGGGTGAACCAGATGGAAATATCCAAAAGACCCAGGCCGACTACGGTAAAGCCCATAACGGAACCGGCGGAGAACGCCACGCGCAGACCGCGGTTCAGGCTGGTGCGGCAGGCAATGGCTGTGCGGCAGTTGGCCTTGGTGGCGATGCGCATGCCGATGAAGCCGGACAGACCGGAGAAGAAACCGCCGGTCACGAACGCAAAGGGAACGAACCAGGTCAGCAGACCGGTAGCGGCCATGATGCACAGCACAACGAACATGCAGGCAAAGAAGATGGCCACGATGGTGTACTGGCGCTTCAGATAGGCGTTAGCGCCTTCACGGATGGATGCAGAGATCTTCTGCATCAGCGGGGTGCCTTCCTCAAACTTCAGGACCTTCTTCGCGGTGACAAGAGCAAATACCAGCGCGATGACGGAGCCGAGGAAAGTCAAGAGAACGAGAACTTTCTCCATTTGTTTTTAGCCTCCTTGTGAATTCACGATAAAGTGTCTATCAAATAATAGCGAAAAACAAGGTCTTTGTCAAGGTGTTGGGGCCGACACTTTGCCCAAAAACTAACCAAATTTTTGAGATTTTCGCTCAAAAAGAACGCCATCTCGCACAAGGCAAAATGGCGTTGATTTCAGTACTTTTCCGGCTGCTTTTTTGTCAAGGGATTAACAAGTTCCGCCATGCGAAAGGTGCATCAATGCTATATTGTGATACTTTCACAAACACTGGCGTAATTTTGGCCAAAATCAGCGCAAAACATCAAATCAGATTGCCCAAAAACGGCGCGATCACCACCGTCAACAGTGCAGTGATCACCAGTGAAAGGCTGCCCATGGCGCCTTCCACCTCGCCCATTTCCAGCGCCCGCACCGTGCCAAAGGCGTGGCTGCCGCAGCCCATGGCCACCCCCTGTGCCACCGGGTCAGTCACATGGAACCACCGTAGCACCTGCGGCCCCAGGATGTTCCCAAAGATACCGGTGATGGAGATGGCCGCCATGGTAATGCCGCCGGTACCACCCAGCTCCTCGGCCAGCGGCATGCCCACCGCCCCCGTTACCGATTTGGGAATCAGCGTTACAAAGTCGTAGTGCCCCAGCCGGAACACCAGCGCCACGGCCAGCACGCACAGGGCGTTCACCGCCACTCCGGTCAGGATACCGGCCACAATGGCCAAAGGGTACTCCCGCAATTTTTGGATCTGCCGGTACAGCGGCAGCGCTAGGCAGGCGGTGGCCGGGGTCAGCAGGTAGGTGATGTACCGGGCGCTTTGGTTGTAGGCGTCGTAGTCAATATCAAAAATAAGCAGCGCCCCAATAAGCAGCGCCAGGCAGATGAGGATCGGATTGGCCAGCGGGTGCCCTATCCGGTCGCTGATGCGGAAGGACACCACATAGATGATTAGGGTCAGCGCGGCCCCAAAGTAGGCGGAAAAGGCAATGTAATCATTCATGCTTTTTACCCTCCCGCCGTTTGGCTTCCTGCCGGCCCACCGCCTGGGCGGCCTTGCCGCTGATGCCGATGACCAGCGTAGTGCCCAGAATACCCAGCAGCACCACCGGCCCGCCCATCACCGCCAGGTGTTCCGGCTGGGTGATAAGCGCTACCGTGGGGGCAATAAACAGCACCGGCATAATGGAGATAAAGAAATCCGCGACGGTACTGATCTGCTCCGGCTTGATGAGCCCGGTCAGCAGTGCCAGCAGCATTAGGATCAGACCGTACACGCTGGCGGGAATGGGCAGCGGCAGCAGATATTTGATGAGTTCCGCCACGGCGCACACCGCGGCGATAATGGCAGATTGCCTTAGAATTTTCATGGGTATTTCATTCGTCCTTCGGTTCGCAAAAATAGGGGAGAGCCTTACTGGATCACATGGACATCCAGTTGGTTAAAGGGGATGGCAATGCCGTTCTGGTCCAGTACATCCTTTATCGCCTGGTTGATGCTCCACGCCTCGTCCCAGTAGTCGTCGGTCTTTACCCAGTAGTGCAGGCCCAGCACCACGCTGCTGTCCCCCAGCTCCTTTACATATACCAGCGCCTTTTCGGGGTTCACCAGCGGCTTGCGGCTCTTGATAAGCGCCGTCAGCAGCTCAATGGCCCGGGCGGTGTCGGCTTCATAGGCAATGCCCACCGTGGTGGAAAGCCGCCGCACCGGCAGTACATTATAGTTGATAATATTCCCGGCCGAGAGATTCCCGTTGGGAATGGTGATGATTTTGTTATCGGCCATGCGCAGCGTGGTAAAGAACAGCCCGATCTCCACCACCGTCCCTTCGATATCCGAAGCGGTTTTGATGTAATCCCCAGTCTTAAAGGGGTGCAGGAACATGAGAATGAGCCCGCCCGCAAAGTTGGAAAGACTGCCCTGCAATGCCAGACCCACCGTCACGCCGATGGAACCCAGCAGCGCCACAAAGCTCGCCGTCGGCACGCCCAAAAAGTCCGCAATAAAATAAATCAGCAGTGCCCACAGCGCTACCCGTACCAGCGAGCGCACAAATTTGGCCACGCCGGGATCGATCTTTGTTTTGTTATCCAGCAGCGCCACCCGGCTCAGGAATTTCTCGATGAGCCAGCGCCCCACAAAAAAGATAACCAGTGCCAGCGCAATATGCCACAGTGCGTTCAGCACCACCGGCGAGGCGGTTTTAATGAATTTCTGGATCGCGGTCAGCGATTCCTGAATATCCGGTACTTCCGGCAGGTCGGCCGTAGCGGTCGTCAGTGCAAAAAATCTCATGGTTCTCTCCTTGCTATATTCAACCTATATTACAGCGTTTCATCTTCGCCGGTCCACTGGTGCCGGGCCATATCCACCCGCCCGTCCGGCAGAAAAGTGACTCCTTCCGCTTCCAGCAGTGCCCGCTGCGCCCCAGGCCCACCAAAGGCAAAGCCCGGTGCCAGGCTGCCATCCCGGAATACCACCCGGTGGCAGGGCGTTTTGCCGGGTTCGGGGTTGCGGTGCAGTGCCCCGCCCACAATGCGGGAAGCCCGGGGGCTGCCCGCCAGCATCGCAATCTGTCCGTAGGTAGCCACTTTCCCGGCCGGGATACGGCGCACCGCCGCATATACCGCCCGGTAGAAATTTTCCTGCATTTCCGCTTGCCCCCTCTTGGAATAATATCTCATTATATCACGCAGCTCCTCCGTTGTCGAGAAATTGCGCGGCATTTCCTCGTCTGGTTTCTGCAGCATCCCGGCTGGGGCCCGCAGGGCCGAGGGGCAAAGCCCCTCGTGGGCGGCCTTCGGCCGCCCCAAAGCCGCCTGCGGCGGCCTGCCCTGCGGGCCCCTCCCTCTGCGCATCCCCTCAGCCCCCTTGCAAATCCCCGCCGAACGCGGTAGAATAGGGCCGTAAACACCGAACAAAGCAAAGGGAGAACATTATGAGGATCGTAATTGTCGGAATCGGAAAGGTCGGCCGGGCCCTGGCGGAGCATCTCTCCCGCGAGGGCCACGATGTCGCCGTCATCGATAACCGCCCCGGCATGGCGGAGCGCCTGGCGGAGGAACTGGATGTTTTGGGCATCGAGGGCAATGGCGCCGCTTATACTGTGCAGCAGCAGGCCCGGGCCAGTCAGGCGGATCTCGTCATTGCCGCCACCAGCGAGGATGAGGTCAATATGATCGCCTGCATGACCGCCAAAAAGCTGGGCGCCAAGAATACCATTGCCCGGGTGCGCAGCGTGGAATACGAAAGTCAGCTGCGATTCATGCAGCAGGAGATGGGGCTTTCTCTTTCTATCAACCCGGAGCGGGAGACTGCCCGTGATATTGCCCGTATCCTGCGCTTTCCGGCGGTCGCCAAGGTGGAAACCTTCGCCAAGGGCCGGGTGGAGCTGGTGGAATACCACATTCCGCAGGGCAGCCTGCTGGATGGCATGGCCCTCAAAAATGTCGCCGCCTCCCTGCAGGTCAAGGTGTTGGTCTGCGCCGTCCGCCGCGGGGAAGAGGTCGTTATTCCCGATGGTAACTATGTGCTGGGCGCGGGAGATTGCATCAGCGTTACCGCCAAGCCCCAGGAACTGGAGAACTTCTTCCGGGCGCTGGGCGTTTTCCGGGACCATGCCCGCAATGTCATGGTGGTCGGGGCCGGGCGCATCACCCGCTTTTTGGCGGAGCAGCTGAGCCAGATGAAGATGCGTGTGCGCGTGGTGGACCGGGATGAACAGCGCTGTGTTGATCTCAGCGAGGCAGTCCCCACCGCTTTGGTTATCCACGGGGATGCCACCGATGTGCATCTGCTGGCCGAGGAGGGCCTGGATGATTCCGATGCCTTTGTGGCACTCACCGGCCTGGATGAACTCAATATCATGCTGGCCATGTATGCCCGCTGCCACAATATCGAATGTTCTGTGGCCAAGGTCAACCGCAATTCCTTCACCGAGCTTATCAATAAGACCGCCATCGTGGAAAGCACCGTTTCCACCAGCGTGGTTACCGTCAGCCGCATCCTGCAGTATGTCCGCGCGATGGAAAACAGCACCGGCGGCGGGGTCATTGCCCTGCACCGCATGGTAGAAAACCAGGTAGAAGCCCTGGAATTCCACATTACCGCCGGCTCGCCGCTCATCGGTGTGCCGTTTAAGGATATGGCCACCCGCCCCAATGTGCTGGTGGGCTGCATCACCCGCCCCAATGGCGAGGTCATCATCCCCTCCGGCGGCGATTCCCTCCAGCCCGGTGATTCCGCCATTGTTATCACCACCCTTACCGGCCTGCGGGATATCCAGGATATCCTCGCCTAAAATATTGTTTTTTCAGGCTCCGTTTCCTCCGGGAAGCGGGGCCTCTTATCATCTCTGTTATTTTTGTAACGATTTTTCGTAAAAACCGTGTAATATTGTTTGTATCCCGCCGATAAATGTATTATAATAAACTGTGTATAGCTATTTTGCATGTCGCTGCCGCATAGCAGTTATGCGTTGCCGCCCGGCGGCGGTGAAAATGGGTGCTGGCTGCGTGGCCGCCCTTGACAGGCATCAGCCTGCCTGCGTTAGGCAAGAGCCTGCCTGCGGCCGTCCGCTTGCCATCCCGACATTTTCCCTCGCCGCCAGCTTTCATCATAGAAAGGGGTTTTACCCATGCCGCACCAGTATACCGTCCCGCTTAAAAAGCTCATCAAGGACCTGAACCTGCAGATCCTCTATTATCCCAAAACCGAGGAGGAGATCCTGGTCAGCCACGCCGAGCTGATGCGCCCGGGCTTGGCCTTCACCGGGTTCTTTCAGGGCTTTGTCCCGGCCCGCATCAATATGATCGGCCGTACCGAGCTGGCCTATCTGGAAACTTTGCCGCCTCACCTGCTGCGGCAGAGCCTGGAGGGCTTCCTTTCCCGCAGCCCCAAGGCCGTCATCATCACTCAGGATTTCTCCTTCCGCCCCCTCTTTTTGGAGCTGGCGGAAAAGTACTGCGTGCCGCTGATGCAGTCCCCGGAAAATACCACCCATATGGCCGCCCAGCTCAATGCCAAGCTGAGTCTGGAGCTGGCGCCCCGCACCACCGTCCACGGCGTTTTGATGGAGATCTACGGCGAGGGCGTGCTGCTTACCGGGGATTCCGGCGTCGGCAAAAGTGAGACCGCCCTGGAGCTGCTCAAGCGCGGCCACCGTCTCATCGCCGATGACGCCGTGGAGGTCCGCCGGGTCTCCAATACCACCCTGGTCGGCTCCGCCCCGGATAACATCCGCCACTATATGGAGCTCCGCGGGGTCGGCATCATCAATGTCAGTCGGCTGTTCGGCGTCGGCTCGGTCAAAAATACCGCCAATATCAATTTCGTCATTCAGCTGGAAACCTACGACCCCGAAAAGGTCTACGACCGCATCGGGCTGGAGGAGGAAACCACCAATATTCTGGGCATGAAGGTGCCCGCCGCCACCATCCCGGTCCAGACCGGCCGAAACCTCGCCGTTATCATCGAGGTGGCCACCATGAACTACCGTCAGCGCGCCATGGGCAATAATTCTGCCAAGGAGCTGATGGAACAGCTGGGCCTTACCGATGATGTGCAGCCCTGACCGCCGAAAGGAGCAAACCCCATGAATCTACTGGAACAGCTGCAAAATGCGGGCATCCCCTATACCGAAAATGAACCCATGAGCCGCCGTACCACCTTTGGCATCGGCGGGCCAGCGCTGCTGCTGCACCCCCGCACCCGTACCCAGCTGCAAACCGCCGTTTCCCTCTGCCGGGCGGCGGGGACCGACCCCTTTATTTTGGGCCGGGGCAGCAATCTGCTGGTCAGCGATAGCGGCATTGCCCGCCCTGTCATCCGGCTGGATGGCGACTTTACCGCCATCTCCCGGCAGGGCAATACCCTGCGCTGCGGGGCCGGGGCCTCTCTCATCGCTACCTGCCGGGCCGCTGCGGAAAACAGCCTTTCCGGCGTGGAATGGGCCTTTGGCATCCCGGGCTCCTTGGGTGGGGGCGTATATATGAATGCCGGTGCCTACGGCGGCGAGCTCCGGGATGTCCTCACGGAGGTCACCTTCCTGGATGAAGCCGGGGAATACCGCACCCTGCCTGCCGCGGCGCTGGAACTTTCCTACCGCCACAGCATCTTTGAGGAGCGTCCGGGCTGCGTCATCGTGGAAGCGGTGCTGACCCTCACCCCCGGCGAGGAAACCGCCATCCGCGCGGCCATGGAGGACTACATGTCCCGCCGCCGGGAAAAGCAGCCCCTGGAATACGGCAGCGCCGGCTCCACCTTTAAGCGGCCGGCAGGCAACTATGCCTCCGCCCTGGTGGATCAGTGCGGGCTTAAGGGCCTTTCCGTCGGCGGGGCCGAGGTCAGCCAAAAGCATGCCGGCTTCATCATCAACCGGGGCGGTGCCACTGCTGCCGATGTGCGGCAGCTTATCGCCGAAGTACAGCGCATCGTCCGGGAAAAGACCGGCTATACCCTCGAATGCGAGATCAAGTATATCGAATGAGCCAGCGCCGGGTGCGGCGGCTGCCCCTTTGCCCATCCCTGCGGGGTGCGGGAAGGCGGGCGCAGCC
>ENA-ORLY01002741-ORLY01002741.1-human-gut-metagenome-genome-assembly--contig:-NODE-2741-length-15864-cov-2.844302_pt1 | contig 15864 bp, 17 predicted proteins | sample MGYA00243071_ERZ508832 | MGnify/ENA primary metagenome ERZ508832 (study PRJEB26277, sample SAMN04329777) | human gut metagenome | biome: human-associated habitat | host: Homo sapiens | place: USA... | reverse complement strand
CATTATAATTATCTTCAAATTTAACAACAAGAGAATATATCTTTAACAAAAGCTCCCTATTCTTCCAAGTAAAATAACTTCTTTCAGCATCTTCAATATAAGAAGCATAATCATCATTATCTCCACTTATCATCAAACTATTAACACTATCTTTAGTTACATCCAAAGTTTCCTTATTATCTTTTACTTTATCAATAACCATAGCAATCTCAGTATCAATATCATCTTCATTTAATTTACTCAAATAATCATCATTACTAATAACATCTTTAAAAGAATTATATAACTCATCCTCCATGATCTTATTCTTTTTAATATACTCATCTTGTTTAGCCACTTCATCACTAAGTTTATCCTTAAGTTCAGAAATAGATTCATTAACCGTATTAATCTCATTACGAGTATCTAAATATTTAGTAATAGTTTCCAATCTATTCTTCTTATCTTCAAACTCACTTTCAGATACAACAAGTTGTAATCCCTTAATATATCTACCAGTAGTTAAATAAAACCTATTTTCTAACTCTTCTCTCTTCTCTAATCTACTCTTAAGTAAACTAATAAGCTTACCAAGTCTTTCCTCTTCTTTCTCAATAGTAACAGCAGGAACAATCAAAGGTTTAATTTCTTTTTCAAACTTACTATTATAGATAGAATCTATCTTCTTAGAATACTTTTCATAATTAATAAGTACATCAGGTGGTGTTTCAATATTCTTCTCTTTATCAAGTTTTATTCTAGTTTCAAAAATCTTACAAAGATTTTCAAAAGAATTTAAAGAGTTTCCTTCCATAATACCTCACCTTCCTTACTACCTAATTCTGGAAATCCAGAACTATTTTTATTCTTATTTTCAATAACAGGTATTTCATTCAAAGACTTTTTACTTTCTGTAGTCTTCCAAATAATATTTTGATTATTTTCTAAAATATCATAAATAGAATTATCTTTAGTTTTATCTTTCATAGGAGATTCAGGAAATATAGAAGTACTATTATCTTTCTTTTCTATTTCTTCTTTTGGAATCTCTTTCTTTACTTCTTCTTTTTTGGCAGGAACCTCTAAAGAAACATTCTCATTAACATCTTTAAACAAATCATCTGCTTTACTATTATCAGTAGGAATATCAATAGGTTCCCATATAGGAGTATCCTCTTTCTTATCTTCTTTCTCATTCATAGGAGCTTCTGAAGCAACTTTAAATAAAGAAGATTCCATATCATTATTAACCTTATTAGGAACAATCTTAGTATTTTCAAATAACTCATTAGTATCAAAAGTATCTTCATATTTAAGCATATCATCCAAAGATTTATTCTCTAAAGGATTCTTTATCTTTTCATCCTTAATAAAATTAGCCTGCTCTTTCTTTACTTTCTCCTCAAGTTCTTCTTGTACCTTTTCAAATAGTTCCTCTTTCTTAGGATTAATAACCGTCTTCTTTTGTAATTCCTTTAATTTTTCCGTTCTCTCTAATTGTTCTTTAAGTCTAGCCTCTTCAATAAGCTTTTGTCTTCTAACCCTAGAAGCCTCTATCTTTTGCTCCTCTTGTAATTTCTTTTCTCTTTCCTTACTCTCTTGATTTCTAGCAAGTCTAATTCTTTCTTCTCTAAACTTATTCTCACTCTTAATCAAATCCTCAAGTAATTCTTTAAATTCTTTAGAGTTATTTTCTTCATCTATTTCATAAAGACGTTTATTCTTCTTTTCTCTCTCACTTCTAAGATCATCATAATTCTTAATATCTTGTTTTTCTAGTTTAATAGTATTATATCCCTTAGATAATTCATCATTAATAAGACTATAAAGCTCAGTACCAGAAATATTTCTAAGTATATCATTAATATCTTCTCTCTTCTTAAGTAACTCTTCATATCCACTAGTAGGCTTATCATATATCTCAATCAATTTAATAATATTAACTTCTTTATCATATACATCATATTCTTTAGTAATATCTGATAGCATCTTTTCACATTCAAGCTTCATATCATCATCTTTTAGTTCTATAGAACTATCTAGATTATCTTTAGCCATATCCTTAGCATAAGAAAGAGAACTATATTTATTAAAAATATCATCCTTCTTATCCATCAAATTATAAAGATTAAGCTTATCAAGAGATTTACTAACCAATGCAATCATCTTACTCTCAAGCATATCATTTAAACGCATATTAGCCTTAACATTACGAGAAGCCTCACTAATCTTAATATCAAGACTCTTCATATCACTAATAAGAGACTCCTTTAAAGCCTTATTATCCTCATATTTTTCAATAATCTTTAATTTTCTTTTATAAAAGGTTAGTTTATCTTCACCAAGAAAAGTAGTAAGTTCAACAAGAGAACCAGTTATATCCCTATGTCTTTCTTTTCTTTGATTCAAATATTCACGTCTACCCTCTATTAAAGAAATAAGATCTCTTAACCTATCCTTCTCTTCATCTAATAATTTAGATTCCTTACTAGATAAAGCAATATATTCCTCTTCATACTCCGTATTAGTATCAAGTAATATCTGTTTCTCTATCTTATCTAATTGATCACATATTCTTTCTTTCTGTAGACTATCAGTAGTCAAATTCAAACTACTCAAAAACATATCATATTGTTTTAATCTTTTAACTACTCCTCTATTTGTATAGTTCACACAAACCACCTCTATTATAATTATAATTTTTTTTGCATTTTTTGTCAATTAATATAAAGTAATTTAACACTAGATTACCATTTTTATTACCAAAAATAGTATTAAAACCAATCATAAATATCATAATAATAACGAGGTGCTAATATGAATAACAAAATAATTAATAAATTAAAAGAAGAAACTAATAATAGTTCATATATAATATATAGAGAAAAATATATAAATAACACCAAAATAAATATAATCTATAACGAATCCCTAACCGATCAAAACAAAATGTCTAATTTTCTCTATAAAAGTTTAGACTATATAGAAAGAATATATAATAATCAAGACTTACTATATGATGTAATAAAAAATAACATAACAAACATCAAAATAAAAGAAATAAAAAACTATAAAGATATAAATAAATATCTAAATAATGGCTTTGCCATATTACTAATAGAAAATGATTATTCATTAGCCCTAGAAGTTAAAAAAAATCTAACCAGAAGTATAGAAAAACCAATGACCGAAACAACAATCCGTGGACCAATGGATTCATTTACCGAAAACATAGAAACCAATATGGGATTAATAAAAAGAAGAATAAAATCAAATAAATTATGGAATCATGATATAGAATTAGGAAAATATTCCAAAAACAAAATAAGTATCCTTACCATAGATGGTATAACAGATACAACCATAAAAAACAACATAATAAAAAAATTAAATAACATCGAAATAGATAGTGTAATAGATTCAGGAACACTAAAATATCTAATAGAAGACGAAACAAAAACAATATTCCCAACCACCATAACAACAGAAAGACCAGACAAAGTAGTAAATTCCCTATTAAAAGGCAAAACAGTATTACTAGTAGACAATAACCCATTTGCCATAATAATGCCCGCTTTTCTAAACGATTTCTTTCTATCACAAGATGATAAAGATTCCAAATACATAAATAACACCCTAACAAGAATACTAAGATACCTAGCATTCTTTATAACAATACTAACCCCAGGAATATATATAGCTCTAACAACCTTCAATCAAGAAATGATACCATTAGAACTATTAACAAGTTTCGCCTCCCAAAGAAGTACCGTACCATTTCCAGCCTTTTTTGAAGCCCTATTAATGTTCATATCATTTGAAATACTAAGAGAAAGTGACTACCGAATCCCAAACATATCCAATTCAGCCCTATCCATAGTAGGAGCATTAATATTAGGAGAAGCTGCCGTAAATGCCGGAATAGTCTCCCCAATTATGATAATAGTAGTAGCCATAACCGCCATAAGTGCATTAATCATAACCGAACCAGAATTAACAAACGCCATAAAATGGTATCGATTACTATTCATGATTGGAGGTACAACCATAGGAATATTTGGAATATTTATGGTATTCATAATATTTACAACAAATATATGTAGCATAAATACATTTGGTAAATCATATATGTTACCATTCACCCCTTTATCCGAAGAAATAAAAAACAGTATCATAAAATTCCCATTATCAAAAAGAAACAAAAGAGATAAATATCTAACAAAAAATATCATAAGAGAGGTCAAAAATGAAAAAAATTAAATATTTAATTATATTACTCCCCCTACTAACCGGCTGTAACTACAGGGAACTAAACAAATTAGGAATAACAACCGCTGTTAGTATCGACTATCAAAATAACAACTATAACATAATAGCAGAAGTAGTAAACCCAATCAAACAACAAGACGCCTCAAGCGCTAATAACTCTCCATTCATCACCTTCAAAAATAGTGCTCCGTCTCTTCAAGAAGCCTTTCGTAATATCGTATTAGAATCACCAAGACAACTATACGCAGCGCATTTAGAAATAATCGTATTAAGTGAAGAAATAGTAAATAACCATCTAAAAGAATTCTTAGAATACTTCACAAGAGATCCTGAAACAAGAACCGAAATAAAAATAATAATAGCCAAAACAGATAAAAGTATCGAAGGAATATCCTTACAAACCCTCTTAACAAACTTCTCATCATCAAATATCCTAGAATCATTAGAATTACAAAGCCAAGTACTAGGATTAACATACGAAGTAACAATAAACGAATTACTAAATATGTATATAGATCCCTATTTAGAAGTAACACTACCATCAATGACATTATATGGCAATGAAGAAATAGGAGACGAAAAAGAAAACATAACCACATCATCCCCCAAAGCCACTGTAAAAATAGGAACAACCGCTATTACAAAAGATAATAAAATACTAGGATACCTATCCATAGAAGAATCAAAAATACAAAATATAATAAATGGAAATATAAAAGAAACAATCCTAAAATATCCATATAAAAACGGCTATGTTGTCTTCGAACCAAATCAAATAAAAACAAAAAAAGAAGTAGACATAAAAAATAACAAAATAAAAATAGAACTATCCGGATATTCCAAAACAAAAGAAGTACAAACAAATATAGACATAAAAAATAAAAAAGAAGTAGAAAAACTAAACCAACACTTCAATAAAGAATTAGAAAAAGAAATAATAAATACCTTTAATAACATCAAAGAAAACTATAATACCGATATCTTTGGTTTCAGACAATTATACTATCATACAGACTATAAATATTTTAAAGAAAAATGTAATAACTGGTATGAAGATATATACCCAAATATAAAACTAGAAGTAAAATCAAATATAAAATTATATGAAAAAGGCAATACCCTAGGAGGAATAGAATATGAAAGAAAAAATAAATAATCTAGACATATCAAGTATTCTATTCCTCCAATTATTCTCCTGTAGTTTAGGAATAGCCCCATATATAACCATAAAAATAACAGGCATAGATGCCTATATAAGTATAATAATAGGTACAATTATAGGTATAATACCTATACTAATACTAATATATATATTCAATTACGAAATAGATAAACCAATACATATAAAAACAAAAATAATATATGGAAAAACATTAGGAACAATAATAAATATTATCCTAACCATAATATATATAATATTAACACTAACAATGCTATTCAATACCAGTAATTTCATCATATCCCAATACCTAACAAATACATCAATAACCTTAGTAACACTAATATTAGGAATAACAATCTATCACACAGTAAGCAAAGGAATAACAACCATATCCAAAATAAGTATAATATATACAATAATAATACTATCCTTACTAATTCTAGGAATAATAGGAATAATCCCAGAAATAAAACTCGATAACCTAAAACCAATATTAGAAAATGGCATCAAGCCCCCCTTTTTAGCAGCCTTAGTATATACCCTATTATTAACCTCTCCAGCATATAGCTTCCTAATAATTCCAAAAAGTATAATAGAAAACAACAAAAAAACAACAAAATACCTCCTAATAACATATATAATAATAAGCCTAATAATATTCCTTATATGCATAATATCAAGTTCGTGTCTAGGAAGATATCTAATAAAAATATATCAATATCCAGTATATATAACCCTAAAAAAAATATCAATATTCAGTTTCATAGATAGAATAGAAAACTTCTTATCATTACAATGGATACTAAGTTCATTCATATCATTAACCATATACATCTATAACATAAAAGAAAACATAAATAAAAAAAACAATCCCCTTTTAAATCTAATACTAATAATAACCATAATATTAATATCAACCAAAATATTTAAAAACAATACCAATTTCAACCACTACCTAGATAGCATATATCCATATATACTAATAATACAATTAATAATATATACCATAATATCCATAACAATATTTATCAAAAAAAGTATAAAAAACAAAAAAACAAATATAATAATAATACAGTAGCAATAAAACTACTGTTTACATAAAGAGATTACCTAAATAATCTCTAAAATAATAATAACCTCTAGACTATTAGAGGTTATTATTTTTACATTCTTTTACCAGAATGTTTACTCTGATTAAATTGATTATCATATTCTTCTAAAGACTGAATAATATTACCATTCTTATCCAAAACATAATACTGATCAAAAGAAGGAGTACCCTTTGTCAAAAAATTAGCATCTAAACTTCCATCATCATTTTTACCATAAACAACAATATATCCATTATTAGGAGCACATTTGACAAGGCCCCATCCAGCATCAATTTGAAATTCCCCATTAGGTAAAACACTAAATCTATTTCCAAGACCATTAGTAACCTCAAAAGGAATCGTATCACCAACTCTTATTGCCATATTAGGTTTAGGTAATTCATAAAAAACACCATTGACCTCCTTTGTCGTTTCCTTCCAATTAGCCTTATTCCATACATTCATTTTACCATTATCTAATTTTTCAAAAGCAATAACTGAGCCAAGAGGACATTTTTCTTTTCCCTCAAGACAATCAAGTACTAATTCTTCTCCTTGAACACTAACAACATCTTTTAAGAAATCAGGAATATCTGAAGTGCCATTAATTCTAACACAATTCTTTATTCCTGGTTTCTTAGTAATCATAACCATTTCATCTTCCATATTTCATCACCTTACATAATATATTATATCATAAAAACTACACTAATCAATAATTTTATAAAAAGGTCTTTTAGTCATTAGCCTATACACCATATAAATAGTAACATAACCTAATAATGAGGTAGATAACATGATAAATAACTTAAAAGACTTAAGCCCCATATTATTAGCTCTATTAGCTACAATATTTACTTATAGTGTAACCCTATTAGGAGCCTCTTTAGTCTTCTTCTTCAAAAACGTCAAAAAAAACATAATGGATGATACCATGGTTAATAACCTTTATAGGATTCATAGCAGGAGGATTACTATTATTTATAGGAGATAAACTATTTAATCACTTCAATAAAAAAATAAACAAAAAAGAAGAAAAAGAAAGAAATAGTTTCAAAAGATGTCTAATGCTAATATTTTCCATAACATTACATAATATCCCAGAAGGCTTAGCCGTAGGCGTAGCCTTTGGTTCCATCGCATATTCCTTAGAAGGTGCAACATTAACATCAGCCATGCTAATAGCATTAGGCATAGGAATCCAAAACTTCCCAGAAGGAACAGCAGTATCAGTTCCATTAAGACGAGAAGGAATAAGTAGAAAAAAAGCCTTCTTTTATGGACAATTAAGTGGTTTAGTAGAACCAATATCAGGAGTATTAGGAGCACTCTTAGTATTAAAAATAAGAACCCTATTACCATTTCTACTATCATTCGCCGCAGGCGCAATGATCTATGTCGTAGTAGAAGAACTAATACCAGAATCCCAAACAAACAAAAAGAAAGACCTAATGTCTCTCTTCACAATAATAGGCTTCACAATCATGATGATATTAGATATAGCCTTAGGTTAAAACACATACCCATGTGTTTTTTTTATAACTTCTTAGTCAAATACCCATTAGTATAATTAGCCTCACCAAAACAAGTAAATTATCCAATTATACATTTAGCAACATATATACCAAGAATAACACAAATAAGAATAATAAGTATTGTATATAATACTTTAGATATAAAATTAGTATCATCTTCCATAACAAATATCATCACCATTTCTCTTTAAGTTTAACAATAATTTCATCATTGCCAATATCATCTCCAGCATTAATACTCTGTTCATAAACATAACCATTCCCCTCAATAGAATAATTAACATCCATAAGTTTAAGAATATTATTAGCCTCTTTATAAGAATAACCAACCAAATCAACCATCTTCTTATTATCAAAACTATTAGTCTTAAGAATAACCAAATCATTATCATATAACTTACTATTACTATTAGGATACCCATCAATAATCTTATCCCCATCCCCTAAAACCAATACTCTAAGATTATTAGCCTTAAGTTCACTCTCAACTTCCTTAGTATTCTTATTCAAATAAGATTTAATTTCATAACTATCCTTCTTCTTAGAAGAATTCTCAATATTCAAATACTTAGTAATATTCTTCTCTACTTCCTTTACCATAGGAGCAATATAATTAGTAGTATCCTTAGGAAGTTTAACAGCAGCATATATAATAATTTCCGGATTATCTCCAGGAAACATACCAGAGAAAGAATAAATATAATCACTACTACCCTTCATATAACTACCCTTAGTATAATCATATATTTGAGCAGTACCAGTCTTACCAATCAAATCATAACCATCCATATAATAAGCATAACCAGTAGAATTAGTCTCATCTCCAGTAATAACACTCTTCATAAGTTCTTTCATCTTAGATATAGTATCACTACTAGCAACAGTACCAACTACCATTCTCTTACCAGTATAAATACTCTTCTTACTATTAGAAAGAGTAATCTTATCAACTACATAAGGTCTAAGCATAACACCATCATTAGCAATAGCCGTAAGAGCTTGAATATGTTGCATAGGAGTAGTAGTAATACCCTGACCATATCCCGCCGTAGCAGCCTCTATCTGATATTTATAATCAATATTACCTTTGTCTTCTCTCTTCAAAGAAAAACCAGTAGCCTTCCCAAAACCATATTTAGCATAACAACTCTTCAAATCCTCTTTAGTAATAACACTCTCAACAATATTAGCAACAGCGATATTAGAAGATAAAGCAAAACCCTGATCATACGTAAGAGTCCCCCATCCCTCTTTCTTCCAGTCAGAAATAGTAACAGTACTACCATCAGCTTCACTAGTATAAGACTTACTACCAGAAGTATAAGTAGTATTACCATCATAATTACCAGAATCAACAGCACACATATAACTAAATATCTTCATCGTCGATCCGGGTTCATAAGCCTGATTAACAATAGGATCCAAATAAGAAGTAATATTCCTAATATTAGGATCAAAACTAGGAGCAGAAGAATAACCCAAAATAGCCCCACTTTTAGCATCCGCTACTACCATCAAAGTCCATTCAGCCTCACTATTCTCTTCCGAAGAACGAACAGCATTTTCTACAAATAACTGAATATTATTATCAATAGTAAGATAAATATCATTACCATCCGTAGCAGGTTCAACATATTCACGACCATTAGCGATCTTATACCCATACTTATCCTTTTCATAAGTAATATAACCACTCTTACCAGATAATTCTTTATTATAATACTCTTCAAGTCCCATTTCACCAGTTATCCACTTATTACCATCATCATCTTCCTTAGTAACAGTATATCCAATCAAATAAGAAGCAAAATTACCATTCTGATAATACCTCTTAATATCCTTAGTAAACCCAATACCAGGAAGATTAAGCTTATCAATGTCCTCTTTAGCAAGTTCACTAAGTCCCTTACCAAAACTACCAAATTCAACCTGATACTTATTATTATTCTTACCATTAGTAAGAATCTCTTTAATACTAGAAGATTCTACTCCAAGTACACTAGCAAGCTTATCACTAGTATCATCAATATCACTAACATAGTCAATATCCCCATTAGAATTAACCCTTTTATCAGATAAATAAGCCACTAAAGTATAACTAACAACATCATTAGCCAAAGCATTACCATTAGTATCATATATAGTACCTCTCTTAGGCATAAGAACCTCTTCTTTAGTATTCCTATTCTTAATAAACATACTAATAGTAGAATCCCCAACTTTATAATCCACTACACACAAATAACAAAGCCTAACAATAAGTACCAAAAACAAAAAAAGGTAACAATAATAACATGTTTACTAACTTTAAACCTATCATTATTAACTTTACCTTTTTTCATAATAATCACCTTATTCTATCGTCTTAATATTCTCATCATTATAAGCAAGTCCCAAGTTTCTACTCATAGTTTGAATATTCTCTAAAGAAGCCATTTCATTTATTTTCATAGCAAGACTCTCATTAGTATCCTCTTGACTCTCTACAGTCTTATTCATTTCCTGAAGTTCAATATTCATCTTAGATACTGAAGCACTAGTAAATACAATTCCCACTAAAAGAAACAAAATAATAGCCATAGAACTTTTATATAAAAACTTCTCTATTTTAGTTAAACCCTTCTTTTTCTTCTTCATTTATATCATTCCTTTATTCTTTCAATAACCCTAAGTCTAGAAGATCTAGCCCTACTATTTTCATTAATCTCCTCTTTACTAGGAGTAATATTAAGAACAGTCTTATATTTAGGTTCAAACTCACTAGGTACAAAAGGAAGTTTACTAAGATTACTATCAACCTTAGAATACTTATTAAACATATCCTTAACAATTCTATCCTCTAAAGAATGAAAAGTAATAACAGATATTCTACCACCAACATTAAGCATCTTAATAGCAGATTCAAGTGCAATTTTAAGTACATCAAGTTCATGGTTAACCTCAATCCTAATAGCCTGAAAAGAACGTCTCGCAGGATGACCTTCCCGCATAGCTTTATAAGGCATACTCTTCTTAATAATATCTACAAGTTCTAGCGTAGTATCAATACTACCCTTTTCTCTTTCTTTTACAATATTTTTAGCAATACTACAAGCATATTTCTCTTCACCATAATCCCTAAGTATCCTAACCAAATCATCATAAGAATACTCATTAACAACATTATAAGCAGAAAAATCACTATCAGTATCCATTCTCATATCAAGTGGAGCATCATTATGATAACTAAATCCCCTCTCCGGAATATCCAGTTGTGGAGAAGACACTCCCAAATCAAATACAATACCATCTATCCTAGTAATACCTCTCTTATTAAGCTCCTCTTCCAAATTAACAAAATTAGCCTTAATAATTTCAAAATTACTACCAATCTCTTCTAATTTCTTTTTACTATATTCTATCGCCATATCATCCTGATCAAAGGCGAAAAGAAAGCCCCTTTTAATTCTTTTAAGTATTAAACCACTATGTCCCCCAAAACCAAGCGTAGCATCAACATAAATACCATCTTCTTTAACATTAAGATTATCAATTGCTTCATTTAATAATACAGTCTTATGCATTAATATCAAACCCCTCAAACAAATTCTCAGCAACATCACTCATAACATCAAGATTATCTTCGATTAGACTATCAAACTTATCAGTAGCCCATACCTCTAGGCGATCATTAACCCCTATTATCGTACATTCCTTTTTAATATCTGCATATAAAACAAGAGAAGCTGGTATATTAATCCTACCTTGACGATCAAAATCACATACAGTAGCAGAAGACATAAAGAATCTATTAAACATTCTAGCATCTTTTTTAGTAAAAGAAAGACTCTTAAGTTTAGAAACAATATTATTCCATTCATTCATACTATATACAAATAAACATCCATCAAGTCCCCTAGTAACAACAACCTTACCACCAAGATCATCCCTAAACTTAGAAGGAATAATTATTCTACCCTTTTCATCTAAATTATGATGAAATTCACCAATAAGCATATTATCCCCCACTTTCTTCCACTTTGTGCCACTCTACGTATATATTTTACTATAACAATATATCTTTGTAAATATATTTTTCACAACTTTACACATTTATATGTAAAAAAAGACTATATCAATCTATAATCTTATCCTTATATTCACTAACAGGTTTAAAAGATAACCTATGATATTTAGTAATACCATATTTCTTAATAGCCTCTATATGTTTCTTAGTACCATATCCCTTATTACTAGCAAGACCATACATCGGATATATCTTATCAAGTTCATACATCATCCTATCCCTGGTAACCTTTGCAATAACTGAAGCTGCCGCTATAGAAATAGATTTAGCATCCCCCTTAATAATACTAGTCGTTGGAACATCTATATCAAGAGGCATAGCATCAATAAGAACATGATCAGGTTTAATATTAGTATCACTAATAGCCTTCTTCATAGCAATTTTAGTAGCCTCATAAATATTAACTTCATCAATCTTTCTCTCATCTACAATCCCAATCCCAATAGCAATAGCCTTATCTTCAATAACCTTATAAAACTCATCTCTCTTTTTCTCAGATAACTTCTTCGAATCAGTAAGTCCATCTAATACAAAATCAGGAGGTAAAATAACACATGCTGCTACCACACTACCAATTAAAGGACCACGTCCAACTTCATCAACACCACCAATATATTTACATCCACTCTTATAAAGTTCTTTTTCATACTTATATAAATCAACCATTATTTAAACTTCCCTACAATTCTATTAATCTTACTTTGATTAATACCTCTATTAGCACTCTCAATATTATTATGAAGATTACTAACCATTTCTCCCGGTGTAATAACACTATTATTAGAAATAGTATTAATATTAGTATTAAACATCTTGTTCATAAAATCTTTTTCTTTATCCCTAGCTTTTTTAACATCATCATTATGATTAGCTTTCCATCTCTTATCGAAAACCTTTGTTAAATCCTCTTGTCTATTCACATAATCACCATCCAATATAATTTTATCATGATAGCAAATATAAGTAAAGAAAAAGAAAGAAGTACTAATTATCTTCTTCCTTATATTCCCTTTCATAATCACAATTCATACACTTTACTTTATCCTTTTTTATAACTAATACACCAAAGCAATCAGGACATTTTTCACTTATAGGTTTATCCCATGAAGCAAAACTACATTTAGGATAATTATTACATCCATAAAAAACTTTACCCCTCTTAGTCTTCTTCTCTATTATCTTACCATCACATAAAGGGCAATCCATAATTTCCGTAGTTTCCTTCTTCTCAGTCTTAATATATTTACATTCAGGATAATTAGAACAAGCCACAAACTTACCATATCTACTCTGCTTAATAACCAAAGGACTAGAGCATTTAGGACATTTTTCACCAGTATATTCCGGAGCCTTCTTCTCCATTTCTTTAAAAGCAATTTCTACTTTAGGTTCAAAATCATTATAAAATAAACTAATAAGCTTATCCCATTCCATCTTACCTTCCGCTATCTTATCCAAATCATCTTCCATCATCTTAGTATATTCAACATTAATAATATCCTTAAAAAACTCTTGAAGTTTATCCGTAGTTTCTATACCAACATCAGTAGGAACAAACTTCTTATCCTCTACTCTAACATAACTTCTCTCTTTTAAAGTATCAATAGTCTTAGCATAAGTAGAAGGTCTACCTATACCAACATCTTCCATTTCTTTAATAAGCTTACTCTCAGTATATCTACTAGGAGGTTTAGTAGTGTGCTTACTATACTCAATATTATTAGCAATAACAACATTACTATTATAAGAAGCAAAATCAGGTAAAACATTATCCTTATTATCCTCATACATACTATATACCTTCAAATAACCATCAAATACAAGTACCTGCCCTGTAGCCTTAAATTGATAATTATTATTATCCAAAATAACACTAGTAGCCAAAGTCTTAGCATCACGCATAAGTGATGCTAAAGCCCTATAATAAATCATCTTATATAACTTATATTCATCATTAGTAAGATATTCCTTAATATCCTCTGGATTCTTATTAATAGAAGTAGGTCTAATAGCCTCATGAGCATCTTGAACATTCTCTGTCTTATTACTCTTCTTAACATAACCAACATATTCACTACCATAAATAACCATAATATATCCATAACAAGAATTAACAAACTCATCAGATAATCTAATAGAATCAGTTCTCATATAAGAAATAAGACCAACATCCTCATTCTTAAGAGAAACACCCTCATATAACTTCTGAGCAATCATCATAGTCTTTTTCGAAGTAAATCCAAGTTTCGAAGAAGCCTCCTGCTGAAGTGTACTCGTAGTAAAAGGAGCCTTACTTTTCTTATTCTTTTCTTTCTTATCAACCAATTCAATTTTAAAAGCATTAGATAACTTACACAAAATATCTTTAGCTTCACTCTCATTTTTAATTTCAATCTTCTTATGATTATAAGTATCAAGTTTAGCATCAAAATCATTAAAATGAGCATCAATTTCATAATAATCTTCCGCTACAAAAGCCTCTATTTCTCTTTCCCTATCCACAATAAGTTTAAGAGCAACAGATTGTACTCTACCAGCACTCTTACCACCGGTTTTAGATTGCATAAGCTTACTAAGTCTAAAACCAATAATTCTATCTAGTATTCTTCTAGCTTCTTGTGACTTAACAAGATTATCATCAATCTTTCTTGCCTTATCAAAAGAATTAATAACAGCATTCTTAGTAATCTCATTAAAAACAATTCTATCATAATTATTATCATCAAGACCTAAAGTATCATATAAATGCCAACTAATAGCTTCCCCCTCCCTATCAGGGTCGGTAGCCAAATAAACAAAAGAAGCATCTTTAACATCCTTTTTAAGTTCTTTAACAAGTTTATTCTTACCTTTAATAATTTTATAATCAGGCTTAAAATCATTATCAATATCCACTCCAAAACCAAATTTACCAGAAGTAGATAAATCTCTTATATGTCCTAAGGAAGAGACTACCTTATAATCTTTTCCTAAATATTTCTCAATAGTTTTACTCTTATGTGGAGACTCCACGATAACTAACTTCTTTGCCATCTAATCATCCCTTTCTGTAACATTATATACTATCTTCCAAATAAATTGCAAGTATTTTTTCATAAGTTATTATTTTTACTAAGCACATAATCCCTAGTATATATTCTATTATCATTAAATAATACCAATAATTATTTAAAGAATTAAAAAACAATTATATAAATTCATATTCTCTAATAACAATACTATCAAGAGAACAATATTCAATAACAAATCTATTTTCTTTCTTACAAATCAATATTCCAATAGTACTATTATTGCTTACTTCTTTTACATTTTTATCTATATAATTCATATATTTTTGTACTTGAGAAATATATTCTGCCTTAAACTCCGTTACTTTTAATTCAACTACTACATAAGAATTATATTTTATATTAAATAATAGTAAATCTATTTTATGATAACTATCTCCAACTTTTATTTTATACTCACTACCTATAAAACTAAATGCATTACCTAGTTCTTTCATAAAGTTCTCTATATTCTCCAAAATTAAATTATGTAATATCCTCTCAGTTACTACTTCTATATTATTTTTATTTTTAATTAATATAGGATTCGGTATTAAATCTTTCATTTCTAATCTATCTTCACTCTTCATCTTATTTTTGGTTTCATAGGTAATCTTTCATATTCATTGGATTTAATCTTAAATTCTAGCTCTCTAACCGATAATTTTTTACTTATGATAACTTGAATATAATAATTTATAGAATCAATTTCTAA
>ENA-ORLY01002740-ORLY01002740.1-human-gut-metagenome-genome-assembly--contig:-NODE-2740-length-15864-cov-2.972319_pt1 | contig 15864 bp, 13 predicted proteins | sample MGYA00243071_ERZ508832 | MGnify/ENA primary metagenome ERZ508832 (study PRJEB26277, sample SAMN04329777) | human gut metagenome | biome: human-associated habitat | host: Homo sapiens | place: USA... | reverse complement strand
ATTGCATATGAAGTAGGAACAATAAGACCAGGAGAGAAAAAAGAATTAGAAATATGTATAATAATTGATGAAAATAAAAATGTATCTGATATTGAGGATGAAATTGAAAGAGTTAAAAGGATAGATTTTGATAAAGAATATATAAATACAAAGTCATATTGGAGAAAATACGTAAAAAAACATAATGGATTAAAAATAAAAGAGCCTGAAAATAGTTATGAAGAAAGAATATATGAGATATATAAAAGAAGTATATTGTTATTTCCATTATTAACAAATACAGATACAGGAGCTATTATAGCATCACCTGAAATAGATGAAGGCTTTACTAAGTGTGGCAGATATGCATATTGTTGGCCAAGAGATGCTGTATTTATGACAAAAGCAATGGATATCTTAAATATGAATAAAGAAACAGAAAGATTTTATAAAGTATTTTGCAAAAAAACACAAAGCAAAAATGGAATGTGGGAACAACGCTTTTATACAGATGGCAAATTAGCTCCATGTTGGGGATATCAAGTTGATGAAACTGCTAGTGTTGTTTATGGAGTATATGAACACTATAAATATACAAAATCTGAGAAATTTTTAAAGGAAAATTTACAAATGTGTGAAAAAGCAGTAGACTTTTTGAAAAGATATGTAAAAGATTGGCTTGAAAAAAATGAAGATACAAAAGAACATAAATATCATGTTAGTTATGATTTATGGGAAATGTATGAAGGAGTTCATTTATATTCATTGGCAAGTATTTATTCTGCATTTGAGTGTATATTAAAAATATATGAAACTTTGGGAGACAATGTTTCAGAATTTGAAAATAATAGATTAAAACAAGAAAAAATAGAAAAATCAAAAAAAGAAATAGAAAAATTGCAACTTGAAGTAAAAAAATATATTAATAAAAATTTGTATGACGAAGATAAAAAATCATATGTTAGAAATACGGAAGATAAAAAAATGGATATAAGCATTATTGGTGCAGTTACACCATTTAATGTATTTAAACCAAAGGAAAAGAAAGTTCAAAATACAGTTGAAAGAATAAATTTAAGTTTAAGGACTTATACTGGTGGTTATCAAAGATTTGAAAATGATAATTATATGAATGGAAATCCTTGGCCAATTGCAAATCTTTGGATGACTTTATATTATTTAGAAACTGGAGAAAAGAAAAAGGCTAAAGAAACATTTGATTTTGTTGTTAAAACATCTGGAAAACATTATTTTTTAGGAGAACAAGTTAATAATGAAACATTAAAACCTAATTGGGTAATAGGTCTTGGATGGTCACATGCTATGTTTATAATTGTTCTTGAAAAGTTGTATGGAAATATAAAATAATAAAACTAAGGAGGAAGAAAATATGGGGAAGATAAACAAAAGAAGAGCTGATGGTATAACACTTATAGCTTTAATAATAACAATTATTATTTTGCTAATATTAGCAGGAGTTTCTATTGCTGCTTTATCTGGTAGAGGCATATTTGCAAATGCAAATAAGGCTAAATTAGAAACAAAGAGAGCTCAAATAGAAGAGTGGCTAAAATTAAAAGTTATGGAAGAGCAAATAAATAATCCAACAGGAACATCACAAGAAATAATACCAAAAGTAAGAGATAATGTAGATAATAATAAGAGTGAATTATTGAAAATGGGAAAAAATGTTGCTGTTGATGCAGAGGTTACTACTGAAGAAGATGGTAATGTATGTTTTTATGTAATAGTTGATGGAGATAAATATAAGGTTGGATTAAAGGAACAGAAATTTATAGGAACAGATGATGATAAACCAGAAGATGTTCCAACAGCAGAAGGCATAATAACATTTAGTGACGAAAAGTGGTCAAGTGGAAAAGCTTCGGTAAAAATAAATGTAAAAGATGAATATAAAGATAAATATCAAATACAATATCAAGTAAATAGTATAGAAGGAAATTGGACAGAAATAGAATCAGGTGCTAGTGTTTCAAAGCTATCAAATGGAGATAAGGTTTATGTAAGATTATGGAATGGAACAAATGGTGGAGATTATGCAATAAAAAATATATTGGATACTATAGCACCAAGCGCAACTATTAATTTAAGTGCAACAAGTACAACAGCAGATAAAGCAATAACGGTATTGATAAGATCAACAGATGCACAATCAGGGGTAAATATTTCAAAATGTAAGTGGGTATATAATCAGACTGCGGAAAAAATAGGAACTAATGAAGAGAGTTATACAGAAGGAGTAATTCCAACAGCACAAAATATACAAAGGATAAGTTTAAATATAAAAACAGCAGGAACATATTATTTACATTTATTAATAGTGGATAATGCAGGAAATATGGCTGAAGTAATATCGGGTGAAATAACAGTAAAAGAACCATTGGTAAGCAAAGTTAATATAGGAGATTATGTTGCATATGATGCAACTAATGATTATATTTATAATTCACCGGTTGGAAGTGGGTCTTCAAGTGGAAATGGAGAAGCTTGGTATCAATTTAAATCAAGCAGTAATATAAAATGGAGAGTATTAAGCAAAGATGTATCTACTGGAGAAGTAATATTAATAAGTGAAGCTCCAATAAAAAATAGTTCAGAATCTAATTTAACTTTTAATAGAGGAATAGGATATTTATATGCTGAGGAACAATTAAATGAAATATGTAGTATATATGGACATGGAATAGGGGCAGATACAACTAAAGAATTTGAATATGTAACAGGAGATTTAATAGAAGGGATAACAACAGGAAAGATAACAGAAAGTGGAGCAAGGAGTATAACAATAGAGGATATAAACAAAATAACAGGATTTAAAATATCTGATTATAAAAATACAGATTATCCGTTTGGAAAATCTTTTAAACATAATATATGTTATCCAACTAAAAATACAGAAAAAGGTGAATCTACAGAAACCATAGAAAGGACTGATGTTAATTCATATTATGAATATTCTGGAAGTGATTATTTAACAGGAAATATATGGCTATTATTATTTGGAATTCCAGGACCTTATATGGATTATTGGTGTAGTACAAGAATGGTTAAGAATACGGATAAAACGGCACTTTTTTGTGTTCGGAGTTGTAACGGGAAATTCTGTAAAAGCAGAAAAAATTGTTTATGGAGATAATACACATGTGGAATATTATAAAAAATCAATGCCTGTACGACCGGTAGTTTATTTGAAAAAAACACTTCAAACAAACGGAAAAGATTCAAATGGAGCATGGATAATTATAGATGAGTAAATTTGTTAAAATAGTTATTAAAATATCAAAGTAAATAAAAAGAAAGAAGGAAAATTAAATGAAAAAGAATGAAAAAATAATAATATTAATTTTATTAGTAGTGCTAGTAATAGCGATAATAGTATTCACAGTGAATAAAAACAAAAAAGAAGAAAATAATAATGAAAATGTAAATACAGAAACAGAAAACAATGTAACAGAAGAATTTGTACAAGTGTTAGAAGATGGAACGAAACTAAACACAAGTACAAAATTAAATGAAACAAAACAAGTAGGAATATATAAATTTGAAAATATACAAGTAACAGAAAAAGATGGACAATCATTAATATTAGCAGATGTGACAAATACAAGCAAAAACGAAACTGATGCTAAAATAGTAGATATAAAATTATTAGATAAAGATGGAAAAGAAATAGTAACAATAGGTGGAATAATTTCACCATTAAAATCAGGAGAAACAAAACAATTTAATTCAAGTATGAGTTTAGATTATGCAAATATTTATGATTTTGAAATTATATTAAAATAATACTTGAAAATACAAAAAAATTGATATAGAATTGAATTGCCAAAAGAAATATGGTAATAATATAAAGTAGCAAGAGGGGTAATAACATAAAACATTTTGCATAAGTTATCTGAAATCGGCAAAGCCTCAACAGCTAACTTAAATTTAAGGAGGAATTTTATTATGTCAGTAAAAGTAGCCATTAATGGATTTGGACGTATAGGACGTCTAGCATTTAGACAAATGTTTGGAGCAGAAGGATATGAAATCGTTGCAATCAACGACTTAACAAGTCCTAAAATGTTAGCTCATTTATTAAAATATGATTCAGCACAAGGAAGATATGAAAAAGCTGAAACAGTAGAAGCAGGAGAAGACTCAATAACAGTAGATGGAAAAACAATAAAAATATACTCAGAAAAAGATGCAGCAAACTTACCATGGGGAGAAATAGGAGTAGATGTAGTTCTAGAATGTACAGGATTCTATACATCAAAAGATAAAGCACAAGCACACATTGATGCAGGAGCTAAAAAAGTAGTTATTTCAGCACCAGCTGGAAAAGACTTACCAACAATTGTATATGGTGTAAACGAAAAAGTATTAACACCAGAAGATAAAATAATATCAGCAGCATCATGTACAACAAACTGCTTAGCACCAATGGCAAAAGCATTAAATGATTATGCACCAATTCAATCAGGAATAATGACAACAGTTCATGCTTACACAGGTGATCAAATGGTATTAGATGGACCACACAGAAAAGGTGATTTAAGAAGAGCTAGAGCAGCAGCTGTTAACATTGTACCAAATACAACAGGAGCAGCAAAAGCAATTGGATTAGTTATACCAGAATTAAATGGAAAATTAATTGGGTCTGCACAAAGAGTTCCAGTACCAACAGGTTCAACAACAATATTAGTAGCAGTTGTTAAAGGTGAAAATATAACAGAAGAATCAATAAATGCAGCAATGAAAGCTGAAAGCAGTGAATCTTTTGGATATACAGATGAATACTTAGTTTCATCAGATGTTATTGGAATGAGATATGGTTCATTGTTTGATTCAACACAAACAATGGTAACAGAAATTGGAAATGGATTATATCAAGTTCAAGTTGTTTCTTGGTATGATAATGAAAATTCTTATACAAGCCAAATGGTTAGAACAATTAAATATTTTGCAGAATTAGGATAAAAATAAAAAAAAGGAAAGAGAAAAAATCAAATGAAAAAAAATGAAAAAAGGATGATATTAATATTATTAATAATTTTAGCAATAGTAATAATTGTAGTTGTAGTAGGAAAAAACAAAGGAAATAAAGAAAATACAGAGAAAAATCAAGTAAAAGAAGAATTTGTACAAGTACAAGAGGATGGAACAAAAGTAAATATAAGTAGTAAATTAGCAGAAACAAAAACAGTAGGAGCATATAAAATAGGAAATATACAATTAACAACGAAAGATAATCAGTCAATATTACTAGCAGATGTAGAAAATGTATCATCTTCAGCAACAGAAATGAAAATGATAGAAATAACATTATTAGACAAAGAAGGAAATACGTTAGAAACAGTTCCAGGAGTTGTAAAACAATTACAACCAGGAGAGACAGCACAATTAAATGCTGGAATAACAGATGATTATGCAAATTCATATGACTTCAAAGTAGAAGTAAAATAAGATAAGTGAGACAGTGCAAAGCTGTCTTATTATCTAATAAAAAAGTATTGCATTAAAAATGTAATAGTACGGAATTAAAAGAATGAAAATTTAATTACAAAACCAAAAAGAATACTTGAAAAGTATTCTTTTTTAGTATAAAATTGTATCAAATAGCAAAAAAAGGTAAAAACTATAAAAAAACAGATAAAGATTTAGGGATATGCCTAAAAGAAAGAAGGAATGAAAATGAACAAAAAAACAGTAAAAGACATTGATTTAAAAGGAAAAAAAGTATTTGTAAGATGTGACTTTAACGTACCAATGGACGAAAACCAAAATATCACAGACAATACAAGAATAAAAGCAGCACTACCAACAATAAAATACTTATTAGAACAAAACTGTAAAATAATATTAGCATCACATTTAGGTAGGCCAAAGGGAGAAGTAAAACCAGAATTTTCACTAAAACCAGTAGCAAAAGAATTATCAAAATTACTAGGAAAAGAAGTAATAATGGCAAATGACGTAATAGGAGAAGATGCAACAACAAAAGCAGCAAATCTAAAAAATGGAGAAATAATGCTACTAGAAAATGTAAGATTTCACAGAGAAGAAACAGACAACGACCCAGAATTTGCTAAAAAATTAGCATCAATGGCAGAAATATTTGTAAATGACGCATTTGGAACAGCACACAGAGCACATGCATCAACAACAGGAATAGCAGACTACATCCCAGGTGTAGCAGGATTCTTAATAGAAAAAGAATTAAAATTTTTAGGAAACGCTATTAACAACCCAGAAAGACCATTTGTAGCAATATTAGGTGGAGCAAAAGTTTCAGATAAAATAGGAGTAATAGATAGCTTATTAGATAAAGTAGATACATTAATGATAGGTGGAGGAATGGCATATACATTCTTTAAAGCACAAGGATATAATGTAGGAAATTCACTATGTGAAGTAGAAAAAACAGGTTTGGCTTTAGAGGCAATGGAAAAAGCAAAAGCAAAAGGTGTAAAATTATTATTACCAATAGATACAAAAGTAGGAAAAGAATTCAAACCAGACACAGAAAGCAAAACAGTAGCATGGACAGAAATTCCGGATGGATGGGAAGGATTTGACATTGGAGAAAAAACAATAGAAATGTTCAAAAATGAATTACAAAGTGCAAAAACTGTAATTTGGAATGGACCACTAGGATTATTCGAATTTGATCAATTTGCAATTGGAACAAACGAAATAGCAAAAACACTTGCAGATTTAGATGCAACAACAATAATTGGTGGTGGAGACTCAGCGGCGGCTGTAACTAAAGCAGGTTTAGCTGATAAAATGACACATATTTCTACAGGTGGGGGAGCATCACTAGAATTCTTAGAAGGTAAAAAATTACCAGGAATTGAATGCTTACAAGATAAATAAAAATTTCGGGATTAAGGGGCCACCACACAAAATCCCGTAATATTAAATTTTAATATATAATAACAAAATTATAAAAAATTGAGGGATTTTGTGTGGTGGCCCCTTAATCCCGGAAAATTTTGAAATGGAGAAAAAATTATGAGAAGAAAAGTTATTGCAGGAAACTGGAAAATGAATATGCTTCCAAATGAAGCAATAGATTTTATAGATAAATTATCACCACTAGTAAAAAATACAAAAAATGAAGTAATATTATGTGTGCCATATACAGATTTATTCTATGCTTTACTAACAGCACAAGGAACAAACATTAAAATAGGTGCACAAAATATGCATTTTGAAGAAAGTGGCGCATATACAGGGGAAGTTTCAGGAAAAATGCTAAAATCAATTGGAGTTGAATATGTTATAATAGGCCACTCTGAAAGAAGACAATATTTTAATGAAACAGATGAAACTGTAAACAAAAAGATAAAAGCAGCATTTGTAAATGGACTAAATCCAATTGTGTGTGTAGGTGAAACTTTAGAACAAAGAGAAGCAAATCAAACACAAGAAATTATTACAAAACAAACAGAACTAGCATTGAAAGGATTAACAGAAGAACAAGTTCAAAATACAATAATTGCCTATGAACCAATTTGGGCAATAGGGACAGGAAAAACAGCAACATCAGAGCAAGCAAATGATGCAATTAAATCAATTCGTGACAAAATTTGTCAAATCTATGGACAAAATGTAGCAAACGGAGTTATAATACAATATGGCGGAAGCGTAAAATCAAATAATGCAAAAGAATTATTTGAAATGTCAGATATAGATGGAGGCTTGGTCGGAGGAGCAAGCTTAAAACCAGATGAATTTGCTAAAATAGTAAATTATAATGATTAATATCTAAAAACTTAAGAGCCTAAAGCATAAAAGAAAGGAGGAATATGTTAGAGTAAATACTAACATAGACTAATAATGAAAGATAAAGTAACAATGCTAATGATATTAGATGGTTTTGGAGACAACAAAAATAAAGACGGGAATGCAATAAAATTAGCTAAAACACCTAATATTGATAAACTAATGAAAAAATATCCAAACACAGACATATTTACAAGTGGATTACATGTTGGATTACCAGAAGGACAAATGGGAAATTCAGAAGTAGGACACACAAATATAGGTGCAGGAAGAATAGTATATCAAGAATTAACAAGAATAACAAAATCAATAGAAGATGGTAACTTTTTCAGTAATCCAGAATTTATAGCTGCAATTGAAAATTGTAAAAAACATAATTCAAAATTACACATTCTTGGATTGGTATCAGATGGAGGAGTTCACAGTCATAACAGACATTTATATGGTTTACTAGAAATGGCTAAAAGAAGAGATTTTGAAAATGTATATGTTCACTGTTTCTTAGATGGAAGAGATACTCCACCGGCATCTGCAGAAACTTATATTGCAGAATTACAAGAAAAAATGAAAGAAAAAGGAATAGGAAAAATAGCAACACTTTCAGGAAGATTTTATGCAATGGATAGAGATAAAAGATGGCAAAGGGTACAAAAATGTTATGATGCTCTAGTAAATGGAGAAGGAGAAAAAGCTGGAGATGCAATAAAAGCAATAGAAGATTCTTACCAAAAAGAAGTATTTGATGAATTTGTTGTACCAACAGTAATTTGTAATGGAAATGAACCAGTTGCAAAAATAGAAGAAAATGACTCTGTAATATTCTTTAACTTCAGACCAGACAGAGCGAGAGAAATAACAAGAGCTTTAGTTGATCCAGAATTTGATGGATTTGAAACTAAAAAAATGAACTTATATTATGTATGTTTTACAAGCTATGATGAAACAATGCCAAATGTACACATTGCATTCAAAAAAGAACCACTAAAAAATACATTTGGAGAAGTAGTAAGTGAAGCTGGACTAAAACAATTAAGAATAGCAGAAACAGAAAAATATGCACATGTAACATTTTTCTTTAATGGTGGAGAAGAAAAACAATATCCAGGAGAAGACAGAATATTAGTACCATCACCAAAAGTAGAAACATATGATATGAAACCAGAAATGAGTGCATATGAAGTTACAGACAAAGTATGTGAAGCACTAGAAAACGACAAATATGATGTAGTAATACTAAACTTTGCAAACACAGACATGGTTGGGCATACAGGAAGTCTACAAGCAGCAATAAAAGCAGTAGAAGCAGTAGACGAATGTGTAGGAAGAATTGTAAAAATAATAGAAGAAAAACAAGGAAATCTATTAATAACAGCAGACCATGGAAACGCAGAACAAATGATAGACTACAAAACAGGAGAACCACACACAGCACATACAACAAATCCAGTTCCAATTATATTAGTAACAGCTGATAAAGAATATAAACTAAAAGAAAATGGAAAATTAGCAGATTTAGCACCAACAATGCTTGATTTAATGGGAATTAAACAACCAGAAGAAATGACAGGAGAAAGCCTACTAATCAGAGAATAGGGGTAAATATGTTAAAACATACAAAGAAAATAAAAGAGATGTACGAAGATATACAAAGACGTATATTTTATATGATACCAGAAAAATGGGAAAAGATGTATTTATATGCTTCAGTATCAGACTTAATAGACAGGAGACAAACAGGGGAACTATTCTTCTATTATATTCCAAAAGGAATATTTAAGAAGAACCCTGTGAATGTCTATGAAATACCACAAAAATTTAATTTAGATGAAAAAGAATATCTAAAATTAGTAAATATCTTATATCAAAAAATAGTAGAATTAAGAGAAGAATTTAAAAAAATAGAAATTGTACCGACATGGACAAATCTTACAATGTCAATTCAAGGAATACAATTTAAAGTAGAATATGATTATGAGGATTTATCAAAATCAAAATTTTCAAGTTATGAAAGACATATAATATGGAGATACAAATATTTAGGAATAGGTGAAGAAAAACTAAATAGGAAAGAAAGAGAAATTCTTGAAAAGTACTTACTAGGAGAAAAAGTTATAAGAAGAAGAGAAAGATACGAAGCTGGAATATATATAAAGAATATTAAAAATATAGTAGACTATGACACAGAAAGTTATGATAGTGATCAAAATATAGAATACATAGCCACAAAAAATGAAAAAGCTATTAATCAAATAATTATGCCTGGAGATAAATTACAGGCAGAAAAAAATAGTTTAATAAAAAATATATAAAAAATAAGCGCAAAGCAAAGAAGGGAGCAAAAAACGATGATTTATTCAAAAGAATTAGAAGGAATGTGTAAAGTAGCAAAAGGAGTAGACCATGGACCAGCACCAATTCCAGAAGAAGGAAAATGGGTAAAAGCAAAAGAAATTAAAGACATATCAGGTTTAACACATGGTATAGGATGGTGTGCACCACAACAAGGAGCATGTAAATTAACATTAAATGTAAAGGACGGAATAATCCAAGAAGCATTAATAGAAACAATTGGATGTTCAGGAATGACACATTCAGCTGCAATGGCAGGAGAAATTTTAACAGGAAAAACAATATTAGAAGCATTAAATACAGACTTAGTATGTGATGCTATAAATACTGCTATGAGAGAATTATTCTTACAAATAGTATATGGTAGAACACAAACAGCTTTCTCAGAAGGAGGACTTCCAGTAGGAGCAGGACTTGAAGATTTAGGAAAAGGACACACATCACAAGTTGGAACAATTTATTCAAGTTCATTAAAAGGACCAAGATACTTAAATCTTGCAGAAGGTTACATAGTTGAATTAGGTTTAGATAAAGATGACCAAATTATTGGTTACAAATATGTTCATTTAGGAAAAATGATGGATAACATCAAAAAAGGAATTGATCCTAAAGAGGCTATTGAAAAAGCTTCTGGTACATATGGAAGATTTGATGAAGCGGTTAAGAAGATTGACCCTAGAGAAGAATAAAGAAAACGAATGAAAAGCACTATCTTGCGTTGTCAAACTTCATAAAAATTTTATCGATGTACAAACGTACTATCTCAAAAATTTTTATTTGTTTTCCTAGCAATATAGCACTTTTGCTTCGTTTTAGATAAAAAATAAAACTTATAAAAAAAATAAAACCATAATTTTAAGGAGGAATAAAAATGGCAGTAACATTTGAAAGTTATGAAAGAAGAATAGACCAAATAAAACCAGTAATGGAAAAATACGGAATAAAAGATTTTGAAGATGCATTAAAAATATGCACAGACAAAGGATTTAACCCATACGAAATAGTAAAAGGAATTCAACCAATATGTTTTGAAAACGCAGCATGGGCATACACATTAGGAGCAGCAATTGCAATTAAAAAAGGATGCAACAAAGCATCAGACGCAGCAAAAGCAATAGGAGAAGGATTACAAGCATTCTGTATTCCAGGTTCAGTTGCAGACGACAGAAAAGTTGGATTAGGACATGGAAATTTAGCATCAATGCTATTATCAGAAGATACAAAATGTTTTGCATTCTTAGCAGGACACGAAAGCTTTGCAGCCGCTGAAGGAGCTATTGGTATAGCAAAATCAGCAAACAAAGTTAGAAAAGAACCATTAAGAGTAATTCTAAACGGACTTGGAAAAGATGCAGCACAAGTAATATCAAGAATTAACGGATTTACATATGTAAAAACAGACTTTGACTTCTTCACAGGAAAAGTAAAAATAGTAGAAGAAATCAAATATTCAGAAGGTGAAAGAAGCCAAGTTAGATGCTACGGAGCTAACGATGTTAGAGAAGGTGTAGCAATAATGTGGTTAGAAGATGTTGATGTATCTATTACAGGTAACTCAACAAACCCAACAAGATTCCAACACCCAGTTGCAGGTACATATAAGAAAGAAAGACTTGAAGCAGGTAAAAAATACTTCTCAGTTGCTTCAGGTGGTGGAACAGGTAGAACATTACATCCAGATAATATGGCTGCTGGACCAGCTTCTTATGGTATGACAGATACTATGGGAAGAATGCATTCAGATGCTCAATTTGCAGGAAGTTCTTCAGTACCAGCTCACGTTGAAATGATGGGATTAATTGGTATGGGTAACAACCCTATGGTTGGTGCTTCAGTTGCAGTAGCTGTTGCGGTAGAAGAAGCAATGAAATAGTTAATAATACTGAATTATAGTAATTTTATATGATATTAAAAAAATGTGGACAAATACCATATTTTGATATTTGTCCATATAAAATATTACATTAATATTACAAAAAATTAACAATTTATTAACTTTTTGCGAAAAAACTTGCTTTTTTATTAAAAAAGTGTATAATATATTTAATAAGTTTTATATTTACTTTAAATAAATGTATAATTATTAAATAAGATAATATAATAAAAATAAGCGTAAGCTTATTATATAATAAGTCCTTTATGTGCGAAAGTCAGCTTCATGCTGTGAGTATTATTTAATACCTAGCCGTAAAGGGCTTATTTTTTTAATATCAAAAGGATTTTTCTTTGTATAAAAATTTTTCCATCCTTTTTTGTAATCATATAAGTCAACTATTAAACCAAATTTTTCTTTTAAAAAATTATAGTATCTCATGTCATTATATATAAATGCTCTTTGTATAGCCCAATTACAATAGTCAACAATTTGTAAACACAATTCACCTGAAGGAGTCTGTGGCAAAACTTTTTGAGTAGAATCAATTATATGATTTAATTTCGCTTCTGTATAAAGCAAGGAATTATGAATTGCCTCTTCCAAAGGAGCTTGTCTCTTTTTACTACCTCTTGTAGCAATATAAATATAGTTATTATTAGAAAGTTGTAAAACATTTTTAAACAGATGAGTGATGAGAGAGTCATATAATTCTTGTGTATTTCCATTATATTTTTTAAAAACTTTTTCTGTCTTTCTTGCAACGACTATATTACATGAAAATGGTAAGTCTTTTAATAACTTAAATACCTTGTATCTTACTTCTGGACAATCATCTTTTGCATGAAAAGAAATCTTTGTTTTTTTCATAGATGGTATATCTTTTAAATATAAGTCATTTAATACATCACTTTTTAACTCATTTAATTTTCTTCTAAGAAACTCAGGCTCTGTAGTTCGAATAAATCCCATAAGAAGAATTAATGATGAACCATTTTCCTTTCCAACCATCCATTCACCTTTTCTATTATAAAATGTTGTATCTCCAGATTCGTCAACAAAAAAATAATTATTAGTATATATATTTTCTTTCATTTATTATTCCTCTTTTTCATTTTTAATTTAAATAAAATAATAAATATTATTTTATACATAAAAAGATTATAAATTATTTTATATAAAAAAACAATACCTTTTATTAAATAAAAAAATTTGTTTTTTCTTATATTATGATAAATTAAATACCGAACAAAAATTTTGATTTTTTTATAAAAAAGTATTGACAAAATAAAAAAATAAATATAAAATAAGTACAACAAAAAACGAACAATATTTTGTAAAACATAAATTTGCAAGGAGTGATATAAAATGAAAATAATGACAAAGAAAATTAACCTAAAAATAACAATAGAAGAAACAGCAGAAAGACACCCAGTGCCTGTATTAGGAACAGATTACAAAGTTAAAATAATATACAAAAATGTCAAAGTGGCTGAACTAGATGTAGAAGATAAAATTATAAAAATATCACTACCAAACAAATACAAAAAGGCAAACAACGAAAGAATATTAGATATAGCGATAGATAAAATGTACGAACAAATTGCAAAAGTAGAAATAGAAAGAGCAATGGAAAAAACAAGAATATTATTGGGATTTGCACCAGAAGATTATGAAATAAAAAAAATAAGTGATCTATTAGGAAAATGTGAAGAAAATAAAATAACAATAAATCCAGAAATAGTAAAATATGATAGAGGAGTAATAGATTATATAGTTTTACACGAATATTGTCACTTAAAATATAAAAGTCATTGCAAAAGTTTTGAAAAGATGATAGAAAAATATGAACCTAATTATAAAAAATATGAAAGAATCATTGCTAATGTATAGTAATTTAAACAAATATTGACTATAATATATAGAGAAAATTTAAATGTTAAACAAATATATTATAGGAGGAAAATTAAAATGAGTAAATATTATTTTACATCAGAAAGTGTAACAGAGGGACACCCAGACAAAGTAGCAGATTTAATATCAGACAGTATATTAGACGAATTTCTAAAACAAGATAAATATTCAAGAGTAGCAGTAGAAACATTTGTAACAGGAAATAGTGTAACAATAGCAGGTCAAGTTACATCAAAAGGACAAGTAGATATAGAAAAAATAGTAAGACAAACAATCAAAAATATAGGATATGATAACGAAAAAACAGATATAGATTATAGAACATGTAAAATAAATGTAGACATTACAAAACAAAGTCCAGACATTGCATTAGGAGTAGATGTAGGAGGAGCGGGAGACCAAGGAATAATGTTTGGATTTGCATCAAATGAAACAGAAGAATATATGCCATATGCAATATCAATGGCACATAAATTAGCAAAAAAATTAACAGAAGTAAGAAAACAAAAAGAAATACCATATTTACGTCCAGATGGAAAAACACAAGTAACAGTAGAATACGAAGATGACAAACCAAAAAGAATAGAAACAATATTAATTTCAACACAACATTTACCAGAAATAACAATGGAACAATTGAAAAAAGACATTACTGAAAAGGTAATAAAAGCAGTAATACCAGAAAAAATGATGGATAAAAATACAAAAATATATATAAATCCAACAGGTAGATTTATAATAGGTGGACCTCTTGGAGATACAGGACTAACAGGTAGAAAAATAATAGTAGATACTTATGGCGGATATGCTCGTCATGGAGGGGGTGCTTTTTCAGGAAAAGATGCAACAAAAGTAGACAGAAGCAGTGCGTATATGTTAAGACACATTGCTAAAAATATTGTTGCAAATGGATATGCAGAAAAATGTGAGATACAAATTTCATATGCTATTGGTATGAAAGAACCACTTTCTATATGTGTAAACACTTTTGAAACAGGTAAGAAAACAGACGAAGAATTAGCAAATATGGTAAGAGAAAAATTTGACTTAACACCAAATGGTATTATTGAATATTTAAAACTTAGAGAGCCTATTTATACTAAAACAACTAATTATGGACATTTTGGAAAAGAAGATTTGGAGTGGGAGAAAATTATAGAGATGTAGGAAAGTCCACACCTGCCAAATAACTAACATTTAGAGGAGCTATGGAGACATAGCTCCTTAATTTATAAAAAATACTATGAAAATATTCAAATTTATGATATAAATATAAACGAATTTAATAAAAACTAAAATTATGAAAAGGAAAATAAAAAAATGAAAGTACTATTTGCAACAACAAACCCAGCAAAAGTAAAAAAATACAAAAAAGCACTAGAAGAAAAAGGAATAGAATTACTAACCCTAAAAGATTTAGGCATTAATATAAAAGTAGAAGAAACAGGAAAAAATGCAATTGATAATGCATATATAAAAGCAAAATCATATTATGAAGTGGCGTACATACCAACAATAGGAATGGATAATTGTTTATTTATAGAAGAATTATCAGAAGAAGAACAACCAGGGACACATGTAAGAAGAGTAAATGGAAGAGAATTAACAGATGAAGAAATGATACAGTATTATACAAATTTAGTAAAAAAACATGGTAAAAAACTAACAGCTAAATGGGTGTATGGTATGGTAATTTATAAGGGTAAAGAAGTAAAAGAATATACATGGAGCAAAAGTGACTTTTACTTTGTAGACAAACCATGCGAAAAAAGAAATCCGGGATACCCTCTAGATTCAATTAGTATCGTACCTGAATTTAATAAGTATTTAGTAGAATTAACAGAGGAAGAAAAAACAAAAAATAACAGGGTTTGTTGATGAATTTCGTCATTTCTCCCATTGAGGTGATTGGGCGCAGCATGGTACTATTGTACTCACTGCGATGACAACTG
>ENA-ORLY01002735-ORLY01002735.1-human-gut-metagenome-genome-assembly--contig:-NODE-2735-length-15894-cov-2.879686_pt1 | contig 15894 bp, 13 predicted proteins | sample MGYA00243071_ERZ508832 | MGnify/ENA primary metagenome ERZ508832 (study PRJEB26277, sample SAMN04329777) | human gut metagenome | biome: human-associated habitat | host: Homo sapiens | place: USA... | reverse complement strand
GCCGCGCCCGGGGGGGGTGGGTGGGCTTGGGGCGGGGGCGGCCCCCGGGGGGCACACCCCCCTATGGGGGGGGGGCGGCAACCCCGCCCCCGGGGGGGCCCGCCCCCAAAGCGGCGGGCCTGGCGGGGGGCTGTGCCCCCGCCTACGGCGGCCGAAGGCCGCCGGCCCTGCGGGCGTCCGGGATGCTGCAGAAGCCCGGAAAGGAAATCCCCCGGCAGAACCTTGGATTCTGTCGGGGGTGGAAAAAACGATGAAATTACAGGTCTGCGGGGCCGGAAGGATCCTGCTTATCCTCGTCCTCCTTGGGTTCCTCCATCGGCGGGGCCGGGGGCTCCTCATGGGGCAGGTGGAAATCCAAAGGGTCCACCGAGAAGCCCTGCTGGGCCTTCTTTTCCTCGGCGGCCTTCTGCTGAGCCTCCTTCTGCAGGCGGGCTCGCTCGGCCTTTTCGCGGGCGGAGGTCAACTCCTGCTCGGTGCGCTCGGCGGCCTCGCCAAAGGAGATGACGCCGCTCATGACTTCGGCGAAGAGATCGCCGTCGATCTTTTCGTACTTCATTAGGAATTCGGCCAAGGCATGCAGCTGATCCATATGCTCTTCCAGCAAGGAAACAGCCTTATTGTAGCCCTCATCAATGAAGCGACGGGCTTCCTCGTCGATCTGGCCGGCAACCTCCTCGGAATAATCACGGGCGTGGCCCAGGTCGCGGCCCAGGAATACCTCCTCCTGGTCGGAGCCGTAGATCATGGGGCCGAGCTTTTCGCTGAAGCCGTAGCGGCACACCATGGCGCGGGCAATCTTGGTGGCCCGCTCGATGTCATTGGAGGCGCCGGTGGAGACATCCTCCAGCACCAGTTGTTCGGCCACGCGGCCGGCCAGCAGTACAGCGATTTCCTCCTCCATCCACTTCTTGGTCTGGTAGCTCACATCCTTCTCCGGCAGAGCCAGGGTAAAGCCGCCCGCCCAGCCGCGGGGAACGATGGAAACCTGATGCACCTTATCCTGCTGGGGGCAGTAGTAGGTGACGATGGCGTGGCCGGACTCGTGGTAAGCGGTCAGGCGGCGCTCCTTATCGGTGATGACATGGCTGCGCTTTTCGGGGCCAACGGCGACCTTCAGGGTGGCCTCCTGGATATCCTCCATGGTGATGGCCTTGCGATTCTTGCGGGCGGCCAGCAGCGCAGCCTCATTGGTCAGGTTCTCCAGATCCGCGCCGGTAAAGCCACCGGTAAAGCGGGCGATCACGGCAAGGTCCACATCCGGGCCAATGGGTTTATTGCGGGTATGGATGCGAAGGATCGCCTCGCGGCCCTTCACATCGGGATAATTGACGGTGATATGGCGGTCAAAGCGGCCGGGACGCAGCAGAGCGGGGTCCAGGATATCCTTGCGGTTGGTGGCCGCCATAACGATAACGCCTAGATTGGGCGCAAAGCCATCCATTTCCACCAGCAGCTGGTTCAGGGTCTGCTCACGCTCATCGTGGCCGCCGCCCAAACCGGAGCCGCGGTGACGGCCCACGGCGTCGATCTCATCGATGAAAACAATGCTGGGTGCGCTCTTTTTGGCCTGTTCAAACAAATCGCGGACACGGGAAGCACCCACGCCGACGAACATCTCTACAAAGTCGGAGCCGGAGATGGAGAAGAACGGCACACCGGCCTCGCCCGCGACGGCTTTGGCCAGCAGGGTCTTACCGGTTCCAGGAGGGCCCATGAGCAAAACTCCCTTGGGAATACGGGCGCCCAGCGCATTGAACTTGCCGGGGTCCTTCAGGAACTGGACGATCTCCTCCAGCTCCTCCTTCTCCTCATCGGCGCCGGCCACATCATCAAAGGTAACACGGTTGTGGGGATCCTGCTGCTTGGGCTTCAGCTTGGCAAAGGCCATGGGGTTGCCCCCGCCGCCAGAGCGCTTCATGAGGATATACCAGAAACCGCCCATGAGCAGCACGGTGAGCAGCAGCGGCAGCATATCAAACCACCACGGCATCGCCTCGGCGGCATCATAGTACTGCTTGATGGGTGCATCGGGATGCTCGGCATTATACTCATCTACCAGGGCGTGGGTATCCTGCAGGAACAGGCTGAGATTCGGCACACTGTAGGTGATGGTGGTCTTTTTCTCATCATTGAGCTGCATGGTCAGCTCGCCGGTGCCAAAATCCAGCTCATACTCCGCCACCTGCTCATTCTTAAAGTAATCGATGATGGTGCGGTACTCCACCTTGGGCTGGGCGGTATTCATGCTGAAAATGCGGACCGCCATGTAGAAGAACAGCGCAATGAGCACTACCGGGACGATCCAGTTTCTCTTTTTGGGTGACAATGACTTCACTCCTGTCTTGGGCAGATTTGATTATTCGTGGGAATAAACGCTGGGGGAAAGGACGCCGATGTAGGGCAGATTGCGGTATTCCTCGGCGTAATCGAGACCGTAGCCCACCACAAAGGCATCGGGAATGGTGTAGCCGACATAATCGGCGTAGATCTCCTGCTCCCGGCGGGCGGGCTTATCCAGCAGCACGCATACCTTCAGGGAGGCGGGATTGCGCTCCTTGAGCATCTTGGTGAGCTGGTGCAGGGTGTTGCCGGTATCCAGAATGTCCTCCACGATGAGGACATTGCGGCCGGCGATATCGGAATTAAGATCCTTGGCCACATGGATATTGCCGGAGGAGGTGGTGCCGCTGCCGTAGCTGGAAACGGACATAAAATCGATATTGATCTGGCGGTCGATCTGGCGCATGAGATCGGTGACGAAAACGATGGCGCCATTGAGGATACCGACGATTAAAAGATCCTTGCCCTCGTAATCCTTGGTGATCTGCTCGCCCAGACGCTTGCATACGCCCTGCAGCTCCACCTCATTGAACATTACCTTGCAGATGTCCTTATCCATTCTCATGGTGTTTTTTCCTCCTGGCACTCAATTATCACATATTGTCCGGTTTTTTCGGTCACAGCGGCGCGGGAATCGCTGCCGAGGCCCTCGGCCCACAGCACACCGTTATCATCCGCCAGTACCGCCAAAGCGGGGCGCAGCGACGCCGGAATGCCGGCGGCGGCCCAGGCCTCTCCCAGCGGGAGCGGCTTCCCTGTTTTGGCTGTGCGGATGCGGTCGCCGGGGCGGCGGGTACGCAGAACCGAATTATCTATTATCTTATCACAATCCACCACATTTTTTAAGAGGGAAATGTTAAATTTTTCGGACTGTTTCGCAACTATTTTGTTGCAAAGCGTCAGTTTTATCCGTTTTTGCCGGCCAAAGGGCAGAATGACAACCTTTTGCGGCAAGGGGAACGGCACCAAAACCGGTGGGATGCCCCCCGGCGGCTGGTAACTCATGGCGGCCCAGCTGCCCTCGGCGATGAGGTACCAGGCCCGCTCTGCGATATCCAGCTTGCCGCCGGAGCGGAGGGTCTCCTTCATGCGCGCCAGCACAGCGGCCGAACGGGGCAGGCCATGCTGCTCCAATAGGCGCAGCAGCAGCCGGTCGCAGACCGGCTCCGGCAAGGCCAAAAGGCCCTGCCGATCCAGGGTGCCGCCTGCGGCGGCACCCTGCAGCTGCTGCGCCGCGCTCTCGGCAAGCTGCTCGGTAAGGGCCCACTGGGCAGCCAGCTGGGGCAGCATGCGGGCCATGGCCCCGGTAAAGTTCGGGTTCAATTCGCAAAGCCGCGGCAAAATATCGTGCCGGATGCGGTTGCGGGTATAGTCATCGGAAAGATTGGTGCTATCGGTGCAGTAGGGCTGGCCCAGCAGGGCCAGGTATTCCTCCACCTCAGCGCGGGTCACATCCAGCAGAGGACGGACGATGTTGCCCCGGATGCGGGGGATGCCGCACAGCCCGTGCAGACCGGTGCCCCTTATCAGGTTCATCAGCACCGTTTCAATGGTATCATCCAGGGTGTGGGCGGTGGCGATGCGCCCCCCCTCCCCTGCCGTTTCGGCAAAGAAAGCATAACGGGCGTTGCGGCCGGCTTCCTCCACCGAAAGGTGGTTTTCCAGCGCCAGGGCGGCGGCATCAATATGGCGGACAGTATAGGGCAGTCCCAGCTGCCCGGCCAGCTCCCGCACAAACTGCTCGTCCCGGTCGGCTTCAGCGCCGCGCAGCCCGTGGTGAATGTGGCAGACGATCAGCTCCCAGCGGTATTCCTCCCTCAGGACAGCCAAAAAGCGTAAAAGAGCGACAGAATCCGCGCCGCCGGAGACCCCGACAGCGATCCTGTCGCCCTGGGTAAACAGGGAATATTGGCGCAGGGCCAAAAGTGCCTTTTGCTCCAGCGGTGTGCTCATTCGCGGTTGCGATCCACGCTGAAGAACCGGGTATAGCGGCCATCCCACCGCAGGTTGATGGAGCCGGTCTCACCGTGGCGGTTCTTGGCCACGATACACTCGGCTTCCGACTGGTCGTCCCGGTCTTTTTCGTAGTAGGCTTCCCGGTACAGGAACAGCACGATGTCGGCATCCTGCTCGATGGAGCCAGATTCACGCAGATCGGACAGCATGGGGCGGTGGTCGCTGCGGCTTTCCGGGCCACGGGAAAGCTGCGACAGCGTGATGACCGGTACATTCAGCTCCTTGGCCATAATTTTCAGGCTCCGGGTAATCTCGGAGACCTCCTGCACACGGTTATCGCTGCGGCGGCCGGTGCTCATCAGCTGCAGATAGTCGATAACGACAAGGCCCAAATTCCGCACACGGCGCAGCTTGGCCTTCATCTCCGCCACGGTAATACCGGCGGTGTCATCCATGTAGAGGGGCGCCGCGCCAAAGAGGGGGGAAAGATCGGCTACCTTGCCCCAGTCCTCGGTGGAAAGCTCGCCGGTGAGGAGTCTACGACTGTCGATACCGCCCTCCGAAGCGAAAAGACGGTTCATCAGCTGCTCACGGCTCATTTCCAGCGAGAAGATGGCGACGGTCTTTTTGCCCCGCAGCGCCACATTGGCGGCGATATTGAGGGCGAAGGCCGTTTTGCCCATGCCGGGGCGGGCCGCCACCAGGATAAGGTCGGATTTATTAAGGCCGGTGATGGTACGGTCCAGGTCGCCGTAGCCGGTGGAAATCCCCAGGTAATCGGCCCGGTTTTCGCCGGAAAGGCGCTGCAAATGGTCAAAGGTCTCCAGCACCACGCGGGAAACCGGGATCAGGCTATCGTTATTGTGGCCGTTGCGGATATCATAGATCCGCTGCTCGGCATATTCCAGGAGCCCCTCCGGCTGGGCCGTGGGGGCTTCCGCCTGCTCTATGATATCCCGGGAGGTGGTGATGAGCGCCCGCAGGTGGTACTTACTTTGCAGGATATTGGTATAGGCCTCCAAATTCCGCACCGAAGGCACCATCTGCGCCAACTGGGCCAAGTAGGCCTTGGTCTCCTCCGGGGTGGAGAAAATCTCCTCCCGCACAGCGGCCTCCATCACCGTGACGATATCGATGGGCTCACCCAGGGTAAACTTTCCGGAGATCACCTCAAAGATCTTGCGGTGCTGCTCCCGGTAGAAAAACTCCGGGCGCACCAGCCGTACCAGATCCGGCACGCAGCCGGCGTCCAGCAGGGCGGCGCCCAGCACCGATTGCTCCGCCTCCAAACTGAAGGGCAGACGGCTCTCGGTGGTAATATAATCCGCGGGCATGGGGGTCACTCCTTTTCTGTGGGTGGTTTGGGGGCACTCCTGGGCAAGGATATCAGCTGGAATCATTCTTCCCCGACTACCACAAATACATTGGCGGAAACGCCGTTATAGATCTTGACCTCGATGGTGTAGGAGCCAAAGGCCTTGATATCGTCCTTCAGCACAACCTTGCGCTTTTCCAAAGTGACGCCCAGCTGCTTTTCTATGCCCTCAGCAATCTCCTTGGCGGTGACGGAGCCGAACAGCTTGCCGTTGGCGCCGGCCTTGGCGGTCAGCTTCACGGTCTTGCCGTCAATGGCGGCCTTCTGCTCCTCGGCGGCCTTCTGCTCCTCCGCCAGGCGGTAGGCCTTGGCGGCCTCGCGGTTTTTCAGTTCATTCATGGCGCCGGCATCGGCGGGGATGGCCAGGCCTCTCTTCAGCAGGAAATTGCGGGCGTAGCCATCGGCCACCTCCACCAGCTCGCCCTTTTTACCGGTTCCTTTTACATCCTGTTTCAGTACTACTTTCATGTGTCTTTTCCTCCCTTGGGGTTTTCTTCATAATACCGGTCGATGGCGACCAGCAGCTGCTGGCGGCAATCCTCCAGTGTGATATCTTTGATTTGCGCGCCGGCCATGGTCTGATGGCCGCCGCCACCCATCCCTTCCAAAATGAGCTGAACATTGACGGCACCCATACTGCGGGCCGAAATATTAACAGCGCCATCCTGCTCGTACAGTACAAAGGAAGCATCCACCCCGCTGATACCCAAAAGGTCATCGGCGGCCTGCGGGGCTACTACTCTTATGCCCTCCACATTGCCGGAGGTGCAGCTGATGGCACAGTTGCGGTACACCTCGGCAGCCCCCACCAGACGGCTGCGTTCCTGATAGCTTTCCATGCTGGAAGCAAACAGCTTGCGGACCGCCACAGTATCGGCACCCATGCGGCGCAGGAAAGCCGCAGCTTCAAAGGTCCGCACGCCGGTGCGCAGGATAAAGCTCTTGGTATCCAGCATGATACCGGCCAGCAAGGCCTCGGCCTCCGCCACGCTGATGCGCAGCTTGCCTTCTTTGAAATACTGTACCAGTTCGGCCACCATTTCGCTGGCGGAGCTGGCATATGGCTCGTGGAAAAAGATGATAGCGTTATCAATGTGCTCCACCATCTTACGGTGGTGGTCAATGACGATAACATTGCGGCAGGCTTCGTAGATCTCCCGGCTTTCCAGAATGGAGGGGATGTGGGTATCCACTACCACCAACAGGGTATTGCGGCCCACCATATCCAGCCCCTGCGCCGGAGAAACAAAGGCGTCCTCGTAGCGTTTATCCTGCTGCAGCATATGGCGGTACAGCGGCTGCGCCAAGCTCTTTTCGGTATCCAGCACAATGGAACAGGGCTTGCCCAGTGTGGAAAGGCCGGCGTACATGCCAATGGCCGCGCCCAGACAGTCCAAGTCGGCAAAGCGGTGGCCCATGATAAGGATATTATCGCAGGTGGTGGCCACTTCGGTAATGGCGTTGGCCATAATACGGGCGCGCACCTTATTGCGCTTTTCCACCCCGCGGCCGGTGCCGCCAAAAAACTCATAGCCGTTCTTCTGCCGCAGCGCCACCTGGTCGCCGCCGCGGCCCAGGGCCATATCCAGCGCCTGGCGGGAGATGGTCTCGCTCTCATGCAGGCTGGCCGCCATGGGCGAAACACCGATGGACATGGTCGCGTTGTTGCGGTCGCCGGTATCCACTGCCCGGATGGCATTGAGAATGGGGAAGCGGTCCTCAATGACCCGCTTCATATAGCGCTCCTCCACCACCGCAAGGAAGCGGTCGCGGTCCAGTTTTTTTACCAGGCCGTGGTTTTCCTCGGCAAAGGTCTCGATGATATGCTCGATCTGCCCCATGGTGCGGCTGCGCTCGTTTTCCTTGGCATCGGTAAACAGCTCGGAGTAGTTATCAATGAGCATGGTAAGCACATAGGGCCGGGAATCAAAGTATTCCTGGGTATAGTGCTTCAGGTCGTTATCATCCACCAGGCAGATGATGGTCAGCGGCTCCTTGGTGGAGCTGGAGTGCATGAGGAACACGGTGTAGTGCCGCTCCCCTATCACGATATCCCGGCCTTCGGCGCTGCTTTCGGCCTGCCAATCCAGTCCGGGTACCAGCTCCGCTATATTATGCCCAAACAGCTCCTGCCCGGGGAACACCCCCTGCTTGGCGGGGGGATTGCTCCACACCACCTCACCGCTTTCCCGCACGATGAGGGACGGCATGGGCAGGGACAGCACGGCGTCGCTCATGATGTGCTCCAGCGAATCCTTCAATCTTCCAAAGCGGCGGCGGTTCTGCCGGGTGATAACTGTCATCCAGATGATGCACCCAAGGGAGAGCAATGCCCACGCCCCCAGGCAGATATAGAACAGGGTCATATCGTAGCGGGAGGTGACAGCGGCCATCAGGCCGCAGGCCACTATCAGCACTGCAAGAATAGGACGATATTGGTTCAATCGTTCCTGCATAAGATCCCTCCGTTTCGGTCGTTGGATCAGTCCTGCCGCTGGTGCGGCTGAGGAAAAATGGATATAGCCTCTCATTTTACATTTTATTATACCACGCCCGCCCGCAAAAGGAAAGCACTATCTTACACGGGGCGGGGTTTTCATTTGGGCGCCGGTGTGCTAAAATAGCAGCAGAAGGAGCCTTCGCTTGGTATGGACACCGGCCATACATCGGGCGCCCCTCCGCTTCAGTCGTGCTGACCCTTACGGGCAGCCCTCCCGCTGCAGTGCGCCCGCCTTTCCCCGCCGGGTGGCTCTCCACCCGCAAGGCCCATGTTTTTCCGCGAAGGTATTTGCTGCAGCATCCCGGCTTCCTGCGCCCCGCGCCGTGCTGCCCCCGACGGTGGGGCGCACCAACCCCCCCCAACCGGGGGGGCCCGCCCCCCCCAAGGGGCGGCCCCGCCGGGGGCGCCGCCGGCCCCCGCAAAAAATTTAAAAATTGTTGGAACAAAATCCGCCGCCAGCGACACTATTATGGTGAAAGCCGGTTGGGGCGGCATCACAAAAGGAAGGTGCGTTATGACCATCACCCAGCTGGTGACCCAGGCGCAGGCAGGCAGCCGGGCTGCCTTTGGTGAGCTGTACGAAAGCCTGGCCGGCGACCTGTACCGCATGGCGCTGTATACCCTGGGCAGCCAGCAGGATGCCGAGGACGCCGTGGCGGATACCTTTGCCGAGGCGTGGAAGGGCATAAAAAACCTGCGGGAGCCGGAGGCGTTCCGCAGCTGGATGTTCCGTATCCTCTCGGCCAGGTGCAAGCGGCAGATCAGCAGGATCGTGACCCGCAAAAAGGAAATAGACCTGGACAGCTACTACGAAACCGCCGAGGAAGCGATGCCGGAAACTGCCACCCGCCGGGCAGAGCTCAGCGAAGCGCTGGGCACACTCTCCCCGGAGGAGCGGCAGATCGTGCTGCTCTCGGTGCTGGAGGGCTACACCATGCGGGAGATTGCGAGCATGCTGGAGATGCCGCAGGGTACGGTGAGCAGCAAGCTCTCCCGTTCGCTGAAAAAGCTGCGGCTGCAATTACAAGATACCGATGGAAAGGAGGCGGCAAGGTGAAGGACGAGCGTAAAACAGAACGGAATACCAAGTGGAACGACGAGGCGGAAGCTGACCGCGACTTTCTTCGGGAAAAGCTGAAAAATGCGGGCGATCCGGCACTGCCCGCTTCCCTTTCCGCTGCGGCGCTGTTTGAGCGAATGGACGCCGCAGATCAACAGGCTGACGCTCCAAAGAAAAAAGGGAGCGTGATATGGCTGCAGTGGCGGCGCTGGGGCAGCATTGCCGCTGTGCTGGTGCTGGCGGCAAGTACTGCATTCCTGTTGCAGAACAGCTCCTTGCAAAACAAGGCCTCGCAGGACGAGTCGAGCTATGACGCGGCATTGGCGCCGAATGAGGCGGAGAACCAAGACCAGTGGAATGGCGCGGCGACCGGCGGGCCGCCGACCGACGGACTGATGATGGCTCCCCCGCCGAACCCCAGTACGGCAGGCGGCGACGGCAGCGTGAAAAAGGAGTACGCCACCGATGAGATTGACTCGGATCGCGGTCTGTTCGAGGAGTTCAAGAGTAAGATCGTCTCGGTAGGAGAACAGCCCATTCCGGACATGATGGATTATGACGCAATGGCTGCCGTTTCCTCACAGCTTTTCGGGAACGACTACGAGCAGGCAATCGCTATGTTTTATGACAGCGGCGAGCGCTGGGAGGGCTGCGAACTGCCCACAAGCTGCGCCCACTATTTTATGCTGGATAAGACGCTGTACGGCTTCTTCCCGGAGGAGCGCCGGGTAGTGGATTACAGCGGAGCATGCGCCACGGTGCTGAATGAGGACGAGGCGGCGATGCTCTCGGCGATTTTGCAGATTGAGTTTACGGCGAAAACCGAATAATGGATTTCCCCTCGCGGCGGAGTGAGCGATCACCCCGCTGCATTTTTTACACCCTCGCAGCATATCATGCCGGTAGTGGGGACAAACATCCCCCAGCCGGTGCAGCATCCCGGCGCCGCGCCCCCGCACGGGCGGCCCGCCCCTATGGGGCGGAGGAAGCGGTACCCCCTGTGGGGGCACCGCTTCGCGGGGCGCGGCCTGCCAGGGATTCTGCCCCGCACATTCCAGCCATGGAGGAAAAGCCTATGAAAGCCGATTGGGGACTGCTGGGCGGCGCTGCCGCCGCTATGCTGGCGCTGCCGCTGCTGGTACTGGCCTGGAGCGGCACCCCGCTGGGCACCGGTCTGCCCGGCGGAACCACATCCGATCCAACACCGCAGCAAAGCAATATCCTCCCCGGCACCGACCGCGAGGAACCGCAGGAACCATCAGCCGATGCCCTCTCTGTCCTCCCCTCCTTCCGCATCCTGGATGAAACCACCGGCCAGGTGGCGGAAATTCCCGCGGCAGACTATGTGGCTGGGGCCATCGCGGCGGAAATGCCCGCCTCCTACGAAGAAGATGCCCTCATCGCGCAGGGCATGGCCGCCTACACCAATGCCCACTACCTGGCGGCACTCCGCCGGGCCGATCCCCCAGAGGAGCTGAACGGCGCCGATTTTTCAGCCGATCCCGCCAAGCGGCTGGGCTATATCACCGATGACACCATGAAAGCCATGTGGGGCGATCACTACAAAGCCTACCGTGAAAAAATCACCAAGGCCGCCGAAAAAGCCATGCGGTATCTCATCACCTACGAGGGCCAACCCATCGTGGCAGCGTATTTTGCCATCAGCGCCGGAAAAACCACCGAAGACGCTGGAAATGTGTGGGAGGGTCCCCTTCCCTACCTCACCCCCGCCGATAGCCACTGGGATAAAGAAGCCGCCGGGTACCGCAGCACTGTCACCATCACCGCCGCCGAGCTGCGCAAAAAACTGACCGCCCAGTCCATCCTCACCGGACAAAAGCCGGAAGAATGGCTCAAGGTCCTCACCCGCAGCGAAGCCGGGTATGTTACGGCGGTGCAGGCCGGCGACCGCGTGCTGACCGGCCAGCAGCTGCGCACCCTGCTGGGGCTGCGCAGCGCCGCCTTCACCGTGGAATACAAAAACGAGCTTTTCACCTTTGATGTGCTGGGCTACGGACACGGGGTGGGGCTCTCTCAGGCCGGGGCACAGTACCTGGCACAGCACGGCAAAAACTATCAGGAGATTCTGCTGCACTACTACCCCGGCGCCGCCCTTACCCCCGCCGCGCAAAAATAATCCATTTTCCGCTTGACGAACCCCCTCCCGATATGATAATATACTGGAGTACGATATAAAGCCGTGGAGAGGTGTCCGAGCGGTTTAAGGAGCCGGTCTTGAAAACCGGTGACTCATCAGAGCCATGGGTTCGAATCCCATCCTCTCCGCCAACACCTCCGACAGTAATTCGTAGCCCTTGGAGATGTACCCAAGTGGTGAAGGGGCTCCCCTGCTAAGGGAGTAGGGTGCGAAAGTGCCGCGAGGGTTCAAATCCCTCCATCTCCGCCAAAGAAAAACCCGCAGAAATGCGGGTTTTTCCTTTGTTCATGCGGGTTTTCAGCATTTTTAGCCTTTGCAAATATTGCTGTTTCTTGCGGTCTTTTTGCTTATAGGCTACACAGAAACTACACAGTAAAATACCCCCTCCAGTTACGGAGGGGGCATCTCTTTACCACACCTTCTCTGACACTCCGAGTGCCTCGTACAAAAGGTGCTTTTGCTTTGTGCTTGCGCCTGGAACGGCCCCACCACAATATTTCTGCTTTCCATTCCCTGCGGAATGCCGGAAGGCAGCGCCGCCATCTCGGCCAGCACAGCAAAAGCTCCCCCGGCGCGGGAGAGCTTTTGGGTGAATCACGGATTACTTTTTGCGGGCGAGGACGGCCATGCCAAGAGCGGAAACAGCCATGAGAGCGACCGCGGCGGCGACCACATCATTGGCACCGGTGGTGGGGTTCTTCTCGGGCTCGGTCTTGGGGGTGTCCTCGGCGGGGCGGTCGATGATGATGACGGTAGATGCGTTCTCATCCTTGCCGTTACCAGTGGGGTCAAGAGTGAGTTGTTTATTAGACTTCCATTCCATAACATCAGTAAGTTTGATTTCTTCCCCATTCTTGTTCTTGATGGAAGAATCTGCAGAAATGCTATCCCAGCCTTCGGGAATCACATACATGGCAGCGGTATTTGCGCTCTTGGTATTGCCGCCAACAATGAGCTTTATCGCATTGGTCTTCTGGTGAGGGCCAAAGTACAAACCAACATTCTTGGTGCTGGTATCGCCATCCTGCTTGGAAATATCAAATTTGTTATCGGTAGCAGTAATGGCTGTAGTAATATCCCACTGAGAAATAAACTCAAACTTGACAGGACGGGTGCTGGTAACCTTGTTGTTGGTGAAGGTAATGCTGGTGAGGGAGCGGAAGTCGCTTCCCTGTCCCTTGTTATCATCGGGACTCCAGTTGCCGTAGGCGGGTCTGATCCAAGTGGGGTTGGAGTTATTAGGGGAACCGGCATTGGTGTAATTGTTAAAAGTGCAGTTATTGAAAACCAAGCTCTGTGTAGCCATAGCACCAACGATAATGCCATCAAAGGTGCAGCCTTCAAAATCCACGCAGCCCAACTGGCTCCAGGGGCCGGTGTAAAGCTGATAATCAATGCTGATAACATTCTTGAAGGTGGTGCCCTGGAAGGTTACATGGGTGTAGGCGGGAACAGCCAACAGCAGGCTGGTGCCGATATGATCTATATCTGTATAGCCTGTAACACCGCTGGTAATGGTGCCGCCAACAAAAACTATATTTTTACCGTTGGCACCGTCATTTTTCTCGCCAAGGTAGCCATTGGAATTGTAGCCATTCAGCACGCTGCGGTCTTCAGTCTGGCCGGTGGTATCATTGCGAACACCATTACCGAGGGTGCCATTGGTAGTATAACTGTAATCACCTACGGTGACATAGATAGTGCCGTTATTGGCATTCTGGGCAGCGATGTATTCATCACGAGTCATAGCGCCAAGCTGCGTCAGCGTATAGGGGTTGGACTGGGAACCATCGCCATCCTCCGCCATCGCCGTCACCGGCAGCATGACGGCCAGCATAAGGACAGCCAGCAAAATGCTTAAAAACCTTTTCATTTTGTATACCTCTTTCTCTTTTTTATTTTTCCCGCAGGTGGGGTTGTGTTTGCGGAGCAAACACAAAAATATCCCCATGGGGATATAAGAACAGGATAAGACTACCACTTTTGGGCAGGGGATGTCAACCTAAATGAGAAATTTTGGGGAGGTGCACAAATTCTTGTGTAATTTTTATGCAAAACAGAAGAGCAGCGCCGCAGCGCTGCCCTTTGCAGGAGAAAATCCGGGATATCAAATCATTGCTTTGTTACTTGCAAAGCGGGCTTTCCTTAGGCCGGGTGAAATACTCTTTGGTAAGCTTGAGAACAACCGGGGAAAGCAGCGCCACTGCAATGAGGTTGGGGATGGCCATCATGCCGTTGAAGGTTTCGGCGATGCTCCAGAGGAGATCGAGCTTGACGGTGGCACCGATAATGGCAACCAGGGAATAGATGACCATGAAGGGCTTGATGACCTTTTCACCGAAGAGGTACTCGCTGCAGCGGGCACCGTACAGGCCCCAACCCAAAATGGTGGTAAAGGCAAAGCAGCACATCGCCACGGCGGTAAAGATGGTGATCCAGTTGCCGTAGGTGCTGGTAAAGCCGCTGATGGTCAGCTCCGCGCCGGCATCCGCGCCAAAGGTGATGGGCACGCCGCTGCACAGGATAACAAGCGCGGTAAAGGTGCAGATGATGATGGTATCTACAAACACCTCAAAGACACCGAACAGACCCTGCTGCACCGGATCATTGACCTCGGCGCCTGCATGGGCAATAGAGGCAGTACCAAGACCGGCTTCATTGGAGAAGATGCCGCGGGCAACACCCTTCTGTACGGCGGTGAACATGGCGCCTACTACGCCGCCGGTCACAGCGGTGGGGTTGAAGGCGCCCTTAATGATGGAGGAGAACGCCGCAGGGAGATTCCCGATGTGAACAATGATAACGCCAAGACCCAGCACCACATACAAAAGCGCCATAATGGGAACCAAACGCTCCGCCACATGACCGATGCGCTTGATACCGCCAAGCAGAATGAGGCCGACCAGGATGGTGATGACGATGCCTAGGATGAGATTGAGGGTGGAAGCGCTGCCGGCTTCCATTACGCCAAAGCTGATGAGGGCGGTATCGATGGAAGCGACGATGGTATTGACCTGTGTGGCGTTACCGGTGCCGAATACAGCAAAGACACCGAAGATGGCGAAGAGCACGCCCAGCCATTTCCACTTCTTGCCCAGGCCGTTCTGGATATAATACATGGGGCCGCCGACCCAGTCGCCGTGTTTATTCTTCTGGCGGTAGTGGACGGCCAGCGTAACCTCGCTGTACTTGGTCACCATACCCAGCAGGGCGGAGATCCACATCCAGAAAACAGCGCCGGGGCCGCCGATGGCGATAGCGCCTGCCACACCGGCGATATTGCCGGTGCCGACGGTAGCTGCCAAGGCGGTGCAGACCGCCTGAAAAGGGGTGACGGCGCCGCGACCAGCCTCGGTGGAGCGATGGAACAGCTTACCGATGGTATTCTGCCACACGGTGCCGAACTTGCGGAACTGGAGGAAACCGGTGCGGATACTGAGGTACAGACCCACGCCGAAGATGAGCACCATGGCGGGCACACCCCACACGATGCCATTGACGGTAGAATTGATACTGCTGATGGTTTCAAGCATTTACGATACTTCCTTTCTCTACACAATTTTTCACGGGATTTGTGCGGGAAAGGGTATAAAAAAACGCCCTCGCCCCTGCACTTCGGCATAAGGACGAAAGCGAAAAACGCCTGCGTGGTACCACCTTACTTCGCTCCGCCCTCGCAGGCGGCAGCCTTATGGGTGCCAAGGACACCCTGCCGCTGTAATGGGCGGCGCCCAGCGCAGCCTACCGGGGTTCCCTTTCGGTGCGCGGCTCCGGGAGAGCTTCATACAAAACCACACCCGCGCCTCTCACCAACCGGCTGCTCTCTTTGGGGGATCCTTGTACTACTAATTCCCTTCGTTGCTTTTTATTATGTTGCATATTGTAGCGGATGAAAGCCGAAATGTCAACGGGTTTAACGCATTTTTTGTAGTTTTTCCAAATCACAAATTCATCTTAGCTGGCTTTTTGATAAAAAAGACGGTAAAAAGGCTGGAAATATGAAAGTTTCTCATTGAAATTCCTGCAACATGGAGATTTTTTGACAGAAGCCTTGCTATAACTATACTGCTGTGGTATAATATAAGCAGCCGGAACACCCGGTGAGAAAGGATGAAAAATGATATGGCAATGAATATAACCGAACTGCACATGGAAAATTTTGAACAGGAAGTAGTAAACGCCGACCGGCCGGTGTGCATCGACTTTTGGGCGCCGTGGTGCGGTCCCTGCCGGATGCTTTCGCCGGTCATCGAGGAGCTGGCGGCGGAGGAACCGGCCATCAAGTTCTGCAAGGTGAATGTGGACGACGAGCCGGGACTGGCGGCCCAGTTTGGGGTCAGCAGCATCCCGACGCTGATCTTCAGCAAAAACGGCGCACTGACCGGCCGCACGGTGGGCTTCCGGCCCAAGGCAGAGCTGCTGGAGCTAATCGACGGGATCAAGGACTAAAACTTTATAAAAATACCCCCGGTCACTGCGGCCGGGGGGTGTTTTTCTTTATTCTG
>ENA-ORLY01002731-ORLY01002731.1-human-gut-metagenome-genome-assembly--contig:-NODE-2731-length-15909-cov-36.798320_pt1 | contig 15909 bp, 16 predicted proteins | sample MGYA00243071_ERZ508832 | MGnify/ENA primary metagenome ERZ508832 (study PRJEB26277, sample SAMN04329777) | human gut metagenome | biome: human-associated habitat | host: Homo sapiens | place: USA... | reverse complement strand
CCGTCCGCATACTTCTGGAACGTCTGCTCCACATACGGAGCCAACAACGGGTCGGGCTGGTAATGCCGGGTCTCATCGATCATGTAGCCGAACGGAATCGTGCCACCATTATAAATGCCCTTGAGAGCGTTCTCGGTCATGCCGCGCACGACCTTTTCAGACAGGTCAGCCGAGTAGTATTCGGCGTAGCCTTCCAGCACCGATTCCAGAATAATGCCCTCCGGGCCAGCCGAAATGACTTCCGTTGCCGATACCAGTTTCACACCGTTTCGCTTCAGCTGAGTCTTGTACCGGGCACTGTCGTAGCGGTTTCGGGCAAAGCGGTCGAGCTTCCAGACAATGATGACATCAAAGATGCCACGCTCACTGTCCTTGATCATCTGCTGGAACTGTGGGCGGTTGTCCGTCTTGGCAGAAATCGCGCGGTCGATGTAGTGTTTGACCACCGTGAGGTCGTTCTTCTCTGCGTAGGCCATACATTCACGGATCTGACCTTCGATGGATTCCTCGCGCTGGCTGTCAGTGGAATAACGTGCGTAGATAACGGCAGTCATAGCGGACACCTCTCTTCTTTACATCAATGAACGGTGGATCGTTCATCCAAATCAATGTTTCGTATAATGTATATACCATATTTTGCAACTAATTGCAACAGAAAAATAAAATCAACGAACAGCATTTACTTTTTTGTAAATAAGATACCCACCGACCTATGGTTTTCACCATAAGCTGGCGAGTATCTGTTCTTCTTGGTCTACAATCACCGATGGCGCAGTAATGGACATATCGTCCTTGTCGTATCTGGTTAATTGCAGTTTCGGAGTACAACAAAAAATGAGACAGGCAACCTTTTTCGAGGAAGTCCATCTCATTTTTTCGTTTTGGCTGTTTTGCAACAGCCCTGTTTAAATCGCTCAAGCTAACCAAAACCAACGGCTGCTTTTCGGAGCAGAGAATTGATTCTGTTAATAGATGCTGTCTTCTGAAATTTCAATTCCAAGTACTCCGAGGATGTCTGCGTTTTTCTGCTGCAAACAGCTCCTGATGGCCTCCTTCAGTTTCTCATCCGTTACCCACAAAGGCATCATTTCACGTGGGATGCAACAATGAAATACATTTTCAAATTCGGTACACAGCTCAAACAATTCCTCATCCACAGCAGTTTTGGGCATAGAATCGTCCGAAAAAAGATCATCTAAAGTTTCAGCAACCACTCTGTCAGGCCTCCTTTCTGCCTTTTGTCAACGCTCTTCCCAGATGGCACGTTCACGTTGCTCACGGTCATAGGGTTCTGCATTCTTGATGATTGCGCTGAGCATCTGGTTAAATACCCTTACCGCATTGGGAAAAAGTTTGGTCAACCGTTGCAGCTTGATGCTATCACCCATACTCGCTTCAAAAAAGTGTGCAAACGCCTCATGCTCCATGGCCCATGCTCTTGCGCAGTATTCTTCGCTATGACCCCATCCACCACGAACATGGCCATTGGTAGCAAAATTTGCGAGATCCGAACAGCTGTGCCACGCTCCCTCGCAAAGATTGCGCGCAGCTCTTTCCCTCTGTTCCGGGCTAGAGTTATTATAGCATTGAATTAACCTTTGTCCATCACTGACCAGCGCATGGTGAAACGCAGCATTTTCCGACATCAAATTTTGATACCTCATGCATGCATGATCAATCATGTGCCCCAGTTCGTGGTAGTATGTAGCACCCGCCCCTCGCACATTCTTCTCATCCTCTGCTGCATTGTAATAAACGCCGTGCTCGGCAGGCGAGTAATGGCTTGGCTCCGGTCCGCTATAATCGCCGTTGAGGATACATAGCTTTTCTGCAAACAAATCAAAGACCTTCCTTGCAGCCGGAACAGCATTCCCATAGCGCTGATCAAGGATCGCATTGTATTTGGGGGAGGAGAAAGGCTTGTCCTGTTTGATGCTCGGTCGTATGCTGACAGCTGTTTTTGTTCCTGCAGATGCTACTGAAGCAGCCGCTGCTACGCCCGCTGCTGCCGTTGTTCGTGTAGCACGTCCGATTTGCTCATACTTCTCGACTGTGTCAAGTGTTTTCTTGAGGGATTCTTCCAGTGAACGCAGCTCACCATAGCTGGTTCGGAGACTTGTGACGCTGTCGAGTACGATTGCATAAAGTCTTCTGGACTGCTGGTCATTCCAGCTATGATTGACGTTATTAAACTGCTGCAGGATTCTTTGAATAAAATACCCGATTGCTTCCCGCGCAGCAGTTGTCTGATTCAACGCATGACGAACCGCAGATGAGTTTACATTTGTCATCGCGAATCACCCTTTACATTGGCAACAACTCACTGCAGAAAGTTTCGACCTGCTCTGGTGCAGGACTGACATACGGTTTGAACTGGAACGTATCAGTAGTACCATTTGTATAGTAAACCGTATTGTCATGCAGCGTGGAAACGTTCACGTTATCGATCAGATTGAATGCATCCGAATCACTCAGTGCAAACACGATTCTCTCCCGGAACTTGTTCAAAATGTTCATGCCAAAGTGCATGGACTCCTTTACCGTCTGATAATCGCTGGAGCAGATGATAAAGTGGATGCCATAGGCTGCACCGTCTGCAATCAGTTTCTGCAATTTTTCGCTAGCATTTCCCATTGCTCCGGAGACAGGCTGTGCCGAAACATGGGAAGAGTCTGCGCCAATGCTGGAGAACGATGCCATCAGATCCGCAAACGGATCTCTTTCCTCTACATTTTGCGATTCTGCCGGAGCCACATCCGCAGTAAGAGACGGCACTTGAGCCAGCAGTGCGGCAAAGGGATCGTCATCCTCAGGCTTCGTGGAGAATCCCGTCGGCTCGACAGTGGAATCCGTCGGTTCTGCAGAGAATCCCGCCAGAAGATCAAGCGTCGGATCTTCCACCACAGCCGACAGGACATCCGCTGCTTTGGGTTCTGTCGGAAGCTCTATATACTCCGCCTCATCGACCCGGTCGCCCAGCAGCATCGTCTGCATCAGATCCAGGAACTGCAGATTTTTGATGACAAACAGCACCGTATCTCCACCTGTTTTCTTTTTGCGCTGCTGATACTTTTCGTAAAGATCATGGACAAACTGTACGATATCCGAACGGGTATGCGCAGTGTGCAGTTCTGCTGCACCATGCTCGAGGCTTTGATAAAAACTTCCGCAGCGGTCATCTCCCACGATGCTGTCGCCATCCACACAGTACACACACGCCCTGCGGTTCAGCGCAGCCGAGAGCAGGAACAGATTGGCCGTCCGATCCATCAGTTCATCATTGGAACCACAGATCAGGACATTATGCTGTTTTTTGCGGTCAAACGTCAGTTCAAACGGGTCATCCACCTTAATTTTTTCGCCCATATGCACAGTAACCGTACTGGTATCGGCAATACCGATCGACCGTGCCGCAAGATAGTCCAGCATCGGTACAGTACGAGAGCCCTCGAACACCTGCATCGTGCAGGAAGAATCCGCAAACTTCTCGCTGATCTGTTTCAGGTAATGCTTTTTGGTTTCATCATTGCAGAAAGCGACCCGCAGTCCAACATTCGGATTGTTCTCTGTGTAGTCTTCGTTCAGCACAGCGGTTCCGCGGGGTCCTTCCATTTTTTTCATTGCATCCGAACAATGGATATCGCCAAACAGATAACGAGTATCATCTTCGCCACATTTAAGGCCAACACGGATACGCATCTGCTCGATTGTACCACGATCCAGCGTCAGGGTCGAAATGATTTTGGTGGACTGAGTCGCCATCAGAAGATGCACGCCGTAGGAACGTCCTTCTGTAACGATCTTCTTCGCCAGATTTGCGCACCGCTCTGCCACCTTGCGGTTTGTTCCGCTGTCAAACAAGATTTGGAACTCATCCATGATGACCAAGATACGGGGCATGCTGTTTCCGGTATTGGTAACATAGTCTTCCAGCTTTGTATATCCACCGGATCTCTTGAATATATCCGAGCGATTCGCCATCTCCTGAACCAGATTTTCCAGGATGCTCTCGCCGAACTCCTGCAGTGCATCCAGCGCCAGCAGCTTGATGTGCGGCAGCCGCTCCGATTCGTAGATTTTGAACTCGGTACCGCCCTTGAAATCCATCAGATACAAATTGAGCTGTTCCGGCGAATAGTTCATCATACTGCTCATAATCAGCGTATGCAGCAGGGTCGATTTGCCACCACCCGTACCACCACCGATCAGGCCATGATGCGAAGTGCCCTCGCCAAACACCATGCTCACGACCGAATCGCCATCGCCGATGCCCATCGGCAGCTTCAGCACCTTGGCTGTGCTGCCCTGGAACGGTTCCGGCGGGAGGATTTCTTCAAAATGGATGCTCTGAGCGCTCAGTTTTTCGACTGCCTTGTGATATTCTACCGCAAATTTTTCCAGCTGTCCGGCATCGGGTTTTTCGATCAAACGGACCGAGAGATGATACGGCAGCAGAGCAAAGCCGTTTTCTTTACATTCGATCTGGACACAATTCTTTTCCAGTTCGGCCAGTTTTTCGTCTACATGATCATAGCTGCTTGCCACCTCGACCGCAGTATTCCGGCACAGGACGACATAGATGCCACACTTGTTTCCTTTCTGCATAACAGAAGACAGCAGTTCCAGACAGCGAGCGTCCGCATTCAACGGGAAATCATACAGCATGAGCAATGTAATCGCTTCTGTACGTCTTAGATTGTGCGCATTATAATCCAGCAAATCATCATAATCAGGGCGGTCACGGATAAAATCAAGCGTCTGCCCTTCCAGCTCTTTCAGACAGCTCAGCAATTCTTCTGTCCGGGACATCTGCGTGACAGCCTTTTTGTAGGAATCCGGCATTTTATTGACGAAGTTGGACAACATACGGACACTTCCACCGCCCTCTTTCGGATCAAAAATACAGAAGCGCACTTTGGATGCCGGGCACTTCCGAAGGAAGCCCCAGATTACGCGATATGCTACACTCTGCATATTATCGTGCTGCGCCTCAGGTCCGATTACCTCCAGATTGAGTGGATGATGGAGATTAAACATCATCGGCAATTCCACACGGCTCATATCAATAGAGTGACCCGGTGTTTCCGCGCGGAAAGCCCGCACAATCTTTTTATAGCCGATGCTCTCATCAAAAATCTCGGACGGATAAGCGATCTGGCCCATGCAGAACAACTCCGGGAAAGTCGTACTTGCCGACTGTTGATCAAATAGTTTCTGAGATATCTGCTTCCATTCAGTAAGGTTCTGAATGGAACCATCCAGCTCTGCATCATCTTTTGCTTCGACCAGCTTGCGGATAAACGGCGAGAACGCAATGCCCCGGTTCTGCATTCCCTCAAAGATAAGCATATACTTACTGAAGAAGCGGTCGAAATCGGCTTTGTCCGGCATCGGATGATAAAGTAGCGGCAAGCCGCGCTCCGAAAAGCTCTGCTGATCCTGCTTGATGACCGCTGTCAGAGGCTGTATTGTCTGTAGCATCTGCCGGTAGCTTTCCTGACGTGTGCCTGGCTGTGGCGGCGGGCAAATGATCATTGTATAAATGCCGCACCGGCTGCCATTGCGTAGAATATTGCGCACATCCGCAAGGACCGAATCGCTGATATTGCGAGGGAAATCATACATCACGAGGCAGCGGACTCGCAGGGCCTCTTCCGGGTGTTCCCTTGAATAGTCAAAAATGCTGTCGTACTCAGTTCCGAGTTTGTCCATCAGGGTCGTCTCGATTTCTTCGTTCAACAGAGCCAGTTGTGCAGCGATATCCTCTGCCGTAAAGCAGATCTTTTCACCGAACAGTTCTGGCAGACGCTTGCGAGCATCAAAGAAAGGCCCAACACTGGTTCCACGGTTTTCAGGATCGATCACCGTGATTTCCAACTTTGCTACAGGGCTGCTGGCCAGAACACCAAACATCCATGCATGCGACAGTTGCTTTGCCTTTTCCGGGAAACGAGTGTCCGACATCACAAGGAGTGGTTCAGCCCCTTTGCATGCCATTGGAAGCGGAAAGCGGATCAAATCGTTAACCATCATATGGGCACAGCGCTTTTTCAGAAGGGACAAAAGTTTTTTATTCTCGACCAGAAGCAAAAGGGGATAATCTGTAAAGCTCATCCAGAGGATTCCATCTGCAAAGTTTTTCCCGCTGTTCACTTTTCCTCTGCGCGATTCATAATCCATTCCCGTCCGCGCCAGAAAATCAACAAATTCCTGTGGAAATAGTTCATCCAGCTCTCTCTGCAGCTGTTTTTCATCGCTCTTGTTTTTGATGCTCTCCTGATTATCAAACTCCTGAATCGTAGACAGGAAATTGAGCGCCAGAGTCTTTTGGTCCTGCTCGAACGCTTCCTTTTTCATTGTCAGCTCATCCTGCGTAATTTCCGGCAGCAGTTCACTGACCTCATTCACAAATTTATGCACCGTATTTCTCAGCACAATAAGGCTTTCGTAGTCTTTCTTGCGTTGTGCCGAAAACAAAAAGTGCAGATCGTTGATCAGAAAAGGAAGCATGGACTCACGATATTTTTTTGAAATCTGGCCATAGTCTCTGCGGATTGCCTCGATGCCTTCCATCAATGCAGTATAGTTTCTGTATGCCTGGCTTTCCACACCCGCCAGTTCGGCTTCCTTACGTGTTTTGGTCTTGCTGTAGTACTTGTCAGAACTCATCAGCTGTTGATCCATCTGATCCACATCTTCAAGGATCTTCTGGGCATCCTCAATCATTTTGGCCGACTGACGTGACAGTGTCTCACATTCCTGTTTGTAAGCCTTTTCCCGGCGCGTCTTTTCCGCATTGTTTTCTGCGATGATTCTCGTTCTTTTTGCCTGATATTCTCTTTCCTGCGTGACGAGCCGGGGGTCCCATTTTTCAATGAAACCATTCAGTTCCCCGATCAGAGCAAATACTTCTGCCTGCGTCAAAGCATCCATCGTGTTCTCCTCTCTCTCAAGACATCTTAATGATCTTTGATTTCATATCGACACTGTCCTGTGCACTTTTCTGAATGGAAACCCACCTTGAGCGAGGTGGTGACCTGCAAAGGATAGCTGAATATCTCTACCATTTCCCCGCCGATCTCTGGGTCGCTTGTGTTGCACACCAGTGTGTACTGCTTCAGATCGTTCAGCAAACGAGGCCGGTAGCCCGGCTCCGTCATGTTCAGGATATCAAGGCACAATTTCACTCCGATGCAGGTGATAAAATTGATATCCACTGAGATGCCCGGCTCAAAGCGGACTCCCTCAATATTCTCCTGATTGGAATAAACATGATGGTTTGCCTGCACCCGTGCCGAAAGTTCCGTGCCCTCGCCCAAAGCACATGCGTAGCAGGGCATTCCCCTGTCCGGGATATGATAGAAAATTTCTCCGGCATAGGCACGCTCCCAGAATCCGACCGAGAGAAATGCCGCTCCGTAATAAATGCTTATGCGGTTTGCGTAGACATCTGCTCCACGGTTATCTGCACAGCCCACAAAAACGGTTTCCCTTTTTACACAAAAATCATCCAGCATGGCCTTTGGAATGTTCTGAACGATTCCCTCAAATATCTGCACATCAATTTGAGGATTGATATTCAGCAACTTACGCTTCAGTGCATTTATCTTAAGGTCTCCGACATCCTCAATACCACACTGGTGCCGACAGATATTGTGGTATTCCATTACATCCGGGTCAGCAAGCAGAAAATGGCCCACACCGGACCGGGCAAGTTCCATTGCTACGAGGCTTCCAACTGATCCACACCCCAGAATCACTGCCCGTTTGTGATCCATTTTATCCGTTTCTAAAATACCTTTGTTGCGGGAAAATATATTTTGGTGCAATTCATAGGGTTCCGCATTGATTGGTTTTCCGTCAAAATAGAACTGAATTTTTTCCTGTCTTGCGACCCCGCAAAAACCTTTGGCGTTCGGCTCAAAGCCTTCCGGAAGGATCTGCCCCAAAAACTCCCCACGCTCTGAGAGCTCCGGCGGAAAAATATTGAAGATAGCAGTGTCCTTGAAATATTTTCCTCTCACTGGCCCCGGGTGTGCTTCCCTCATCTGCGCCGCCGAAAGGAATACCGTCTTTTCTATTTCTTCCCCAAAAAAATTCTCTAGCATATCAATTACCCTTTCTCACGCCAAACATAACAATACGTCTGGCAATTTCCTCCATTCGCCCATTTTCTTTCGGTGACTTGCCATCTGATGTGTCATGTGCATCATTCCATGCTTTCTCCAAATCTCCGGAATGATAATAAAACACCTTTTCACGCCATGCTCCCAGCATTTTATTTTCCGTCAGGTCTGTAAAACGCACAGCTTCGTTCTCGTTATTGCTTTTCGGCAAAAGCCATAATGTATTCTCATTCCATCTGACCCGAACAGAGATATTTTTCTCCTGCAAAAATTCCAAATCAGCATACAAGAGATCAAGCATCCGAGTCATCTGTTCCTCCGAGACCACTTGCTTCATGCCCATAGCCGGTGCGGTAATCTGCATATCAAGGTAAGACGATACTTCTTCCATGAAATTCTCGATGGATTTTTTATTGGATGTTCCTCCTGCTTCAGAACGACCACATTTCCGCCGCATAAGAGCAAGTGAATCTTCTACCGAACGATACTTTAGAAGCTCTTGCGGAAACCGTTCATTTCCTATCTCATAGGAAATGCGCTGATAGTTCCGATATGTCTGTCCCACATGATAGACCGTCATACGGAAATCCGGATCAAGATTGACCAGAACCGAGATTGCTCCCTGCGGCCGCATGGACGCATAGACGTGATTAGTTTGATCGTCCGTCCCCGAGAACTGGTCAAAAGACCCCGGATGACGATGCCACAGCCCAATCAGTTCCAACCGTTCCTGATAAATTGCAGCGACCTTGTTAATCAGGTGCTGGACATACGGCTGATCGTATTCAAAATATGCGACTTCAAAAATCGAATTCGGACCGGGGTCGATGGACTCCACAACATACCATGTATCCCCGATCACTTTGCCAAGGAATAGACCGCCCGTTTCTGTCTGTATCTTTTCTGCCGTCTCTGCCATGACTGCCGCTATCGCCCGCTGCGAAAAGACCACTTCCATCTGTTCACACCTCATTCTAAACAAAAACACTCATCACCCACCGACGTGAGTGATGAGTGTTTTTCAATACTCAATAATTGCCTTCAAGCGCAACATCATCGCTGATTTCGCCATTCATCCACATTTCGCACAGAAGGATCCATTTACAGGCCCAGCTGAGAGAGGATGCAGCTGAAGTCGAACGTGTCATACCCGTCTTGAAGTATTTCGGATCTGCAGTACAAATAAAATATTCTTCATTACGTCCGAAATTATCCCGATAGATATGCGGCAGACCAAGACCGAAGCCATGTCTTACACAATTTTCGTAGCTGCCATATGTTTCCTCAAGGATCGGCATCATGCGGGTCGCTATATCCTTCAGCCGCGGCTGTACCGGAAGAATCTGGATCGAACCGCCATATTCCGATGCGCCTGCATGAGGATGATCATTTTTATAAATCAGCATCAAATCCCAGACCATACCGTCCGGACCAGCGGGCTGCACTTTGCCACGCCAGTACAGTCTGCCGGAACCATCAGGAAGCTGATGAATCGTAAACGACGGAAAGAACTTGTTCATGGCCTGGACTTCTGCCCGATAGAGGTCGGGATCACTCTGATACCAGTAAAATGCCATTGTTACTCCCTCCTGCCTTAAGCAAGCTTACCCTGCGGGACCGAAATTCCCGGACGGGTAGGATCATCCGATTCGCCCGGCAACTGAACCTGACCCGTGGGCGAGACCATAACGGTTTCACCGCTATGAATTGCTTCCTGCAATGCACGACGACGTGCAGCGACCACATCATTGTTATCCATACTGTATTAACCTCCTGCTGAAACAAGTCGTTTGGCGCGACAGTATTTTTTGTCCTTGCCAGGCGATCAGGCTGCAAAGCTGCGGATGATCTCGCCGTTCTCGGCGATCTGAGTAGTGCATCTGCTGACAAATGCCTCTGCTTTTTCCTCGCCCTGTTCCTGAACCATGCGAGCATAAGAGTTGTTGTACAGCTCGCTGCCTTCATTCATCAGATCTGCCAGACTCATACCGCGATTTTCATTCATCACACGGCTATATTCCATACGATCCCGGATGCACTGCAGGGCAGAACTGTCCTTTTCCAGACAATCTGCCGTCTGAGCCATATAATTGCGGTAGTAAAGAATCTTTTTGACCGTTTCAAACAATGCCATAATCGCATAGAGGAAGAAACAGAAGATAAATTTAAACAGACCGACGCAAATCGAAATCACCATGTTTCCCGTGGAAACAAAGAACCCCGGAATTGCTGCAATGAAGCGGTGGAAAAAGTTACTCGCGCTGCCGCCGATCGCTGCACACAGTACCATATAAAGAAGTGCACCCATGATGCCACCGCTCAGCCCCCAGATGAATCCAATCACACCACCGATTGCACATCCAACCAGACACTGCGTATACTGTCCATGGATATAATTATGGTTTTTCTGCAGTTCTTCCACATTATCCTTCACGAGCTTTGTAGTGCAGTCATAGCACAACATCTTTCCTGCATATTCACCACCAGTCACACCAAAGGAATCGCAACAATAGCGGCACAAATTCTTGCCGCACCGTGCGCAGTGGCCTACCACCCTCTCTTCCGGGTGGTAGTAGCATCCCGGATCCATGTTGGATGTCGTAGGGGGTGTAAAAGTCTGCGCCTTCTTGCTCTTACCGTCAACTCCCACCTTTGGTGCATCACCTATAGGAGGGTTGAACGTCGGAATATCATTTTCCGTCGTCATTTTCTTGTTTTCCGCACTTGTGAAATCGCTCAGATCCATTTTTGATTCCTCCATAATGATTTTGTTTTATCCATTAAACTGGTGGCTCTGATAACTCCGTACCAGTTCCTCCAGTTGTTTCAGCTTTTCCTGCTGCTTTTTCAGATCCTCCGTCGGCGATTTGACCAACCGGGCAATCTTTTGCATCACCTGATTGTAAGCCACCGCCTGGTTATCGTTCCAATCTGCCGAAGGACGGAAATTCGTGCTAATCTTTTCACTGAGCGTATCCAGATTACGCACTGTATCCGCAAGCGTCTTTTCCATGTCCTGAATAGCAGAAACGGATGCGTTCATTGCCATTATATCCAGCCTCCTTTTTATAAACCGACATCAGGTTTCATATTTTTCAACCAACGCCGCAAGCTCCTGCAGCCACTTTTGACAGCTTTCAAGTTGGGGGATTGGCTGCAGAATTGCAGCGCAGCTATCCTCGACGATTTGTCCAAGATTTTTGTACTGCTCATCCTTCCAGCCGGAACCGGCACTCATATAATCACGCTGGAGCTGCTGAGCTGTAAGCTGCAATTCATGTGTACATACGCCGCAGGCATTGATCCCGTTTTTCAAATCCTGAATCTTAACTTGTGCGCTTGCCAAAAGAAACACTTCCTTTCATTTATCTATCGAATTTACTTAGCGATACTGCATATAAAGTTCCACGCATTGGATGCAACTGTCTACAGACTGCATCGTGACCTGCCCCTGCTGTGCTGCCTGCGCCTGAAATACTTGCATCGACTGCTGATACTCTCCCAGTGCACTGGACAAAATGCTCATCTGCTGTTGCAGACGTTCCAGTTTACCCTGATACTGCTGTAGCCGTCTCTTCTGGGATGCAAGTTCCTGCTCTGCACGCGCTTTCTGGCTACGCTGCCACTCCTCTTGCTGCTGGAGCCGAGCTTTCTCCTGTTCCATTTCTCTTACAGCATTTTGAAGCTGTGAAATTTGTTCACGGCATCGCTGTAATTCCTCTTTCAGTTGCCGAATACGCTGTGCAATCTGGCTCTGTCCATTTTCATCACTTGTTGAGACGTTTCCAATCTTCCGCAGTTCCTCTTGAATTTTGGCTGCACGCTGTTCCAGCGTTCCAATCGTCTCATGCGCTTCCTGCCCTTGTAGCTCCAGTTCCTGAATCATCCTCTCGCTCTGCTGAATCGACTGTTCCAGTTCCCGAATCTTATTTTCCAGAGCTTTAACCCTCTGCGTCAGTTCTTCGACTGTCTGCCTGGTCTTATCCACAGCCTTCGATGCATCGCTTTGACAGGACTGATTATGATTCATAACAGTATAGGACATCGGCGCAGCTTGATTTTTGAAATCCTGTAGTGCCTGCTTTACTTTTTTGAGACCTTCTACTGAAACTTGTGTCATACAGTTTCCTCTGAACTATTTCTCAGTATTGTTCTTGGGATATTTCAAAGAACCGTTCCGCCGCCTGTGCTGCACGGTTGCCACTATCCAGCACACGTTTTGACTTTGTGGAAAGTCCCTGAATCGACCGAAACAACATCTGATAGTTCTGATCTCCCCATGAAATAGATGCCGCTCTGACCCCCTGCACCATATTCTGCACTGCGTCGGAAAAGTTTCTCAGATCCTGACGGATCACTTGTACCTGATTTGATTCCATCGGTGCTTCCCCTCTTTATAATTGCCTTCAGCAGTTTCCATTAGAATTTCTGTCTGGAATTTTCCTATGCCATTGACAGAATGGTTCTGTACAATTCGACCTTTTATTTTATTCTGCCACATTAGTTCTGTATTGTCAAGCAATTTTTAACCAAAACGAGGCTTTCTATCTGGAACATTTAAATTCAATTCCCTGTATGCTTTCTGATGAGGTGAAAAAATGTGGACTACGCAAGCTTCCTTCGGCAACGAATCACAGAACTTCGCATGAAACGCAATGTTTCAGAGTATCAGATGAGCCTAGAGCTAGGACAAAACAAAAATTATATTCAAGGAATAAGCTCCGGAAAAGCACTTCCATCCATGACGCAATTCTTTAATATATGTGATTACTTTTGCATCACTCCAGAGCAATTCTTTAGCGACCACGATCGACCAGAGCTAATCGATGCCATCTCAGAGGGAATACAAGAGCTTTCCGACGCAGATTTAGAGCTTCTCCTTCTCTTCATCCGTAGATTGCAAAGAAACATATAGTTACAATATGGCTTTTGGGGCACTCAGGCTTTCCATACTACACAAATAAGTCCTACTACCACCGCTTTACCACAATAAATTTTGCAAAACTATCTTGACGCACCCATGCTTCCATGGTACCCTTTATTCCAAATCCTGCTGACAAAAGTGGTAGTTCTCACCGTAATAACCACCACTTTCAGTGGATGATTGCCCAGAAAGAGCATACCGCCCCGCAACACACCCGATCTATTTTGCCGCCGTTTCACCCGACAAAATCATCGCTGCGCTGCGTGGGCGGTATTTTTCTTTTCCACAAATAAAATCTTATGTAGTTGTTCAATCTTTCAAAATTTGTTTTTGGTTGTTGACTTCACAACTGCAAAGTGTTATCCTTGTGCTTGAAAGAAGCAGGTTGTAGTGTCCGCACTGCGCCCGGCTTTCTTCATACTGTACCTTGAATCTTACATAAGCCGTCTGAACGTGATACCGTGCCATGACCTCACACTTTGTGTGGGCGAGCCGGACAACGCCGCTGCAAAACAGGGGCAGGAACTGCGTTCGGAGCAAACGGTGATCAACATACACGAGCAGCGGAACTCTCTACTTATTTTTGCGTCTTAACACTTCGGAAACAATTACCCGAAAACGGTTTTGAGCGCAGCGGTAGAGGGCAAGAACCGTCCCGTGGCCACAAATTTTCAATTCTTGAAAATTTTGTGTTCCACCGGGACTTCACTTTTCAAACTCTTGCGAGTTTTCAAAGTGATCTTGTTGGGGCGTGCCTGCCCCAAACCCTGCTCATAGTTCGCGCCCTGCAGCGCGAACAGCAACGGCGTGTCGTGTTTCCATAACTTCACCGAGGAGTTATCGAACAGACAGGAGGTTCAATGAACAAAACGAATGTCAAAGCGAATCCCAGCACGACCCACCGCCACGACATGCCGAACAACAAAACGCACATCATCAAGTTCCGAGTGACGGAAACTGAAAAGATGGAACTCCAATGCACAGCAAAACTCCTTCATCTCTCCCTGTCCACCCTCATCCGCCGTGCGCTGCACAGTGCGAAGATCGAGCGCACTGTTGTCGTTACCGGCGGCGGAGAAGAAACCCTGACTGCCGTTTCCACCCTGCTTGCCCAGTGCAGCAGGGTGGGCGGAAATTTGAACCAACTCGCACGACACTTCAACTCCGGCGGCGCAGACACTGAACAGCTGCGGGCGAAACTCCTTGAAGAACTTGCAGACCTGACCGCATTCCGGCTCCACGCCGAGAAAGTTCTGGGTGAACTGTATGGCAACGCTGAAGCATATCGCCTCTAAGAATTCGGACTACACCGCCATCGAAGCGTACCTCGTTTACCAGCACGATGAATTTTCCGGCAAGGTAATTCTGGACGAACAGGGCAAGCCGAAGCTGCGGGAATCGTATCTTCTCGACACCCTTGAGTGTGGCGATTTCTCGTTTGCAACTGCCTGTCTGCTGGCAAACCGAAAGTACGGCAAGAACAATCAGCATGGTGATATCAAAAGTCACCAGTATATCATCAGCTTTGACCCCAGAGATGCAGCCGACAACGGCTTGACCATGGAAAAGGCACAGGCACTTGGCCTGAAGTTTTGTTCTGAAAATTTTCCCGGTCATCCTGCCATCGTCTGCACTCACCCGGATGGGCACAACCATTCGGGAAACATCCATGTCCACATCGTGATCGGCAGCGTCCGAACGCGAGAGGTGGAGCGCAAGCCCTATATGCAGAAGCCCCGCGACTGGCTAGAGGGCATGAAGCACTCCAGCACAGCCCAGACCATGCGGCATTTGCGTGTCGAGGTCATGGAACTGTGCGAGAGTGCCGGACTGTACCAGATCGATCTGCTCAACGGCTCGAAAGAGCGCGTAAGCGAAGCTGAGTATTGGGCAAGGCGGCGCGGGCAGCAGAAACTCGACCTTGCAAACGCAGCCCTCACCGCAGCCGGACAACCGCCCAAGCAGAAGAAGTTTGAAACCGTAAAGGACACTTTGCGGAAACAGATTTCTTCAGTGCTGTACCGTGCCACGAGCTTTGAAGATTTTTCCGACAGGCTCTTGCAAGCAGTACGGCATTGCCGTCAAGGAAAGCCGTGGGCAGCTCAGCTATCTGCCATCCGGCAGAACGAAGTTTATCCGAGCGAAACATCTCGGTGACAAGTTCGATAAGGCAGCAGTGCTTTCCGCGTTGCAGGCAAATGCCGAACGCAAACCCAAGGTTCAGTTCAAGCAGGATACCATCGGGAAACTGATCGATATCCAGTCGAGGATGACCGAGGGCAAGGGCATTGGCTATAAGCGTTGGCTCACGAAACACAATCTCAAAATTATGGCACAGACCGTGAAGTTTCTGCAGGAAAAGGACTTGACCGACGAGGACGTCTTGAACCAGCGCATCGCTGAACTGGAAACCAAGTATCACGACGCACTGGCAGTGATGAAAGACCTCGAAGGTCGCATGAAATTCAACAAAGAGCTGCGCTATCACGTCGCAGCTTACGCCAACACCAAGAACATCGCACAACAGTTAAAAGCCGCAAAACGACCCGCAGCCTTTGAAGAGCAGCACCGTGCAGAGCTGACAGCGTACCGGGCGGCAGCAGCCTATTTTAAGGCAAACAACCTCACCAAGCTGCCCAGCCCGAAAAAGCTGGAAGCTGAGTACGCGCAGTTGGCATCCGAAAAGGCAACGTTCTACGAGCAGTACAAGGAAGCCAAAGAAGAACTGCTCAAACTGAAAACCGCAAAGCAGAATGTTGCGTCCTTTTTCCGGGAGGAAGATCAGACGCAGCAGGAGAGATAAAGGAGTGTGCGTATGATCAATCTGAAAATCGACCCGGAGTTCCAGTCTCAGATTCC
>ENA-ORLY01002717-ORLY01002717.1-human-gut-metagenome-genome-assembly--contig:-NODE-2717-length-16001-cov-3.070271_pt1 | contig 16001 bp, 18 predicted proteins | sample MGYA00243071_ERZ508832 | MGnify/ENA primary metagenome ERZ508832 (study PRJEB26277, sample SAMN04329777) | human gut metagenome | biome: human-associated habitat | host: Homo sapiens | place: USA... | reverse complement strand
TGATGAAGTTAAAGACAAAATAGAAAATGAAGAAATAGCGGAAGCTATAATGGTTGAAAAACAAGAGGAAAATGTAAAGATAAGATATATAGTAAAGAATTCAACAATGATTAACAAAGTACCAGATGATTTAGTGGATACTATAAATTCTTTATATACTAACATGCAAATAAGCAAATTAGGACTAACAGAAGATGAATTACAATCAATTACTCCAAATTTTGAATTTAGTTTAGAACAAACAGAGAAAGAAAAAGCAAGTGGAAATGTATTAGCAATGATGTTAATGTCAATAGTGTTATTTTATGCAATATATTTTTGTGCATATCAAGTGTCAAGTTCAATAACCACCGAAAAAACATCAAAAATAATGGAAACATTAGTGACATCTACAAGCCCAAGAATAATAGTTCTAGGAAAAACAATAGGGATTGGAGTTGTTGGATTATTGCAGATGATAGTGATTGTAGGAACTGCTTTAATAAGTGCTAAGATGTTTTTAGAACCAGAATTATTAAATTCTATATTAGATATGTCTAATATTACGCCATATCTAGGAATTATTACTATTATTTATTTTATATTAGGATATTTTGCATATGCTTTATTATATGCACTAACAGGTTCCACTGTAAGTAAACCAGAAGATATACAATCAGCTAATACACCAGTTGCAATATTAGCAGTAGTAGGATTTTATTTGTCATATTTTACAATGATGAATCCTACAAGTGAATTGAATGTTTTTGCTTCATTATTCCCAATATCATCTCCATTTTGTATGCCATTTAGAATTATGATGGGATTAGCAAGTGGGACAGATGTAGCAATTTCTATTATTATACTAATAGTTACAATATTGATAATAGCTAAAATTGCAATAAAGATATATTCAAATGCAATTTTGAATTATGGTACAAAAATGAGTTTTAAAGACATAATAAATATGTATAAAGATAAACAAAATTAACAAATAATTAATTTTTAAAGGAGTTACATATGACTAAGTTAAAGAGTAAGTTATCATCAATACAGATAATATTAAACAATATGAGAGAAGATCATATAAGTGAATATTCTGCCCAATGTGCATATTATGTTATATTATCATTTATACCATTTATTATTTTGTTAATAACGCTAATTCAATATACAAGTATAGAGCAACAGCAACTATTTGATATAATATCAAATTTAATACCATCTAGTATGAGAGAAATGGTATTAGGGATAATAAGAGAAGTTTATTCAAAATCTGTTGGAACTGTTTCAATATCACTAATATTCACATTACTGTCAGCAGATAAGGGATTATTTGCTTTGATAAAAGGATTACATTTAGTATATAAGTACAGTGATAATAAAAAAAGATCTATGATATACTTAAAATTAACATCAATTTTAAAGACAATGATCTTCATAATACTTGTAGCTGTTGGAGCGGTTCTATTAGTATTTGGAATGCCTATAATTTCTACAGTACAGGATAAATTTGGACTTTTGAGAAATTACAATATTTTATCTCAGATTATAATGCAACTTATATTTGCAGTGATAGCATTTGTGGTATTTTTATGTTTATATAAATTTATGCCTGGTCATAAAATAACTTTCAGAAGTCAAATACCTGGTGCAATATTTAGTTCTATTGCACTTATTGCAATATCTTTTGTGTTTTCTAAGTATTTGGACATATTTAAAGGCTTTTCGATAACATATGGAAGTTTAACAGCGTTAATGTTAATTATGATGTGGTCATATGCATGTTTTTATGTGATATTTTTAGGTGCAGAAATAAATAAATTTTTGAATATAATTGACAAATAAAAGATATTGATATAGAATGAATAAAATTATACAAAGTATAGGGAGGAATGAAATGGAATTAAAAGGAAGTAAAACTGAAAAAAATTTAATGGAAGCATTTGCAGGAGAATCACAAGCAAGAAATAAATATACATACTTTGCAAGTAAAGCTAAAAAAGAAGGATTTGAACAAATAGCAGCAATATTTCAAGAAACAGCAGATAATGAAAAAGAACATGCAAAAATGTGGTATAAATTATTGAATGGTGGAGAAATTTCAGATACAATGACAAACTTACAAGCAGCAGCTGATGGAGAAAACTACGAATGGACAGATATGTATGCTGAATTTGCTAAAACAGCGAGAGAAGAAGGATTTGACAATATAGCATTTTTATTTGAAGAAGTAGGAAAAATAGAAAAAGAACATGAACAAAGATATCTAAAATTATTAGATAATGTGAAAAATGGAAATGTTTTTGAAGCTGGAGAGGTTAAAGTTTGGAAATGCAGAAATTGTGGACATATAGTTGTTGGAACAAAAGCACCAGAAGTTTGCCCAGTATGTGCTCATCCTAAAGCATATTTTGAAATAAAAGCTGAAAATTATTAAAATATATAGAGAAAGAATATAAAACAGATAAAATGGAAGATAAAAAAATAGGTTTTACTATTGGGAAGTTTGCTCCTTTCCATAAAGGACATGAATTCTTAATAGAAACAGGACTGAAAGATATGGATGAGTTTTATGTTGTTGTCTATGATACTCCGCAATTCAATATTAATATAAATACAAAAATTGGATGGATAACCAGAAAGTTTCCTAATGTAAAAATTTTAAAAGCATTTGATAGTCCAAAACAATATGGGCTAGATGAACAGAGTGTTAAAATTCAAATGGAATATCTATCAAAAATTTTAAATGACATACCAGTTAATTATTTTTATAGTAGTGAAGATTATGGAAAATGTGTAGGTCAATATCTTAATATAAAAAATGTTTTGGTTGATAAGGAAAGGGTAAATTATCCAATTAGTGCAAGAATGATTAGAAACAATTTAGAAAGATATAAAAGCTTTTTAGATGTAAATATATGTAATGAATTGATTAATCAAGAATTTTAAAATTTTATACAACAAAAGTGGCAATGCTAAATTACATTGCTACTTTTGTTATTCTATTACTGGTGCGATAAAGTTTTCGATTGCATCTCGAAGCTTCGGATGGTAAATAACAAAATGAATTGCGGGGTGCATGTTTTTTGAAACCATTACCCATTTGTTAGAATGAATAGTAATATTAATATTTCTGAAAGTATTTGTTTTACTAAATAATATTTTATAATTTTTACTATTTTTCATATATTTTTTCGTATCAGATAAATGTTCTAAATATTCTTCATAAGTATAGCAAATATTATCAGTATAGAAAGTATCAGAAAGAGAAAGAATAGGAGTATATTTTTTAAATTCTTCTTCTGATAATATTGCAATTTCATCTTCTACGATATTATTTGCTAAAAGCTTTTGCATAATATGTTTTTGCATTTCTAATGATTCTAGCAGTGATGTTATATTCTCCTCATCAACATTGTTGCGCTTTAGAATTTTTATAAGTAATTCATTGGAGATTGTGTGAAATGGGAGTGAGGATAAAATCCTTTTACGTTTTCCCTTAATTGCAATGTCAGAAGAAATAAAAACATTAAATGCATTTTGATTTTCTGTACGATAAATGCTCATAAGAGGTTTTGCTTTATTTAATAGACATTTTGATTTTTCTTTATAATATGTGACCTCTGTTTTATTGCTTGTCAAACGGTACTTTCCATTATTATGATAACCTTTAACACATTCACCAGTAAGTGCAACAGACCCTGAAACATAATTTAAATGACAATATGTAGAGTTTTGCAATCCTGTTAAATAATATGGAGAAACTTGACCTGTCATATAAATAGGAATCCAACTTTCTAAACCTAACATCATTTCATTAAATGGACGATCAAGATTGTGAATAATATTTAAGTGCAATCCTTTTTTTAAAGTCATTGCAATAGCAAACATCCATTTTTTGCCGAATTCTATATCTTTTGCCATATCATCCATAGGCATATCACTACACATAAAAACAGGTTCATTTGATTTAGAAAGTACAGTAGACTTAAAAAAGTCTAATTCTCCTTGTTTCATTTCATCTATTCCATAATATGTTTTGGAGATAGACTTATAAAAAGGAAGAAATGGAATTTTCATTTCATCAAAATGAATTGCTTTTATATAGTTATCTAAATTAAAATCGTCTAAATGATTTAAAAACTTATTAATTTCATTATGATTAGTAACTGAGTTTGTAGAGAACCAGTATAATAATTTACGAAAATAATCAGAATCATTTTTTATATCTTCTATTGGACAGCCAATAAGTAGTGAAATTGCTTTTTTATCATCAATGGAAGTATATTTTGCTACAATAAATTTACACACTGATTCTACAAATTCTTGTGGTCTTGAAGGATTTCTATTGCCAGTTCTAATTTTAGAAAGGAGAGAGGCATCATAATCAATCGCTCGAGACAAATCAGCTATACTTAGATTTAATGTAAAAAGAATATCATTAAAATTTTTACTTAATTGTTCAAAATCAATAGCGATATCATTTAATGTTTTAGATAGAGTATTATAAATTTCGTTTTTTGTTAAATTTATATTTTTACTTTTACTAATTTTATATAGGCCAGTTACCAATTTTTCTAGCTGGGTACTTCTTAAATTTGGAGTTCTTTCGCCTTTACGATAACGACTAATAACAGTTGAAGATAATCCAGATGAAGATACAAGTTCTTTTGAAGAACATTCGAATTGTTCAATATAGGCATTTAATTGTTCACAAAAATTCATATAAACCTCCATAAATATTTATAATTTTGTTAAATATATCATAAAAGCTCTAAAAAATCAATTACCAAAATGTCCGAGAAAAAATGGTAAAAACAATATAAGACAAAATAATATATGTTAAAATATAAATATAATTTTTATTAAATAATCGAAAGAGAAAGGAAGAAATTAAAAATGAAAAAAACAAAAATTTTATTAATTTTATTTATAATTATGGTATTAGCTAATATGTTTTTTCCAATAGTTATAGATAAAGTATATGCAAACGACACAAATGAGAATGTACCGAATTATCCAGATGATATTGCAATAGAAGGGACTTATAATGGATTTGGTATGGAAATTAGGCTAAACGGAGTAAGAGTTGGCGCAGAGTCAACAAATATAATTGGAACAGAAAAGGGTTATGCGACAGGTGAAGTGAAAAATATAATTGAAATACAATTAGCATTTGGGGATGGAAATATTGGAAGTGTATCAATAAATGGAAAAAATATGACTTTGCCTGATGGAACCAAGGATAGAGTAACATTTGAAGTTGAACCAGCAAGCAAATATATAATAATTGTTACTAAAAGTCAAAGTAGTTCAATTACACCAAGAACAATAATATGGGAGTCTGACAAGGCGAATAATACAAGCCTAAAAGATGATGAACTAATAAAAAATGGAACAATAGAAATATTAGATATTATGGACCAAGAAGGAAAATCTGTAGGGTTAAAAGATGTAAAACAAGATTTAAATAAAAATAATGGATGGGCAAGTGTAATTCCAGGCTCTAAAGTAATATTAAAATTAAAGCCAGATTATGGATATCAATTAACATCAATTAAAATAAATGATGAAATGTTGGTTGCAGGAAAAGAACAGTCTACATTTGAGTATACTATGCCAAATACGAATGTCCATATAAGTGGAGTATTTGAAAAAGTGGATGATAAAGTCAATGCCAAATCAGATAAGGTAAAAAGTGGAATAATAAAAATTGGAGAATCAGAGATAGATTCTGGCTCAGTAATTTTATCAGTAGATGATGTTACATTGTCAAAAGATCAAATAGCTAATTTTGAAAAAAAAGCTAATGAATATGAAATTTCATCATATTTAAATATTAGTTTAGATAAGGTCTTATATAAAGGAACAGCATCTGATGTATGGGCGACAGAATTAAAAAATCTAAATAATGAAGCAACTATTACACTTCAACTTGAAAAAGGAATGGATGGAGATGAAGTTGTTCTAGTTCATGAAAAACATGATGGAACTTATGAAATAATACCAACAACTTATAATTCAGAAACAAATATGATAACATTTAAAACATCAAGCTTTTCAAATTATGCAATAGCAAGTAAAACTGCAGTAAATATAGAGATTACTAAAACAGAGGAAAATAATCCTGACAAGGTACTTAATAATTCTAATCCAATAACAGGAGATAGTATTGTTAAATATATTGTATTATTTGCAATAGCATTATTAGGATTAATTACATTTGCAATATTTAATCATAAAGCAAACCAAAAAAAGGGTAAACATTAGTAGAATAATAAAACTAAATAAGTCTTATAAGGGAAGGGAAACAACGCGCTAATGAGGAAACAAAAAAAGAAGAAAAAAAATACACCTATTACTTTTATTGTTTATATTATACTATTTGCAATACTTATATATTCTGGCATTAAAATATATAAGTGGTACAAAGATAATAAGGACAATAGCAAGTTAGAAGAAGAAATAAATACAGCTGTAGTAATTCAAGAGGATAAACAAGAAGAAGAGAAATATATTATAGATTTCAATTCATTAAAGGAAAAAAATGATGAAACTGTTGCATGGATTGCTGTAAACAATACAAATGTTAAATATCCTGTTGTAAAGACCAAAAACAATGAATTTTATTTAAATCATAGTTTTGATAGAAGTAATAATAAAGCAGGCTGGATTTTTGCAGATTATAGAAACAAATTCGACGGTACAGATAAAAATATTATTATTTATGGGCATAACAGAAGAGATGAGTCTATGTTTGGAAGTCTAAAAAATATTTTAAATTCTGATTGGTATAATAATACAGAAAATGGAAGTATTATACTTAATACAGAAAATGAAAATTATATATATAAAGTATTTTCCGTTTATCAAATAGAGGCAGAAGATTATTATATTAAGACTGAATTTAAAAATGATGAAGAATTTGAAGAATTCGCTAAAAATTTAAAAAAGAGAAGTATAAAAGATTTTGGAGTTGAAGTTTCAAAAAGTGATAGTATTTTAACATTATCTACTTGTGCTAATAATAATAAATATAGGGTTGTTTTACATGCAAAAAAAATAATATAACAAGGAAGGAATTTTATGGAAAAAGCAAAAGTATATTTTACAAAAGAAATAACACCAGAAAGTGTTGTAAAAATGTATGAAAAATTAGGAAAAGAGTTAACTGGAAAAGTTGCATTAAAAGTTCATTCAGGAGAAGCTGGAAACCAGAACTATCTTCATCCAGAATTTATGAAACCAATAATAAATAGAGTAAATGGAACAATAGTAGAATGTAATACTGCATATGCAGGACAAAGAAATAATACAGAAAAACATAAAAAGCTAATGGAAGATCATGGTTGGAGTAAACACTTTGATGTGGATATTATGGACGCAGAAGGCCCAGATTTAGAAGTTGAAATACCAAATGGAAAAGTAATTAAACAAAATTATTTAGGAAAAAATATTAAAAACTATGATTCTATGTTAGTCTTATCACATTTTAAAGGACATCCTATGGGCGGATATGGCGGAGCTATAAAGCAATTATCAATAGGATGTGCCTCATCAGCAGGTAAGTCATGGATACATTCAGCAGGTAAAGAAAAAGACCAAACTAAATTGTGGGATAATTTGCCAGAGCAAGATCTTTTTTTAGAATCAATGGCTGATGCGGCAGAATCAGTAGTGCAATATTTTAAAGGAAATATAGCATTTATAAATATTATGTGTAATATGTCAGTTGACTGTGATTGTTGTGCTATTGCAGAAGACCCATGTATGAAAGACATAGGGATTTTAGCATCTTTAGATCCTATAGCAATAGATCAAGCTTGCATAGACTTAGTTATAAACTCAAAGGATCCAGGAAAAGATCATTTACTAGAAAGAATTAACTCAAGACATGGTACACATACAATAGATTCTGCTGTTGAATTGGGATTTGGAACAAATGAGTATGAACTAATAAAGGTTGATTAAATGACTATAGATAAATAAATAGTTGTAATATCTAATTATATATAGAATAAAATATAGTTAGATAGGAGAATGATGCTATTATAAAATTTAAAGTTATAAAAATTAATTATAAACTAATAATGGTCATATTTTTAATATTGTTGATTTTGCCAACAACATTGCTGTTGTATTGTAATGCTAGTATTGAAAAAGAAGAAGGGGTTAGATTACCTATTATAATGTATCACAGTTTACTTAAGGAAAAGTCAAGGAGTGGTAAATATACAATAACACCAGATACGTTAAAACAAGATTTAGAATACATAAAAAGCAATGGGTATACAACAATAAATATGGAAGAGTTGATTAATTATGTATATAATGATGGAACTCTTCCAGAAAAGCCAATAATAATAACTTTTGATGACGGATATTATAATAATTTTGGATATGCAATTCCGATTTTAAAAGAACTTAATATGAAAGCTATAATTTCAATCGTAGGAGAATATACAGACACATATTCGGAAAGTGGAGAAGCAAACTTAAATTATGGATATATACGATGGGAAGATATAAAAAATGCGATGCAAGAAGAAACCATTGAATTTCAAAACCATACTTATGCATTGCACTGTAATACAAAGGGAAGAAATGGTGCTTCAAAGAAAAAAGGTGAAAGTATAGAACAATATAAAAAAATATTTTCAACAGATTTAATGAGACTACAAAACGAATTTAAAGAATATACAGATTATGTTCCAAGTACTTTTACATATCCATTTGGAAGTGTTGAGAAATGTTCTACAGATATAATAAAAGAATTGGGATTTAAAGCAAGTTTGTCGTGTTCTTCTGGTATTAATTTTATTACCAAGAATGAAGATAGCTTATTTTTACTAAAAAGGAATAATAGACCAGCAAATATTACTACAGAAAATTTTTTTAAGAAAATATTACAATAATTAGAAAAATATTTTTATTAAATTAAAACAAGGAAATACTATTAATATCAAGTATTTTCCTTGTTTTTTACTATACTTACTATACCATAAAATTATAAAAAAATCAAGACTGTTATTTTACATATAAATGTGTTATATAGAATAAAAAGAGTTAAATTTTAAAGAGAGAGGATGAAAGTGAAAATGGAAGAAAATTTTTTAGATATAGTAAATAACAGGAGGTATATAGAAATTACTAATATAAAAAAATGCAATGAATATACAAGTAAGTATGGATTAAAATTAGCAGATAATGAAATAAACAATTTATTAGAAAGAAGAAAAGAAACATTAAAAGAAACAGATAGAATTGAATTTAGAGAAGGAATAATAAATAAATTAATAAGGCAGTTTTGTGATTCTCCATACATAAATCAGGAGAATTATGCAGCAACACTATATGAATTGATTGAAATATTTTATGAGTATAAAAATGAAACAATGGATTTAATATCAGATGATGAGCTAATAGAATTTATGAAAAAATCTTTTGATGGAATTGCACAAGGGGACCTTGAATACTTATCAGGAACAGTTATGTATAAGATGAGAGAAAATATATTAAAAGGAAAGCCTATAGATGATATTGAAGAGGGAGAAGAGGATGATGAATGAGATTGAAAATATAAGTAAAATAAAAAGAGAAAAGTTAGATGAAAGAGAATATTTTACCACTTTAATACAAGTAGCTTATGACAAACATATGCTTACAGAAGATGACATAGTAAACTTACAAAGCCAAAGTTTACGATTATTAGATAAAATGGTTTATAAATACAATGGGAATGATAGTAGTTCTGTTAGAAGAGATATTTCAAAAGAAATATTAAATTCTAATAATTATACAATAGGAATTTATTTAAAAACATTTAAAAATCCAGACGAAGCTTTAAATGAAATAAAAAAGAAAGGATTGGAAATAGCATATCAAGAAGGAAGAAAAAAGATAGATAGAATGTTAAAGGTAATTAGATTAATGTACATTAAAGTAAAACAGAATAAACTTAATATAGAAAACGATACTTATAATGATACGATTATTGGCGGAATTCAAGGATTTTTAAAAATATATAATCCTGATTTTAAAGCACAAGACATGAAGATTACAGCTGATTATCCTTTATATAATAATTTAATAGGAAAATTAAATGGGGTAGAATTTATAAATGAATATTTAAATTCGTTATATTTTGAAAATCTGTTTTGCATGAAATTTTCAGAAGAAAGGATAGAGTATTTGTTATATGGATATTCACATGATTATAAAGAATTAATTATTAATATTTTTGAAATAGTATTATTAGAAGTAATTGCTTGTAGACTAGTACAAAGAGATATGCATGATTTAATTATTTCAACAGCTGAATTGAATGAGATATATTCAATACTTAAAAATAAAGATAAAGGAGAAATCGAGCATATAGTGAATGAGGTATATATAGATATATGTAATGAATTAATATTAAATAATGAGGGATTACAAGAATATATTAAGAAAAATTTAAGTAGTGTTATAGAAATAATAATAAATGCAACAGAACAAAATACTTTAGATAAGATATTTATAACTCAAAAGTTTATAGTTTAAAATATTGAATATACAACAATAATTTGATTGGAATTGATGTAAAATAAGGAGTAAATTATGGGAATATTAGAAATTTTATTATTAGGGATAGGTTTAGCGATGGATGCTTTTGCAGTGTCAATTTGCAAAGGACTTTCTATGAAAAGAATGAATTGGAAAAATGCAGTTATTATTGTCATTAAGCAGTAGGTATAACGTTTGCATTTTTTGATGTAAATTTGTTATTAGCTGTATCTATAATTGGAATTATAACATTTATTATTTCGACTTTTGGAGTTAAAATAGGAAATAAATTTGGAGATAAATATCAAAGTAAAGCAGAGTTAATGGGAGGAATTATACTAGTATTGCTGGGAATAAAAATATTATTAGAACATTTAGGAATTTATTGATAATAATAGAAGAATGTGCTATAAAATAACTATAGGGGGAGATGAAAATATATGGTAAATATTAATAAACTAAAAGAATGTGGTTTTTTTGAAATGAATATAAATCAGCAAATAGAATTTTTAAGAAACAACAATTTTTTTGATTTGAGTAATGAAAGCAAAATAAAGTTTTTAGAAGAAATAGGACTATTTTATTTAGATATAAATGATGATCCGCCCAATATTCCGCTAGAGCCAGAAAATGTAGATTATTTAAAAGAAAAGCCATTGAATGCTAAAAAAAATCAAATTTCAAATACATGGAAAGAATCTTTTGTGAATGGAGCAATAAAGAGGGGAATATTAAAAATTAATTCAGTAAATGGAATTGAAAACATAAGAAATTTGAAATCAGGAGCGATAATAACAGTTAATCATTTTAATCCATTTGATACATTTGCGATAGAAAAAGTAATAAGGGATGCAGGAATAGAAAGAAAAGTATATAAAGTAATAAGAGAGGGGAATTATACAAATTTTCCAGGAAAAATAGGCCTATATTTTAAAAATGATAATACACTGCCATTAAGTCAATTACCAGAAACGATGGAACTTTTTGATGAAGCATTAGAAATGATTTTAGAAAATGGCGATTTAATAATAGTTTGCCCAGAACAAAGTATGTGGCTTGATTATAAACAGCCAAAACCATTCAAGTATGGGGCGTTTAAATGGGCAACTTTGAATAATGTGCCTGTTATTCCTACATTTATAACGAGAGAAGAAACTGAGAGTCAGGATTATAATATAAATATAGGGAAACCAATTATACCAGATAAAAATGTAACACCAAAAGAAAATATAAATACTATGAGAAATTTAGCTTATGATTTTTGTAAAAAAACATATGAGGACTATTATAGAAAACCAGTAACATATAGAACTATTAAACATGAAAATATACCTCAATATGTCATAACGACTTCAAATTTTGTAAAAAACATAAAAAATAAAGACGAAGAAATTCAACGATTTTGAGGCGTTTCACTTTATATAATAAAATGTAGAGGAGAAATATGAAAATTTTAGAAGTAAAAGTAGAACCCCAATATTAATAAATAAGTTGTTAGAAGTATGGGAAGATTCAGTAAGAGCAACACATCTATTTTTATCAAATAAAGAAATAGAAAATATAAAAAAATGTGTGCCACAAGCATTAAAAGGTGTATCACATTTAATAATTATAGAAAATGAAGAAAATTTACCGATTGCTTTCATGGGAATAGAAGCGACAAGGCTTGAAATGTTATTTGTTAAAAACAATGAAAGAGGAAAAGGATTAGGAAAGCAATTATTAAAATATGGTATAGAAAATTATAATGTTAACGAGCTAACAGTTAATGAACAAAATCCTAATGCAAAAAGGTTTTATGAATATTTAGGATTTAAGGTATATAAAAGAAATGAAAGAGATGAACAAGGAAATCCGTATCCAATTTTATATATGAGATTAGAAAGATAATTTACAATCAAATATATTTAATGCAACACCATCTATATATTTTCATAAAAGTATTAAAGAAAAAGTAAGGAGGTTTAATAAAGTGGATAATACAATAGTATATTTAATTAGACATGCTGAAACTGTTGATGAGAATGGTATTAGAAATACAAATGAGGACTCTCAAATGATTAATGAAAAAGAAATATTATCAGTAGAAGGAGAAGATCAAGCAAAAAAATTAAGCGAAAATATTGAATTATAAAATTTAGATATTATATGGTCAAGTAGTTATACTAGAGCTAAAGCAACAGCAAAGTATATTGCAAATGTAAATAATTTACCTTTTAATTTAGATAGCAATTTAAGTGAAAGAAAATTAGGAAATTTAAAGGAATTAGGAAAATTTATGAAGGATAAAAGTACGAGAGATCCTTCACAAGAACAATTATTAGATAGAACATTTAGAACATCCGATGGAGAAAGTGCAGAACAAACTAGAGAGAGGATGAATAAATTTTTTGACAGAATACTTAAAGAATATAATGGAAAAAGAATTGCAGTAGTTAGTCATGGAGGGGCAATAAAGTTCTTTTTATTAAATTGGTGTACAGTAAATGAGAATGTTGAACTTGTATATAACAAAAATACAATTTTGAATATAAAATCACCATGTTTGTTAAAGTTGACGTTTAGAAAAAATGAATTGATTAATTTAGAACAAATAGATTAATTAGAAGCCATAAAATGAATTTTATTATATGAATATGCAGAAAAATTTAAAATACAAAATATATTTAAAAAATACTACACAAATAAGAAATAATGTGATACAATAAAAGACGAAAATTATAAGATAAAGGGTAAAAGCTTTGAAAATAATACAGTAAAAAATTAAAGAGGAGGAGAAAGATATGTCAGGACATAGTAAATGGCACAACATACAAGCAAAAAAAGGAAAAGCAGATGCAGCAAGAGGAAAAATATTCACAAAATTAGGAAGAGAACTACTAATAGCAACAAAAGAAGGTGGACCAGACCCAGCAGGAAACTCAAAATTAAAAGCAGTTATAGCAAAATGTAAAGCAGCAAACATGCCAAATGACACAATAAACAATGCAATCAAAAAAGCATCAACAAGTAACGAAAACTACGAAGAAATAGTATATGAAGGATATGGACCAAACGGAGTTGCAGTAATTGTAGAAGCATCAACAGACAACAAAAACAGAACAGCAGCAGACGTAAGACACGTATTTGACAAAGCAGGTGGAAACTTAGGAACAACAGGATGTGTATCATACATGTTCAACAAAAAAGGTGTAATTGTAATAGAAAGAGCTTCAACAGAAATGTCAGAAGACGATGTAATGATGTTAGCACTAGACGCCGGAGCAGAAGATTTCTCAGCAGACGAAGAAGTATATGAAATAACAACAGAACCTTCAGATTTTACACAAGTAAGTGAAAAACTAGAAGAAGCTGGATTAGAATTTTTAGAAGCAGGCGTTCAAATGGTTCCAACTACAACTGTTCAATTAGACGAAAAAGGTATAGAAAAAATGGAAAGATTAATAGAAAGACTTGACGAACTTGATGATGTTGCAAACATCTATCATAACTGGGAAGAATAAAGAGGGATTGAGGGGCCACCACACAAAATCCCTCTTTTATTTAATTTTTATATAAAGTAAACATTCTAAATTTTTATAAGATATTTATGGAAAAAATACCAGTAGAAAAAAACAAAGAATATATAGTAGAAATAATTGATAATGGATTTGAAGGAGAAGGAATTGCAAAAATAGACAACTTTACAATTTTTATTAATGGTGCAATAAAAGGAGAAAAAGTAAAAATACTAATTGTAAAAGTCTTATCATCACACGCATTTGGGAAAATAGTAGAAATACTAGAAAAATCAGATGTAAGACAAGAAGTAGACTGTACAACATATAAAAGATGTGGTGGATGTAACATGAGACATATAAAATATGAGGATACACTAAAAATAAAGCAAAATGCAGTTCAATCACTAGTAAATAAAACACTAAAAAACAAAATTCAAGTCAAGCCTACACTAGGCATGGAAAATCCATTACATTACAGAAATAAAGCACAATATCCAATAGGTATAAATAAGAATGGAGAGCCAGTAATTGGCGTATTTGCAAACAGAACACATGAAGTAATACCTATGGAAAAATGCTTAATTCAAAATCCAATATCAGAAGAAATAGCAAAAACAGTATTAGAATTTATAAAGAAAAATAAAATTTCAATATATAACGAAAAAACAGTAAAAGGACTATTTAGACACATTGTAATAAAAGTTGGAATAAAAACAAATGAAGTAATGTGTATATTAGTTATAAACGGTAACAAAATTCCAAAAGAAAATGAATTGGTAGAAATTCTAACAAAAAAATATCCTAGTATAAAAACAATTGTAAAAAATATAAATACTAAAAATACAAATGTCATACTAGGAAAAGAAAATATCAACATATATGGAAACGGTTATATAGAGGATAAATTAGGAGAATACACATTTAAAATATCTCCACTATCATTTTACCAAGTAAACCCAGTACAGGCTGAAAGACTTTACAATATTGGTGTAGAGGCAGCAAAAATAACTAAAAATGATACAGTATTTGACTTATATTGTGGTATTGGAACAATTTCATTATTTATGGCAAAACATGCTAAAAAAGTGTATGGAGTTGAAATTGTAGAACAGGCAATTAAAGATGCAAAAGAAAATGCAAAAATTAATAATGTTGATAATACTGAGTTTATTGCAGGTGATACAGAAATTGTTTTAGATGACCTAATTAATAATAAAAATATTATTCCTGATGTTGTTATGGTTGACCCTCCAAGAAAAGGACTTGATAATAAATCTATTGATAATATTTTAAAGATTAAGCCTGATAGATTTGTGTATATTAGTTGTAATCCTGCTACTTTGGTTAGGGATTTAGCTAAATTTGAAGATGTTTATGAAATTAAAGAGATTCAGCCAGTAGATATGTTTCCGTTTACGGGGCATGTTGAGTGTGTATGCGTGTTAAATAGGCAATAAGCCCTTATAAATAAAGAGAAAATCGACTATTCAGTAGGTTCAAAAAATGGTGAAAAAGTGATAAAAAATTGATGCTTTTATTGATTTTTGAAAAAATATTGTGGAGGTCGTATTTGGAAAATATGTTTCCACATACTATATAAGATTGCATGTGTTGTAGAGTTAATAATAAATATAAATTATGAAAGCATGTTTTGGAAGAAGGAAAAATATGAAAAATATAATGATACTTGGAACTTGTAGAACAGGTAAAACTACATTTTCTAAATTATTACAAAAAGAACTAGAAAATTATCAAATTATAGAAGTTGATGCTATTATTTCGGCATTACAAAGCACTTTTGATGATATTCAGATTGGTTTTAATCATGATTATTTGAAAGATAATAAATTATCTCAATTTATCAATATATTACTTCAAAAAAATAAAAGAAGAAAAGGAAATGAATATAGTAATATAATTAATACAGATACAATAATACCAGACGATTTAATAAATTATTTTGATTTAACAAGT
>ENA-ORLY01002716-ORLY01002716.1-human-gut-metagenome-genome-assembly--contig:-NODE-2716-length-16007-cov-3.235907_pt1 | contig 16007 bp, 11 predicted proteins | sample MGYA00243071_ERZ508832 | MGnify/ENA primary metagenome ERZ508832 (study PRJEB26277, sample SAMN04329777) | human gut metagenome | biome: human-associated habitat | host: Homo sapiens | place: USA... | reverse complement strand
CGAAACAAATCTCGGAGGAGACGGATGCATTCATGCGCGCCGTGGTCGATTCCGCCGTCATCTCTGCCTTTGCGGAAAATCCTTAATGTTTTTCCAATGTAACAACGACCGCCCGCAGGCTACAATTTCCTGCGGGCGGTTTTATATGCTCAACTTTTTCAATTTTCCGATTCTGAAGACTCCGGGGATTCGGTGTTTTCTGTCTGTTCCGAAGCTTCGGGGAACGCGTCGAGGTTGGCTTCCGGCTCGCTTGCTATATTCTCTGCGTCTGCCGTTTCGGGCAGCGGTTCCTTTTCCGGCTCCTTCGGCGGCTCTTTGAGCGGCAGGGTAATCATCACGGTAAAAAGGTCGCCCTTTACGGTCACGTGGAAAGTACCGCCACAGGCCTCCGTGAAGCTTTTTGCAATAGAAAGGCCAAGGCCGCTGCCGGAAGTGGAACGGCTGTCATCACCGCGCACAAAGCGGGCCGTCAGCGAATCGCCGTCCATGGTAAGCTCGTACTTCGAGATATTCTGGATCGTCACGACGGCGTTTTGACCCTGCTTTTGCAGCTCCACGTAGACACGCGAACCCTCAAGCGCATATTGTGCCGCGTTCTTAATGAGGTTCTGGAACACACGGTACATGCGCTGCCCATCAGCATAAACGGGGAAGTCTTCCTGCGGGATCTGCACGCGCCACGTCAGCTCGCTGTCGTTCATCACGCCGTCCATATCTCCGAGTGTCTGCCGCAAAAGCTTATCGAGACCGATGTATTCCGGCATCAGCGTAATATTGCCGGTTGCGGCTTTAGAGACATCGAAAATATCTTGCAGCATGTGGCGCAGACGGTCTGCTTTCTGCGAGACGATTTTCAAATAATCCTGCATGTGTGGCGGCAGATCCGGCTCGGTCTTCATCAGTTCGATATAGCTGATGATGGACGTGAGCGGCGTTTTGATGTCGTGCGAAACATTCGTGATAAGCTCCATCTTCGTGCGCTCGGATTTGATGCCTTCCTCCACCGCGATACGGATGCCGTCACGGATCATATTGAGCTGCATAGCGGAATCATAAAGCGGGGAAGTAGCGGGCAGGTGATTCATCGCGTCAAGGTCGCCCTTGTACATTTGCTCCACCTGCTCCATCAGCTTGCCATAATCGCGCAGGTCGTCGCGCAGTGCCCACGCAAACCATACAAGCGTACCCACACCCGCGGAAAACAGACCGACGTAAAACGCGACAAACCAAATCGTACCCATCAACCAATGGCTGTAAAAGAAAACATATCTTAAAATACCTACGATGCAAAGCCCCATCAAAATACCGGCAGTCGCCATGTATTTGCGGTAAACAATCTGCTCGAATTTTTTTCCTTCGCGGTTGCCAAGTACAAGCTTCAAAACGGAATGAATGATGTTGTGCCGGTAGATACGCCGGTTGTGAGAAATATCGATGCCGAGCAAATAGAACACAAAGAACACGGAGAACAGGGTAACAGCTGTGCCTGCAGGGTCAAATCCATACGAAATGATATTGAGCACAACAAAAGCCCATACAAATACAGCTATGACTTTGACTTCTATCCAAATCCATTTGAGTCCGTGTGCAATGTAACACTCAAACAGCTTTCTGTCCTGCCGGAACAAAATGGAAAGCAGCAGCATCAAAGTGAACATCACGACCGCAGCGGCAACAAGACTTATAGCAAAGCGTATATTGTTGACCCAAGTCTGCGCATCGCTGACGATCTCATTCGATAAAGAATAAGAGGTCGGCTTTTCACGCACCGCAAAGCTGATTTTCGGTGATGGAGCATTGCTTTGCTTTAATGCGCCAAGCGTGTAGGAAAGCGAGAGCGTGTAAAATGCGCCAGGCGTATCACTGCTGAAAACACAGTTTAAATCGCCGTCTTTGTCGCTGTAGTAAATTTTTGTCACACCGTTTTCACAAGTGAAAAGGTAATTGAAGCCCTCCGGCAGCGTCTGCGCATCCCAGTTCGAGTCGTTCGTGATCGTTTTGCCGGCGGGGTCTGTGCTGTAGTCCGTTACCGAGAAAAGAACATCCTTTGAGATCGATTCCACATAGACCCAAGAAAGTGCCGTGCTGGATTCATCCCGTGAAATGTAGTAGTGATAGCCGTTTGAGGGTACATCGTTGTCCTTTTCCGCGGTTACATCGGTTGAGGTGTTTGAAGCAGCATTGCTTTGCGTGCTGTAATATAGCCGCTCAAACAGAATGGAAACATTATCCTTGTAGCTATCTGTTTCACGCAGATCGCCTGAAAGTGCCTGACCGCATTTATCTACCGCAGATGGTATGGCTTCAAATATATCTGGGTAGTACATGGCAAAAGTCAACCCCGCAATAATAGAAAACGCGCACAGCAAAAAGCAGAACCAGGCGAAAACGCCGCGGGCAAGGTTAGTGCTTTTCAATTTCATAACCGATCCCCCATACCACTTTCAAGTATTCCGGCTCGCTTGGGTTCAGCTCGATTTTCTCGCGAATTCTGCGGATATGCACCATCACGGTGTTTTCCGCCGAGTACGCGGGTTCGTTCCAGATGCGGCTGTAAATTTCTTCGGCGGGGAAGATGCGGCCCGGGTGCTTCATCAAAAGCTCCACGATTTTCGTTTCCGTCGCCGTCAGTTTTACAGGCTCACCGTCCGCATACAGCACGTGCTCGTCCAGCTTGAACGTCAAACGCCCGTTCACGATCACGTTGTCGCTGCGCGTGTTGATGTCGCCAAGATCGGTGTAGCGCCGCAGCTGCGATTTCACTCGCGCCACAAGCTCCATCGGGTTGAACGGCTTCGAAATGTAATCGTCCGCGCCCATGGAAAGACCAAGAATTTTGTCGCTGTCTTCGCCTTTTGCGGAAAGAATGATGATGGGCAGATTTTTCTTTTCGCGAATTTTCATCACGGCGGAAAGTCCGTCCAGCTTCGGCATCATCACGTCGATGATGATCAGATGCACTTCGCGGGAGGTCACGCAATCCAGCGCCTGCAAGCCGTCGTAAGCGTTCAGCACATGGTAGCCCTCGCGCTCCAGCGTAATGGTAATGGCGCGCACGATCTCGTGGTCGTCATCCACAACCAAAATGGTTTTCTTATTCATATCCGGCATAAAATGCCCTCCTTTTCACTCCATGCTGAAAGTATACAGAATACCTCTTACAAAATCGGGAATAGAATTCTTACAATCAGCTTACAATTCATCTTTTTATCATTGTACAGGATTTTCATGTGCTTCGCAATGCTATCCCGGTTCTTTTTTATGCGGCTGCACATACTCTTTATAAAAAGAAATAGGGGGAACGCAGAATGAAAGTGCACATATTCGATAAAAAGCAGGTGCTTTATGTTGTTTTGGCAATCATTCTCTTGTGTATCGGTATGGTTTGCGCTTTGCGCGCAGTCAACCGTTTGGGTGCGGCAGAGGCCGCCGCAGGTATTACCGATTGGGGTTTGAGCTTTCAAAGCGAGGGCGCACCGCCCGTTGCAAATGCCTCGCAGGAGTATTTAAGAAATTTCGACGCGCTGTATGTCGGCGACGCGAACAAAAAAGAGATCTACATCACATTTGATGCCGGTTTTGAAAACGGCAACACGGAGAGAATTCTGGACGCGCTCAAAAAGCACGGCGTAAAGGCAACATTCTTCCTTGTCGGCAATTATTTTGAGACGCAGCCGGAGCTTGTAAAACGCATGGCAGAGGAAGGCCACACCATCGGCAATCACACGTATTCGCACCCGGATATGTCGAAGATCGGCGATATCCAAAGCTTTCAGACCGAGCTGCAAAAGAATGAAGCGCTGTACAGGGACATTCTCGGCAGCGAAATGCCGAAGCTCTACCGCCCGCCGCAGGGCAAATTCTGTGAGGAAAACCTCAAAATGGCGCAGCAGCTCGGGTATTCCACGGTGTTTTGGAGCCTTGCCTATGTCGATTGGTATACGGATGACCAGCCCACACCCGAGCAGGCATTTTCTAAATTATTACCGCGCATTCACCCCGGCGCGGTCGTTTTACTGCACAGCACGTCGAGCACGAACGCCGAAATCTTAGATGAGCTCCTTACAAAATGGGAAGAAACGGGCTACTCGTTCGGCGACCTTGAAGCCTATTGTGCCGCACAGAAAACATCTTGAGCACGTTTTGTCAGCAAAACGTAAGCTATAATTCTTAAAAAGAAAAATAAAAACCATGACGTTTAGTATACTTATTTGCGGAACTTTTAAGAAACTTGAAAAAGAACGGATCATGAAAGGAACAATTCAGTATGGTAGAAGCACTTGTCAATTTTTTCAGAAATATTATTCCGGGTGAACTTACGGTGTTCATCCTCTCCATGATGCCCATCATCGAGCTGCGCGGCGGTCTTGTTGCGGCGAAAATGCTCGGCGTAGATTTATTGCCTGCCATGTTGATCTGCTTCATCGGCACCATTTTGCCGACGCCGTTCATTCTGCTCTTTATCAATAAGATTTTCGACTGGATGCGCAACACGCGCTTTGTAAAGCTTGTTGACCGCATGGAAGCCAAGGGCAGAAGCAAGTTTGCGCAGATTGAAAAATACAAGACGTTCGGCCTGCTCATCTTCGTCGCCATTCCGCTGCCGGGCACCGGCGCATGGACGGGTTCGCTTGCCGCGGCGCTGATGAAAATGCCCATTAAAGACGCGCTTTTCTCCGTCATCGGCGGCACGCTCATCGCGGATATTTTGATGGCGATTTTCTCCTACGGCCTGCTCGGCATGTTCATTTAATAAGGAAGTTTAAATGGAAACAAAAGACATTATCATCATCGGCGGCGGTGCAGCGGGGCTTATGGCGTCGTGTGCCGCCGCACATGTTTTAAAAAAACGCGGTTCTGTTCTTGTTTTGGAGGGCAACGCAAAGCTTGGCAGAAAGCTGCTCGCCACCGGCAACGGCCGCTGCAATTTAACGAATTTAAACGTTTCGCCCGCGCATTACCACGGCGATGTTGCGGCAATTCAAGACCTATTGCATGAATACACGCCCGAAGCTATTTGTGCCGTGTTCCGCGAAATGGGGCTCGTCACCAAGGCGGACAGCGAGGGCAGGGTATACCCGCAGAATCAGCAGGCAGCGGCCGTACTCTCCGCTTTGCGGTGGGACGCCGAAAAATACGGCGTGTCGTTTTCGGAAGAACACACCGTCTCAAAAATCGAGAAAGTCAAAAACGGATTTACGCTTATCTGTACAGACGGCACGCAGCTTTTCACAAAGCAGTGCATTTTGACGTGCGGCGGTGCGGCATCTCCGCGCCATTCCTGCGGCGAGGGCTACACGCTCGCAAAGCAGCTCGGCCACACGGTGACAAAGCTGTATCCGTCTTTAACGCAGCTTACCGTGCGCGCAAAGCAGTGGAAAACGCTCTCCGGCACGCGCGCCCCTGCAAACGCCGTGCTTTTGGCGGACAATAAACCCGTCTATGAAGAAAGCGGTGAGGTGCAGTTTACGGATACCGGCATTTCCGGCATCTGCGTGTTCGGCCTTTCCGTGTATGCCGGCGAGTTCTTTGCACTCGGCACGATCCGCAATAAGAAGTACACTTCACTCGCCGTACAGCTCGATCTATTGCCGGACATGGCCTATCAGGACGTGCTTGATTATCTCCTTGAGATGACAAAATTGTATCCCGCACGTGCAGCGGGCGATCTGCTCTCCGGCCTACTCAATATGCGTCTCGGCTACATGCTTGTCGGCGCGGCCGGCATCGCGCAAAGCGAACCGGCGGTAAAAATCAAAGCACCACAGCTTAAAAAGCTTGCTTCTCTCCTTAAAGGCTGGAAATTGGACATCACCGGCACGAAAGATTTTTCTGCGGCGCAGGTCACGGCGGGCGGCGTGCCGCTTACGGAGCTCGACCCGCACACGATGGCATCTAAAAAAGCCCCGGGGCTTTACCTTGCGGGCGAGATGCTGAATATCCACGGCGATTGCGGCGGCTACAATCTGCATTTTGCGTGGGCAAGCGGCATCACAGCCGGAAAAAGCGCAGCCTATCGCTGCCTGAAGGAGGAAAAACGATGATACGCATCAGCGACATTTCCATGCCGCTTCACTATACGGACGAAGCTTTGCGCCGCGCAGCCGCCAAAAAACTGCGTACCGATGCGCAGAAACTCCAAAAATTGGCACTTGTCAAGCGCTCTGTCGATGCCAGAAAAAAGCGGGACGTGCGCTTTGTCGTTACCGTGGATGTGGAAACGGACGGCAACGAAGACAAGCTGCTTTCCCGCGTGCGCGACAGCCACGTCACAAAAGCGCCGAAAAGAACCTATGCAATACCGCCGCACGGTACATTGTCGCAGCGTCCGGTCGTTGTGGGGTTTGGTCCGGCGGGCATGTTCGCAGGCTTATTGCTCGCACGCGCCGGCCTGCGCCCGATTATTTTAGAGCGCGGCGGCTCCGTAGAAGAACGCCAAGCGACCGTAAACACCTTCTGGCAGATGCGAAAACTAAACCCAAGCTGCAACGTACAGTTCGGCGAGGGCGGCGCAGGCACGTTTTCGGACGGCAAACTCAATACAGGCACGAAAGATGAGCGCATTTTCTTCGTATTGCAAACGCTCTGCGAGCACGGCGCACCCGAAGACATTCTATTTGACGCAAAGCCGCACGTTGGCACGGACAAGCTGCCGCAAACCGTCCGCGCCATTCGCGAGGAGATCAAATCTCTCGACGGCGAAGTGCGCTTCAACACGCAGATGACCGACCTGCTCGTCAAAAACAATGCTGTTTGCGGGGTTGTTGCCGAGACAAACGGTGTGAATGAGACGATCGAGACCGCACACGTCATTCTCGCTATCGGCCATAGTGCGCGCGATACATTTAAAATGCTGTTTGAAAAAAGCTGTGTACCTATGGAGCCGAAGCCGTTTTCCGTCGGCGCGCGCATCGAGCACCGCGCAGAGACGATAGATCGCGCACAGTACGGCGATTTTGCAGGCGACCCCGCACTCGGCGCGGCAGACTACAAACTCAACGTTCACCTTGAAAACGGCCGCGGCGTGTACACGTTCTGCATGTGCCCGGGCGGCTACGTCGTCGGTGCGGCATCCGAAACGGGTAGCGTCGTGACAAACGGCATGAGCGAATACGCCCGCGACGGTCAAAACAGCAATGCCGCGCTGCTTGTCGGCATCACGCCGGAGGATTTCGGTTCCGCGCATCCGCTTGCCGGCATTGCGTTTCAGCGTAAAATCGAGCGCGCCGCATTTGAAGCGGGCGGGGGAGTATACAGTGCCCCGTGCCAGCGCGTTGGCGACCTGCTTGAAAACCGCGCAACGACTGCGCTGAACGGCAACGTACAGCCGACCTATCGGCCCGGAGTTGTGCCCGGCGATTTAAGGGACGTGCTGCCCGATTATATCTGCGATTCCATGGCGGAGGGTATCCGCCGCATGGGCGGGCGGCTGAGGGGCTTTGACGACCCGGACGCTTTATTGACCGCTCCCGAGACCCGAAGCTCTTCACCCGTGCGCATCCTCCGAAACGAGACGCGCGAGTGCCCCACGGTGCGCGGTCTGTTTCCGTGCGGAGAGGGCGCGGGTTACGCCGGCGGCATCACCAGCGCCGCCGTAGACGGTCTGCGCTGCGCAGAAGAAATCTTGAAGCAAAGTCTATAACATACCAAGCGCCCCAGCGGACTGTTTTCGTCTGCCGGAGCGCTTTATGTAAAATGAACAGAGACGTTTCCCTGTAAAACTACAGAGAAACGTCTCTTTGTTTATCCCATTTAATCGCACATGATATGCAAAATCTCGCGGTCGGTCTCGCGCATACCTTCGCGGGCCAGTATGCCGATGTTGCGTATCGTCTCCTCAACGCCCTTCGTGACAAGGCCATCACCTGCGCGGAACTGCTGCCCGTTTTTGTACATGTGGTAGCCCAAAATGCCGGCATCCACAGCAGATGCAATTTTTGCCGCGCACGAGGCTTTTGCGCCGTCGCATACCATCCCGGAATCAATAGCAATGGAGTTGACGATTGTGTGCTCGATTTCTTTCAGTCCGCCGCCGTATAAGTACGCAATGCCCGCGCCGCAGCCGCAGCCTGCGCTCACAGCGCCGCAGTACGCGGAAAGCCGCCCGATGCCGGACTTCAGGTGGATCGTCACAAGGTCGGAGAGTGCCACCGCGCGAATCATTTTTTCATAGCCGACGTTCAATTCTTTTGCATACTCCACAACGGGTAGAGAAGCCGTCATTCCCTGATTGCCGCTGCCGGAAACGATGACGACCGGCAGGGAGCAGCCGTTCATACGCGCGTCGCTGCCCGCAGCCGCCATGGCTCTGGCGCGGATTTTCACATCATCGCCGTAGGTTTCGAGCAATATCTTGCCGATGTTCGCGCCCCAACTGCCCGATAAACCTTCTTTCGCAATGCGTGTGTTGTAGTCAATCTGCCGTTTTACGGGCGTTTCAATATCGCAAAGCTCTGCACACTCAACAAACTCAAGAATCGTCTTCACCGAAAACGAACTGCGGTCGCAAATGCCGCTGTCTGTGCTTTCCACCGGAGTATCGGCACAGGTATCGAGCAATATTTCGCCGTCTTTTTCCGTATGCACAATATTCGTGTGGTGCCCCACAATACGCACGTTTGCCGTGTGATGCTCACTTTTCACCGTAATGTCAATGTCGAAAATATAGGGAGAGTCCGAAAGCTTCACAGTGATCGGCGTGTGCTCCATATAAGCCTTGATCTCCGCCTGCTCTGCTTCGGTCGCCTTTGAGATAACCTCCAATAAAAGCTCGTCATGTCCTGCTATGATCCCCGCCGCAGCCGCCGCAGGGATGCCGCGCAGACCACCGGTGTTCGGCACAAAAACGCTTTTCACGTTTTTGATGATATTGCCGCTCGCCGTGACGCAGACTTCACACGGCAGCTCGTTTAAAATGCGCCGTGCCGCTGCCGCCGCATAGGCAATGGCAATCGGCTCTGTGCAGCCCATGGCGGGCAGCAATTCTTCTTTTAAAACTTCAACGTATGCGGTATACAGGGTATCGGTTTTCTGCATGAGTAGGCTCCTAAAATCAATTTTGGTTCAACATCGGTAAAATGCGGGCAAATGAAGCGTCCGCAAGGTCGTCGGTCGAGTTGTAGTACAGCAAAAGACTTTCTGGGTCGTCCGGTATACGCAGATTTTCGGGGATATCAAAATTCACGCCCTTTATGTACTCGTCCCAGTGTTCCATTTTCCACGTGTCGCGGTCGGAAGAGCGCCTCATCATGCGCGCCTTGCACACAGCGGGGTCGGTTACGATCCAAATAACGCACAGCTTTGCGCCATATTCACCGAGCTTTGCGCGCAAATTTTGAATGTACGCCGTGTTGCGAATTTCCCGTGTGAACGGCGCGTTGATGAGCACGGTGTTCGTATAACGCAGCGCCTCAAACGCAAGGTCCAAGATCGTCTCGTACTCGTAGTCGCGGATGTTCGCTTCAAAAAACGCAGAGCTGCGGTCATACGGTTCGCCCGCCACTTTGAAAATTTGCTTGGAAAGCGGGATTAGCGTGTCCTTGTCCAAATAAACAACATGATCCAGCGCCGTACACAGGCGTTTGGAAAGCCGGGTTTTGCCGCACGCGGGCGGTGAGGTCACAAGAATCAGCTTTTTCATGAGACAACCAACCTTTCGGATCAAAATAAAGGAAAAGGTGCGTATTCTGTTTACTGTAAAACTAAGTATAGCACATAAAAGCCGAAATTGCACGAAAATTTTACATTTCCGTCAATTTTTGCATAAGGTCCTTGAGTAAAACATCGCGGTGGATATTGTACACATAGCGCATAAAATGCCGCGTGTTCGAGGGCGTCCATGTGTCGTCATACTGGGGAATAGGGCTGTGCAGAAGCGTGTCGTCCATGAACTCGCCGTCCAAAAGCCACGCCACCGCTGTCACATCCCAGATCACGCGTGACCACGTTTCCGCCTGCGCCCAACGCCGACCTTCTTCAATAGCATAGTGTGCCAAATAATCGCACAGCTCGTTTTTGCCGAGAAAGTAGTCTTTGAATTCCGGCTCGCTCACGGTGAAGCCGGAGACTACGCCTGCACACGGCAACTGTACAAGCGCCGCACCGCATCCGAAAACAATGCGTCCCGCCGCAACATCCTGATACATGTTGAACTCGCGGTTGTCCGGCCAGTGCAGCGCGTTGCCGCCGAGCCATACAAGGACGATGCGGTCGCGAATTTCCGGCTTCAAAAGCAAGGCGGAAGCTACATTCGTGATAGCGCCGATTGCAACGACATACAGCGGCTTTTCGGGTGTATAATCCATCGCGAGCTTTGCGAGGTCCTCCGCCGCAGGCGAAAGCACGGGCGTGTCCTCGTCCGTGAGATATGTTTCCGAGCCCTTAAACGTGACGGACTTTAAATCCTCGCGTTTTAAAAGCGTCAGCAGCTTTAGAATTTCGTCATAGCTTTTTTCCATTCCGTCCTTTGGCGATACGGATTTATCATTCAAAAACGGCGCGGCATACAGCGCTTTTACATTCAGCTTGTCGCTGTTTTTCATCATATACGAAAGCGCAAATTGGTCATCTAACTCGTTATACGTATCGGTGTCTAAAACCACGTCAATCTTACCATTCGGTTTCGTTAGGCGGCGTAAAAGGCTTTCGGTGTTCGGTACTGTCCAGTTCATAAAAATTCCTCCCGTTTTGATGCTCATAGTTTATTATATAGTATAGCGGAAATTTTGCTTTGCGAAAAGTATAAACCGCAAATTTTCTGTCCATATTTTATACAAAAAATTAAATGAAATTTTGTGTAACGACAAAAATGTGCAGGGAGAATAAATCTATGATGCGTAAAATCAAAACACTGTATAGCAGAACGCTTCTTCTGCGCGCGATGGCGTGCGGGCTGATCTTAACAGTGCTTCTAAATTTAGCGGGCTTCTCCGCCCAGTGTGCTGCGCTGGAAGAGAACATCGTGCGGCTGCATGTTATTGCAAACTCGAACGACGAAGCGGATCAAGCCGTAAAGCTTCGCGTGCGCGATGCCGTGCTACGGGAAGCCGAGCAGTGGTACGGCGATGCAGAAGATTTTGACACTGCCGTCACAGCGCTCTGCACGCACCTTGAAAGCCTTGAAGCGGCAGCAAATTCTGTCTTGAAAGCCGAAAACCTCCCGTACTGCGCCAAAGCGGAAATTTGCGAAATGTACTTTCCGACCCGCACCTACGAGAACTTCAAGCTGCCCGCCGGGCGCTACCGCACACTGCGCATTTCGCTCGGCAAGGCCGAGGGTAAAAACTGGTGGTGCGTCGTATTTCCGGCGCTGTGCATGCCCGGTGCAAGCGACCTATCCAACCTGCCTGATGATACCGATACACTCGTGCGTGAACCGGAAAGCTACGAAGTCAAATTCAAGGTGGCGGAAATTTTCTCACGTCTCCGCGAACTCTTTGACGCGTGAGCGCACATGTGCTAAAATAAGAGCAGTATAAGCTCTAAACGGAAAAAGGGGGAAGAAGAATGCTGGAGTTGATCCTCGGCCGCGCCGGCACGGGCAAAACGACGCTGCTGCGTAAACGCCTTGCGGAAAGCGCTGCGCCGAAAACGATCTTGATCGTCCCGGAACAATATACGTTTGAATCCGAACGCGCGCTGCTTATGGAATACGGTGCTGAAACCGCGAACCGTGTGCAGGTGTACAGCTTTACGCGCCTTGCGCAGGCGGCATTTTTGCAGTACGGCGGCGGTGCAGGCAAGCGTTTAACGGACGGCGGCAGGCGTATTTTGATGACCTTGGCGCTTGAAAACTGTGCCGACCAACTCACGCTGTTTGAAAAAAGCGCCGATCGCATGACGGACGTTTTATTGAACACTGTCGGTGAAATGAAAATCTGCGGCATTGAGCCCGATATGCTCACAAAAACCGCCGAAGCCGTCGCAGAAGGCAGCCTTTCGCGCAAACTAAAAGAGATCGCGCTCATTTACGGTACATATGAAGCACTCGTCGCGCAGACGTATCTCGATCCGCTCGACGACCTGACGCGCCTTGATGACCTGCTGGCCGACCATCCGGATTTTTTCCGAAATGCTTATGTCGCCGTCGATGCGTTTGACGGCTTCACCGTGCAGGAGTACCGCGTTTTGCGCCACGCACTGCGCCATGCGGAAAAAGTCAGTGTTTCGCTGTGCTGCGACGATCTTGACACGAGCCGCAAAGACCTGTTTTCTACCGTGCGCCGCACCGCTTCGCGCCTGATGCGCCTTGCAAAGGAGAGCGGTACGGGCGTGCTTTCGCCTGTGTACTGTAAAACGCCGTATCGCTTTCAAAACGATGCACTTCGCGCCGTGGAAAGCACCTACGTCGGTCACGTACAGCAAGCAGATACCGCTGAAAACGTGTGTGTGTTCCGCGCGGCCTCTCCGTATGAGGAAGCGGACTTCACCGCGGCTAAAATCCGCAGCCTTGTTTTGCACGAGGGCTACCGCTACCGCGATATTTCCGTCATCTGCCGTGACGGCGAACGCTACACGCGGCTATTTGCCGCCGCGCTGCGTCGCTGGGAAATTCCGGCGTTTCTTTCCGAAGCGCGCACGGTCGATGCCGAGCCGCTGATGCGCTTCGTGCTCTCCGCGTTTCAAATCGTTTCGGGCAGCCGCAAATGGCGTTCGGAAGATGTGCTCGCCATGCTGAAAACGGGCATTACAAGCTTTACGGCAGAAGAGCTCGCGCAGCTTGAAAACTACGTTTATACCTGGAAATTAAACGGCGCATCCGCTTGGTGCAGCCCTTTCACAAAACACCCGGACGGCTTCGGTAAGCCGATGGATGACACCGCGGCCGAGACACTGCGCACGCTGAACGCTCTGCGCGAGCGCGTCACCGCACCGCTTATAAAATTCTCCGAGCGCACCGCACACGCTTCCGGCGAGCAGATCTCCGAAGCCGTTTATAAGCTTCTCATCGATTTTGATTTGGAGCAAAGCTTCCCGATATTTTGCCGCACGCTCGAAAATGCCGGGCGCGATGACCTTTCCGCCGCTCAAATGCGCATTTGGGATTTGCTCATGGAAGTACTCGACCAAATGGCAGGCGTGCTCGGTGAACAGATCATCACGGGGGAAAAATACGGAAGGCTCTTAAAGGAGATCGTCAGCGGCGAGGATGTTTCGGACATTCCGCAGAGCATGGACAGCATCACATTCGGCACCGCAGACCGCATCCGTCAGTCCGCGCCGCGCGCCGTGTTCCTGCTCGGCGCCGTGCAAGGCGAGTTCCCGCTCATTCCGTCCGTAAACGGTGTGTTCAGCGAGCCGCAGCGCCGCACGCTCCTTGCGCTCGAGCTGCCCGTCTCCGATGTGCTCGAAGACCGCATGTTACAGGAAAAGTACCTCGCCTACGCCGCGCTGTGCGGCGCTTCGGAGAAGCTGTATCTTACGTATCCCGTCAGTGTGGGGCAGGAGGCAAAATCGCCCGGTGAGCTCATCAGCGCAGTTGAGCTGGCGCTGCCGAATTTAAAAATCACACAAAACCTGCCGTCGGAGTTTTTCGCAAACGCACCGGAAGCCGCGTTTTCGCAAACGGCGTCGCTTTTCAACGAAAACTCGACCGTCTCCGAGACATTAAAAAGTGTTTTTCGCGAAAAGCCGGAGTTCGCCGGGCGTTTGCAGGTCCTCGGCGGCACAGACCGCATGGCTTCGGCTCGCCTTGCGCCGGAGACCGCAAACGATTACTTTGGCGGCGGGCATTATTTTTCCGCAAGCCAAATCGAAGTTTACCACCAGTGCCGCTTTAAATACTTCTGCCGCTACGGCCTCGGCGCAAAGGAGCGCCGCCCGGCAGAGATCGATGCGCTGGAATACGGCAGTCTGATGCACTATCTTTTCGAGCAGATTCTCGGCAGTGCGGAAGACATTCAAGCGCTGCACCTTTATGCAGATGATTTAAAAGCGCGCGTACACACGAGCATCATGGACTATGTGCGCGAAAATATGGGCGGCTATGATGCTCTTTCGCCGCGCGAAAAATACCGCTTGTACCGCATGGAGCAAACGGCCGTAAAGCTCATCGCCCACATGTCGGAAGAAATGATGCACAGCCTGTTCCGCCCGGAGCATTTCGAGCTGGAGCTCAAAAACGGCACACCGTACCCACCGCTGCGCATCCCAACGAAAAACGGGCTCGTCACGGTCGGCGGCATCATCGACCGTGTGGATTTGTATAAAGATGAAAACGGTACGACCTATGTGCGCGTCGTCGATTATAAAACCGGCCGCAAAGAGTTTAAGCTCGCCGATGTTCTGTACGGCATGAGCTTGCAAATGCTTATTTACCTCGCGGCGCTCGCGCAGAATAAAGACCTGCACCCGGCGGGCATTTTGTACATGCCGGCGTTCATTGCAAGTGTGACTTCGGACGGCACGGAAAGTGCCGAAAAGCTAAAGCAGGAAGTGGAAAAAAACCTGCGCATGAACGGCCTGCTTTTAAAGGACAACGAAATTTTGAATGCAATGGAAATGGGTCTGAACGGTCGATTTATTCCTGTTTATCTCACCAAAACAAGAAAACTCAGCGGTACGGCTTCCGCTTTAAATGAGCCGGAGCTGCAGATCGTCCTGCGCTACGTGGAACGTCTCATCGCAACAATGGCGGAGGAGCTTTCTGCCGGTGAGATCATGGCAAAACCGCTGATGCAGAACATCAACGCCTGCGCGTGGTGCCCGTATACGTCCGTCTGCGGCTCCGAGCACGCTGCGGACGATGCCGAAAAGAACAGCATGAAAAACGATGAAGCGCTCGCGCGCATGGAAAATGACTTAGAGAAAGGGAGTGGGGAAAATGCCGAATTGGACTGACGCACAGCTCGACGCCATCAAAGCGCGGCGCGGTACGGTTCTGGTCTCCGCCGCTGCGGGTTCCGGCAAGACCGCGGTGCTCGTGGAGCGCGTTATCGAGCGCCTGACGGATCCGGAGCATCCTACGGACGCCGACCGCCTGCTCGTCGTGACCTTCACAAAAGCCGCCGCAGCCGAAATGCGCGACCGCATCGAAAAGCGACTTTTGGCACTCATGAAGGAGCAGCCGGAAAACACCCGCTTGCGCCGCCAACAGCTTTTATTGCAGCAGGCGCACATCTGCACGGTGGACAGCTTCTGTTCGGACATTGTGCGCGAATTTTTCTACCTGCTCGGTATCTCGCCCGATTTCTCCATCATCACCGATAAGCAACAGGAAGAGCTGATGACCGAATCGCTCGACGAAGTACTGACCGAGTGGTACAAAGACGAAAACTTTAGGACAGACCTGGCGGATGTGCTCGGCGGCGACAAAAACGACGCCCGCCTTTCCGCCGCAATCCTCAAAATGTACGAATACACGCGCAGCCATCCGTTTCCGGACAAATGGATGCGGGACATTCAAAAAGCCATGACGGATGTCACGCAGTCCCCGGTCAAAACACCGTGGGGCGAGGTCGTCCGGCAGCATATCATGGAGGTCTATGACTTCGCAATCAAGCTTTCCCACAGTGCATACCGCCTTGCGGCAGAAGACCAAGACCTTGAAAAAGCGTACTGCACGGCACTCGGCGCGGATATCGATAAGCTTTCGGCAAAGCTGCAGGCAATGGAAGACCCTGAAACCTGCCGCTTTTCCGACTTGACCGTCACGTTCGATAAGCTCGGTTCTTTCAGAGGAGAAGACCCGCGTGCCGATCGCATCAAGGCCATGCGCGATATGGTAAAAAAGGAAATCGGCAAACTGCAGAAGCTTGCAGGCGACGCGGAAGACCAGAAATTCACGGAGGAAATCGCCGCCACGACCGGCACGGTCGTCTATCTGTTTCTGGCCGTGCAGTCGTTCGAGAAAACATACAGCGCAAAAAAGCGTGAGAAAAACGTGCTCGATTTCAGTGATCTTGAGCACATGGCCTTGCAGCTGTTTTTAACGGAGCAGGAAGGCGGTACATTTCGGCGCACAGAAACCGCAAAGCTCGTCTCCGAGCGTTTTGACGAGATCATGACGG
>ENA-ORLY01002711-ORLY01002711.1-human-gut-metagenome-genome-assembly--contig:-NODE-2711-length-16030-cov-3.708393_pt1 | contig 16030 bp, 14 predicted proteins | sample MGYA00243071_ERZ508832 | MGnify/ENA primary metagenome ERZ508832 (study PRJEB26277, sample SAMN04329777) | human gut metagenome | biome: human-associated habitat | host: Homo sapiens | place: USA... | reverse complement strand
GGTACCGATGAGCATGGGGATGAAGGACTTACCGGAAAGCCCGAACTTACGGAAGATAAGGTCCAGTAAGAAGGAGATACGGGCCATATACCCGCAGGCCTCCAGGAAAGCCAGCATCAGGAACAGCACCAGCATCTGGGGAACAAAGCCCAAAACAGCGCCGACACCAGCCACAATACCGTCAAGAATCAGACCGGAGAGCCAGTCGGCAGTGCCGGCAGCTTCCAGAGCATTGCCTACCAGTACAGGAATACCGGGTACCCATACGCCGTAATCAGCGGGGTCGGGCTCCTCCCCGATCCTCTCGATGGTCGCCTTGGCCTTTTCATAGTCTGCCATGGTCGCCGTCTCGGTGGAGACAGCAAGGGTTTCCTCATCTTCTACCTCATAGGTAAAGGTGCCATCTGCGGCCAGAGAGCCATTTTCTTCGATGTAGGCATCATAGCCGTCTACGATTAGGGAAGCCTCGCCGTATTCCTCGGCAAGATCGCCGTAACCGCCATCAATGCCCAGCAGGTGCCAGCCATCGCCGAACAGGCCGTCGTTGGCCCAGTCGGTCGCGGGGGCGCCCACGCCCACCATGGCCACCCAGTAAACGATGAACATGACGACCGCGAAGATGGGCAGACCCAACCAGCGGTTGGTCACAATGCGGTCGATGCGGTCGGAGGTGGAAAGGCCGCCGTGATTCTTTTTCTTGTAGCAGGCCTTAATGACCTCGCCGATGTAGATATATCTCTCGTTGGTGATGATGGATTCGGCATCGTCATCCATTTCGGTCTCTACGGCCTTGATGTCATTTTCGATGTGCTCCAGTACGCCCTTATCGATATTCAGGGAGGAGAGCACCTTGTCATCACGCTCAAAGATCTTGATGGCGTACCAGCGCTGCTGCTCTTCGGGCATATTGTGCACGGCGGCTTCCTCAATGTGGGCCAGGGCGTGCTCTACGCTGCCGGAGAAGGTGTGCTGCGGAACGGTCTTGCTGTTCTTGGCGGCATCAATGGCAGCCTCGGCGGCAGCCATCACGCCGGTACCCTTCAGGGCAGAGATCTCTACGATCTTGCAGCCCAGCTGGCGGGAAAGCTCTTCTACATTGATCTTATCGCCGTTTTTCTTTACCAAATCCATCATGTTGATGGCGACGACGACCGGGATGCCCAGCTCGGTCAGCTGGGTGGTTAGGTACAGGTTACGCTCCAGGTTGGTACCATCAATGATGTTCAGGATGGCATCGGGGCGCTCGCCCAGCAGATAATTACGGGCTACTACTTCTTCCAGGGTGTAGGGGGAAAGGGAATAAATGCCGGGCAGGTCGGTGATGGTAACACCCTCGTGCTTTTTCAGCTTACCTTCCTTTTTCTCTACGGTAACACCCGGCCAGTTGCCTACAAACTGGTTGGAGCCGGTCAGTGCGTTGAACAGGGTAGTTTTACCGCTGTTGGGGTTACCGGCAAGGGCAATTCTAATATCCATGCGTTATGGCCTCTCTTTCTGATGATCTTGATTAGCGATCGCTAACCATATGTCGTTAAAAATGCGGGATGCAGCCTCCCGCGGGGTCCGACTTATTCTACCTCTATCTGTTCGGCATCGGCCTTGCGCAGAGAAAGCTCGTACCCGCGCACCGTTACCTCGATGGGATCGCCCAGCGGCGCTACCTTGCGGATATAAACCTCAACACCTTTGGTCAGGCCCATATCCATGATGCGTCGCTTGATGGCGCCTTCGCCATGGATCTTTACCACACGGACGGTCTCGCCGATCTTGGCCTCTTTCAGATTTTTCATCGTCTGGTTCCTCCTTCTTGTCACATTTCGCTTGTGCTTATGTAGTGTAAAAAGGCATCGCTGCCGTTATACCATAATTTTTACCGCCATTTCTTTGCTGATGGCCACGCGGGCTTCCTTTACATTCACTATCACATTGCCGCCCAGGGTGTTTACCACGGTCACTTCACCGCCCACCACAAAGCCCAGATTCTCCAAATGGCGTTTTACCTCCGGGCTGCCGCCAATGCGCTTGATGATATTTTCTTCCCCTACCTGCGCCAGGCTTAAAGGCATCATTTGTTTGTCCTCCGTTCCTCAGCCGGTGTCTTTCTTTTGGCTGATGTCACTTTGCAGTTAGCACTTGCTAACCATGCATTATAATACAAAAACCGCCCTCTCTTGTCAATGGATTTTTCTCAAAAAAAATTCTCCTCCCGCATTTTCGGCAGTCCTGCCATCAGGTTAGCCTTGACTAACAAAAAACTTGTGCAGTTTGCCAAGGCTAACTCGTCATTTCCCCCGCCGCATTACTGTTTTGCTCCTTTTTTATGGAGAATTTCCCCCACAGCCTTGCACTTTGCCCCAAAAATGTGTAAACTATACTCGTAAGGTCTTATTTGCGGCCCATCCATCTCTTATTATGTAAGGAGTATTCTATGCTGGAATTGCAACACATCAGCTACGAAACCGAAGAAAACCGTGAAATACTGCACGATATCAGCCTGACGATCCAGGACCGCTTTGTGGCCATCACCGGCCCCAATGGCGGCGGTAAATCCACCCTGGCCAAAATCATTGCCGGTATCTATACCCCCACCTCCGGCCGCATCCTGCTGGATGGCGAGGACATCACCGCTCTTTCCATCACCGAACGCGCCCGCCGGGGCATCAGCTATGCCTTTCAGCAGCCGGTGCGCTTTAAGGGTCTACGGGTCGGCGACCTGATGAACCTGGCCGCCGGAAAGGACACCAATATCGCCGAAGTCTGTGCCTACCTCAGCGAGGTTGGTCTTTGCGCCCGGGATTATATCGACCGTGAGTTGGACGCCAGCCTCTCCGGCGGTGAATTAAAGCGCATCGAGATCGCTATGGTACTGGCCCGCGGCACCGCCCTTTCGGTCTTTGATGAGCCGGAAGCCGGCATCGACCTCTGGAGCTTTCAGAATCTCATCCGTGTCTTTGAAAAGATGTACGAGCAGACCCGCGGCAGCATCCGCATAATCAGTCACCAGGAGCGTATCCTTAATATCGCCGATACCATCGTTCTGCTGAAAGATGGCCGCCTGGCGGAATGCGGTCCCCGGGAGGAAGTCCTCCCCCGCCTGCTGCGCAATATCGATACCGCCCCGCCGGTGTGCAGTATGCTTTCCGATCCCATCAAGGAGGTGCGCTGACCATGATTGACGAAATCCAGAAACGATTGCTGAAAGAGGTCGCCGATCTCGACAGCCTGCCCATCGGGGCCTACAATATCCGCGCCAACGGCGCCCCCGCCGGGCGCAATACCACCGCCCATATCAATATCGTCACCAAGACCGATAAGCCCGGCATTGATATTATCATCGCCCCCGGCACCAGGAATGAAAGCGTCCACATTCCCGTGGTCGTCAGCCAAACCGGCCTTAAGGATTTGGTCTATAATGACTTCTATATTGGCGAAAACGCCGATGTGGTCATCATCGCGGGCTGCGGCATCCACTGCGCCGGGGCCGAGGAAACCTCCCATGACGGCATCCATACCTTCCATGTGGGGAAAGGCGCCCACCTGCGCTATGTGGAAAAGCACTACGGCGAAGGCGAAGGCCGCGGCAAGCGGGTAATGAACCCCACCACCATTGTCTACCTGGAGGAAGGGGCTTCCATGGATATGGAGACCACCCAGATCGCCGGGGTGGATGACACCCTGCGCAAAACCGGCGGCACTCTGGCGGCCGGTTCCACCCTTACGGTGCACGAAAAGATCATGACCACCGGCGACCAACACGCCATCACCGATTTTGCCATCGATCTGAACGGTGAGAACTGCAGCACCGATGTGGTAAGCCGCAGCGTGGCGCGGGACCACAGCAAGCAGGAGTTCCGCAGCAGCATCAATGGCAACAATGCCTGCGCCGGTCACAGCGAATGTGACGCCATCATCATGGATAAGGCCTGCGTCATCGCCACCCCGGCCCTTACCGCCAACCATGTTGATGCCGCCCTGATCCACGAAGCCGCCATCGGCAAGATCGCGGGTGAGCAGATCATCAAGCTGATGACCCTCGGCCTGACCGAAGAGGAAGCCGAGCGGGAGATCGTCAACGGATTCCTAAAATAAACGAAGGAGGCTCATCCCATGAATATTACCGAACGCTTCTTAAAATATGTGGGCTACGGCACCAACAGCGATGAAAAGAGCGAGACCTGTCCCTCCTCCCCCAATCAGCTGGTGCTGGGGGCCGCCATTGCTGAAGAACTGAAAGCCCTGGGACTTACCGATGTAGAGCAGGATGCCGATGGCTATGTTTACGGCTATCTCCCCGGCGAGGGCGAAGCCCTTGGCCTTATTGCCCACATGGATACCAGTCCCGCCGTCAGCGGCGATCACATTAAGCCCCGCATTGTCACCTACCCCGGCGGCGTACTGGAGCTGGGCGCTTCCACCCTTTCCCCCACCGATTATCCCTTCCTGGAGGAATACATCGGCCAGGAGCTTATTGTCACCGATGGCACCACCCTGCTGGGCGCCGATGATAAAGCCGGTGTGGCGGAGATCGTTACCCTGTGCGAGTACCTGCTGACTCACCCCGAGGTAAAGCATCGTCCCATTGCCGTCTGTTTCACCCCCGATGAGGAGATCGGCCGCGGCACCGACCGCTTCCGCATGGATCGCTTCCCTGCCAAGGAAGCCTATACCGTGGATGGCGGCGAGCTGGGCGAGATCGAGTATGAAAACTTCAATGCCGCGGCGGCGACGGTCAAGGTGCGGGGGCTCAATATCCACCCCGGTAGTGCCAAAAACAAAATGAAGAACGCGGCCCTGCTGCTGGCGGAATTTATCGGCCTGCTGCCCGCCGCCGAAACTCCCGCCCACACCGAGGGCTATGAGGGCTTCTTCCACCTCTGCGAAATGTCGGGCGATGAATCCTCCGCCGAAGCGGCCTACATCATCCGCGATCACAACCGGGAAAAGTTCGAGACCCGCAAGGTGCTCATGCAGCAAACTGCCGATTTTATGAATCAGAAATACGGTGCCGGCACCTTTACCCTGCATATGACCGATAGCTACTACAATATGAAGGAGAAGCTCACCGACCATATGTACCTGATCCATAACGCCGAAGCCGCCATGCAAAAGGCCGATGTCACTCCCAAGATCGTCGCCATCCGCGGCGGCACCGATGGCGCCCGTCTCTCCTACGAGGGCCTCCCCTGCCCCAACCTTTCCACCGGCGGTCTCAATTTCCACTCCATCCACGAATTTATCCCCATCCGTTCGCTGGAAAAGATGGTCGAAGTTCTCCGGAACCTTGTCACCTTGTAAAAGCACAAAAATATTCCCCCTGCCACTCCTTTCCGGGAACAGCAGGGGGAATTTTTATGTCAGCTTATTTTTCATAACGCTCAACCATGCGCCGGAAAGATTCTGCGGTGTAAAAGCCACCGGATCGACCGCCACAAAGGGGGCAGGCTCCACTCCAAGAAAATAGTGAGCACAGGCATATGCCAGCAGCCGTCCTATTTCATAGCTGTTCGGCACCACCACGCCAATGACATTACTGTGCTCATCCAGCTGGTCTATCACTTCCTTACTTACGCCCTGCGTCACCACCTTAATATCGGTACGCCCCAGCAGCGACAGTACTCCCAACACCGCCTCCGCCATGCGGCTTTGGCTGATGTACAGCGCCTCTATCTGCGGCAGCTCCCGCAGCAGGTCGTTTATCATCGTGTACGCCTGCGTTTCCTCGGTATACTGCACCACCTTATCCAGTGTGATCAGTGGGAACTCCTCCTCCAATATGCTGATGGCACTGCGATCACGGTGCCGCGCCGGCTGGGAATCTCCGCCGTAGCACAGGTAGGCGGCATGGGTCAGCCCATGCGCTGTCATGTATTTGCCCAGCAGCCAGCTGGCCTGCTTACCGCTTTCCACCATGTTGCTGGCAATACAGCAGTCGTACTGGTTCGCGGTAAAGCCTGTCGGCACACAGGAGGAAAACAGCACCTTTGTGCGGCGGGGCAGGTGCTTCCGGAAAGGCGAAACACTGCATTCATCCAGGTTAGGGATGCAGATAACCGCATCCGGCTTGGCCGCAGCAAAGCTCTGCAATTGCAGCTCCTGGATCTCATAGCTGCCGTGGGCGTCGGTCTTTTGCACCAGATGGATCCCCAGCGTATTCAGGCCGTCCCGCAGCCCCTCCAGCTTGGAATGGCTCACCGGCGTGGTCTCCATATAGGTGGAAACGCACACCTTGTAGTCACCCGCCCGCACCTTTTGGATATCCGCCTCGGAAAGCTCCAGCGAAAGCTGACTGGCGCCGGGGCGGTCAAACTGGTCAAAAACCAGTGCCTTGGTGCTGTCCCCGGTGATGAACTCCGGCGAGATGCTGAAAAACCGCTGCCCGCCGTCCCCTTTTATTATTTTGATGATATCCTGCACCACCTCGATGATCCTCATATCGATACGGGTGCGGTTAAAAAACAGGTACTTGGTAAGGAAGATATCCCCGATGGCCAAAAGGGAGATATCCTGCGGCATGGTGACGCCCTGATGCTGCAGGTAATCCACCACATGCATCGTCGCCATCATTTCAGTGGTAATAATGCCGGTAATGCCGCGGCTTTGCAGTGTTCCCAATACCTGGTCCAGGTTTTCCAGCGCCAGCGTACGGAACAGGTAAGTCTCGATCTCCACCAGGTTTTCATCAGGAAATACCATATGGTTCTGCTTGTAAAACAGCTTGCATGTCTCCAGCACCAGCCGATTGGTGTAGGGGTTCTCCTTGGGTGTGATAACCAGAATGTTGCGGTGCCCCAGCGAGACCATATGCCGCAGCGCCGCTACCATCGCCGCACGGTAATCAAAGTTGATGTGGTAGCAGCGCGGGTACACCTTCGGGTCGTGGTTCAGGAAGATGATGGGTGCCTCCACTGTCTCGTGATAGCGGGTCTGCACCAGCCGCACCGTGTAGTCCAGTATGATGTAGTCCAACCCATAGCGCTTCTGATAAGTTTTCAGCTCCTGCAGGGTCATCTCGGTCTTTACCAAAATCGATACCACCTCAATATCACCGGGACCCACCACACGGTGAGAAAGCTCCTCGCGGTTGTGGATATCCCCACAACAGTGCAGGGCATCGATCAGGTCCTCGGCAAAGCTGCACCGATAGTTGCGCAGCAGAAAGCCCACCGTGATCTTCCGGCGTTCCTGTTTCGGCGCCCCCAGCTCCTCCATGGCCCGCTCCACACGGCCGCGCAGTTCGTCACTGACGAACCTTGTCCGGTTGATGACATGCGACACCGTCGCCACCGATGTACCCGCCCGCTTCGCGATCTCCTGAATGGTCGCCATATTTTTCACACCCTCTCGTTTTGTCAAAAATTCGTTATCGCTTTTGTGCAGTTTACCGTTTTAGCCTCCTCTAATCTTTTTTTGGTGTCAAAATTTGCGTAAAACAGCACTTTCATGTGCTTTCCGCTTCATTGTCTTGCCTTTGATAACCTCTTCCTCTTGTTCAAAATCGTCAAATTGTTGTTTATTTTTTGGCATATTTGTGAAATACAGCACCATTTTTACCTTAATCAGAAACAGTGAAGTCCAATTTGCGTAAATAATACACTTTTTCGGCCCAAAAAGCAATGTTTTTCCGTTCTATTTCAGTCAAAATTCTCTTTTCCTCATTTGACACTCCCGAATGTTGACGGTAACATGAAACTGTAATGTGTGGCGCGCGCACAAAACAGTGTTCAAAAAATAGAAAGATTCAAGAATATTTGAGGAGTGTAGTTTTATGAAGTTAGAAAAGGAAGGCTTGGTCGTAACCCCATTGACCGAGCAGAAAACCGGTCTGTGGGATATGGCATTCATCTGGTTCTGTGCCAATGTCGCCGTCCCCCGTCTGATGATCGGCGGCTCGCTGGCGGAGCTGGGCTTCGGCAAAATGATACTCATTCTCATCGCCGGCAACATTCTGGTATTCCTGCCTCTGCTGGCGCTGGGCGTCATCGGCTTCAATGTTCGTATCCCCACCATGGCTGCCACCCGCATGACCTTCGGCGTTAAGGGCTCCTATCTGCCCTCCGTCGCCAACGGCATTCAGCTGCTGGGCTGGGGCGCCAATGTCACCGTCATCTGCGGCGCTTCCATCAACAGCATCATTAAGGCAATGACCGGCTTTGAGAACCTTGCCCTGTGGATCGTTGTCACCGGCATCGTTCAGCTCGTCATCACTGCCTACGGTGTGCGTTCCATTACCTGGCTGCAGCGTGTTTCCGTTCCGCTGCTGGCTATTCTCACAGTTGTTTCCGCCATTCTCATCATCAAGAACTACGGCTGGAGCAGCATCACCAACTACCAACCCGTTGCCGCCATCGGTCTGCTTGCCGGTCTTGATATCGTCGCCAGCAACGCCTTCGCGTGGGGTCCCATGGTCTGCGACTACACCCGCTACGCCAAAAGCAAGTCCTCCTCCAGCTGGGGCACCCTCATCGGTTCTCTCGCCGGTGCTGCGGGCTTCATGTTCGTGGGCGGCATCTCCTATATGACCACCGGCAATGCCAACCCTGTTGATATGCTGCTTTCTCTGGGGCTTGGTATTCCCGCGCTGCTCATCATCGTGCTGTCCTCCGTTACCACCAATGTTATGAACCTCTACTCCGCCTCCATCTCCTTCGTCAATGTCTGGCCCAAGGCGAAGCCCTGGCAGATCATCGGCATCGGCGGCATCGTTATGACCGGTATCGCGCTGATCCCCAACCTCATCGGTCATTTCATCAGCTTCCTCACCATCGTCGGCTCCATCTTCGTTCCGCTTATCGCTATCATGCTGGTAGATTACTTCCTCATCAAGAAACAGAAAGTGGTTCCCGAGGAAATGCTGGCAGAGGATAGCACCTCCAAGTACTGGTTCAAGGGCGGCTTTAACTGGAAGGCCATCATCATCTGGCTCATCGGTGCCGTTATGTACAACATGCTCTATTACTTCTGGCCGGTTCTTGGTTCCTGCATTCCCACCTTCCTCGTCATCGGTATCCTGTATTATCTGGTCGCCGATAAGAAATGATCCATGGAGAAAGGCGGTAACTAAACTATGAGCACTATTCTCATCAAAAACGCCAGAATGCGCGGTCATCAGGAGCTCACCGATCTCTACATCAAGGACGGTGTCTTTGCCGAGATCGGGGGCGGGCTTTCTTACCCTGCCGATGAGATCATTGATGTCGCCGGCAAGCTGGTCTCCGCCCCGTTCTGCGATGCCCATCTGCATCTGGATGCTGTCCTCAGCGTCGGCAAGCCCCGCTACAATATGAGCGGCACCCTCATCGAGGGCATCAACATCTGGGGCGAGCGTATGCAGGGTCTTACCAAGGAGACCATCAAGAAAAACGCCCGCGATGTCATCAAGTGGGAAGTCGCCAATGGTTCCATGTTCCTGCGCACCCATGCAGATGCCACCGAGCCGACTGGTACTGTGGTGGAAGCGCTGCTGGAGGTTCGTGAGGAAATGAAGGACCTCGTCGATCTTCAGATCGTCGCGTTTCCTCAGGAATGTATCTTCACCGAAAAGGGTCACACCGACCTGATGGAAAACGCCATGAAGCTGGGCTGCGATGCCGTTGGCGGCCTACCCTACATGGAGTACAGCCCTGAGGACGGCCTGCGCGATGTCAAGTTTGTCTTTGACCTCGCGGAAAAATACGGTGCGCTCATCGATATCCACTGCGATGAAAATACCGATGACCAGTCCCGCTTTGTGGAGGCAATGGCGCGGGAAACAATTGTCCGTGGAATGCAGGGCCGTGTTACGGCAAGCCATACCACCGCCATGCACAATTACAATAATGACTTCGCGTTCAAGCTCATAGGCTTCCTCAAAAAAGCCCAAATGAACATGGTCACCAATCCCTTCGCCAACTCCTGCCTGCAAAACCGCACCGACGGCTACCCCCGTCACCGCGGGCACACCCGCGTGGATGAGCTCCTGGCCAATGGCATCAATGTCTGCATCGGCAGCGATGACATCATGGATCCGTGGTATCCCATGGGCAAGGGCTCACCGCTTGCCGGCGCCGCCCTGCTGATGAACTACGCCCAACTCAGCGGCTATCCGCAGGTCGCCCAGCTCATTGATATGATCACCTGCAACAGCGCCCGCACTATGTGCCTTACGGGCTATGGTCTCGCCGTTGGCAATCCCGCCAATATGATCGTACTGGACGCCGAAAGCGAGTTTGACGCTATCCGCCTGCAAAGTGAATGTCTCTATGTCATTCGCCATGGCTGCGTCGTCTGCCGCACGGTACCCGCCCGCCGCACACTGGAATTCGAGGGCAAGCAGGAAAATATCGACTTCCGCCTCACCGCGGAAAACCTCTAAGCAAAGGAAGGCAAATCTTATGGCAATGAACAATAAAAATGACAACCGCAGCAAAAAGATCGTCTTTTGCTCCAGCTGCCTACTGAATACCAATAATAAGGTGCTTCCGCTGGCACGCTACGGTGGCTTCAGCAAGGAATTTATTGATATCCTTGCTAAATACGATCTGGGCGTACAGCAGATGGATTGCCCCGAAACCCTATACCTTGGCATCCAGCGCTGGCAGCACACCAAGAATCTTTATGACAATGTTGGCTTCCGCCGTCACTGCCGTCAGCTGGCGGAAAAGGAAGTAGACTATATGTACTCCTACATGCAGATGGATTATGATACCGTAGCAGTGCTGTGCTGTGATGGTTCCCCCACCTGCGGTTGCGGGCTGACCAGTTGGGATGAAAACTGGGGCGGCCCCCCTGAGGCTCCTCTGGATTACGGCAATGCTGTTATCGAAGGTGTCGGCGTTTTTGTCGATGAAATGCAAAAGGCGATCCGCGATCGTGGCCTACCCATGCCTCCGTTCTATGGTCTGGGGCTCGATGATGCCTCTCAGCCCTTCGATCAGATCATCGCAAACTTTGATGCCTTTCTTGCAAAGTGCATGAAGGAACTCGAAAAGTAACAGGTTTTCCCTCTCTCTTTTGGGGCCAGCCGGAATTGTCTCCCCGGCTGGCCCTTTCTCTTTGTCCTTTGCCCTATTTCTTCATTTCCTGGGCTCCCCTCTCCACCGGCGGTCTCAATTTCCACTCCATCCACGAATTTATCCCCGTCCGTTCGCTGGAAAAGATGGTCGAAGTTCTCCGGAACCTTGTCACCCTGTAAAAGCACAAAAATATTCCCCCTGCCGCTCCTTTCCGGGAACAGCAGGGGACATTTTTCTGCCAACCGGTACGGTTTTCCCTCCTTTTTCCTCCCTTTTACCTTTTGTGTGGATATAAGCCTATCCGCCAATCCATCCGTCGATTTGACGGAAAATGGGCGTAGAAAAAGGACAGTCGATTTCTCGGCTGCCCTTTCGATATGAAGATAGCTCATTCAGTTTGCGGCAGGGTCTTGTTCTGATACTTCTTCACCAGAAGTTTGGTTATTGGGGAGCGGGCCATACCCGTCTGGGTTTCCGTCGAGGTCTGTGCTATGATAGTTTTCATACAACCAGTATTTCCCCTCAATCTTGACTACAATGTTATCGCCATATTGATAAACTTCTGCGCCAACAATAGGGTGATTTGCCTGGAAGTTTTCTTTGGGTATGCCGTCCAAATAATTACCTGCGTCATTTGTGCCTTGGAAGTTGGTAACATCACTTTCAATGACACCTAAATAAACAAAATCGTCTTTCAATTCGTTGAACGATGTTTGCGAAGTAGACTGTTTATACAAGGTGTCATTAACATAAATCATCGGTGCTGCGTCTGCTATACCCGGAGTAGTAACACTATCGTTGTTGTGGAGAAAAAGGGGAGTTGCCGCAACGCATACTAAAACCAAACAAGCTGCAACCGCTCCCCATTTAGCCCAGATGGACTTCTTTGCTTTTTGGTATACCCTTGTCTCGCTGACATATTTCTCATTGATATCGCCAAGGACCTCATACAGTTTTTCGTTAGTCATAGTTCAAAGCCCCTTTCTAAAAGGTAGTTGTGCAGTTTAAGGCGGAGGCGGTTAAGGGTCATTGATACTGCCCCATCATTCATGCCGTGCCGGACAGCAATTTCTGAAATGCTATCGGTGTACCAGTATCGGCTGATAAAAATACTTCTTTTCTCTGGAGAAAGACTATCCAGAAATGTATCAATGGCTTTCGTGAGTTCCTTTTGGTCAAATGCCTGCCCAACATCATCCTTGCCAGATACCAGGTCTGAAAGTTCCTCCAAAACCACAGGCAACTCTCCGCCGCCTCGTTTGTCGGCATTGTTATGCTTGTATCGGTTAAACGATAAGTTTCGGACTATTTTCCCAAGGAATGTAGATAGAATGCTCGGTCTATGCGGTGGCATGGAGTTCCACGCGTTCAAGTATGTGTCGTTCACACATTCCTCGGCATCTTCATTATTACCCAATATGTTTTTGGCAATCGAGGTGCAATAGCTTCCATACTTGTCTGCTGTTGCGGGGATTGCCTGCTCATTCCTATCCCAGTATAACTGGACTATATTTGCGTCATCCATCAGCGTTCACCCCACTTTCGAATTTACCCTTTCACCTATATACACAACTTTTGAACTCAAATCTCACACATTTTTTCAAATATCTTTCTATCCCATAATACCACAATGTTCTACAATTTTGGCATGAAAAGATGCCGAGGTTGCCTTCGGCTCTTTTCGGTATCCAGTATCGGTGAAGTGCGTGATTTAGTGAAATCACTGGAGTTCTACCCTATCCACACAAAGGTTAAAAGGGAGCCTTTTTCCCTTTCGTTGACATTCTCATTTAGTAATAGTATACTATAAGTTAAGTCTGCTATTTGTGCAAAAATACTTTTACGGAGGTCGTCATGTCCGTCAATTCCATGCCAAAAGAAAACAAAATGGGGACAATGCCGGTCAAAAAGCTCATTTTTAATATGGCCCTGCCGCTCATCATCTCCATGCTCATCCAGGCCCTTTATAATATCGTCGATAGCATCTTCGTCTCCCGCATCAGTGAGGATGCTCTCACCGCCGTTTCGCTGGTCTTCCCCGTTCAGAACCTCATGATCGCCTTTGCCACCGGCACCGGCGTGGGTATGAATGCCCTGCTTTCCCGCCGCCTGGGCGAGAAAAACCGCGAGGCCGCCGAGGAAGTCGCTAATGTCGGCCTGCTGCTTTCCATCTGCACCGCCGTGGTATTCGCGCTGTTCGGGGTTTTCGGCTCTCAGCTCTACTTCTCCATGCAGAAGGGTGTTTCCCCCATCATCGCGGAATACGGCGCCCAGTATCTTTCCATCGTCTGCATCGGCTCCATCGGCATCTTTGTGGAGATCACCGCCGAGCGGATGCTGCAGGGCACCGGCCAAACCCTCATCACCATGTTCATTCAGGGCATCGGCGCCATCATCAATATCATCCTCGATCCCATCATGATCTTCGGCCTCCTCGGCTGCCCTGCCATGGGCGTCCGGGGCGCTGCCTATGCTACCATCATCGGTCAATTGGTCGCCGCAGTGCTTGGTATTGTCCTCAATCAAAAGCACAATACCGATGTCCGTGTCAATCCCAAAAAGATCCGTTTCAATTTTCCCCTCATCGGCGAGATCTATTCCATCGGCTTCCCCTCCATTTTGATGACCGCCATCGGCTCGATCACCACCTACCTCATGAATCAGATCCTGCTGGCGTTCAGCACCACCGCGTCGGCGGTCTACGGCGTCTACTTCAAGCTCAACAGCTTTTTCTTTATGCCGCTCTTCGGCCTCAATAATGCCGTTGTTCCCATCGTCGCCTACAATTACGGTGCCCGCAACCGCGGCCGCATCCATCAGGCCATCCGCACCTCCACCATCACCGCTGTCACCATCATGCTGCTGGGCTGGGCCGCATTCTTCTTCCTGCCGGTACCGCTGCTCCGCCTGTTCGATGCCTCCGAAGCCATGATCGCCATTGGCATCCCGGCCTTCCGCATCACCTCCTTCACCTACCCACTGGCCGCTGTCAGCATCGTTGCCAGCAGCGTGTTCCAGGCCCTGGGTAAAAGCATATACAGCATGCTGGTCTCGCTGGGCCGTCAGCTCATCGTGCTCATTCCGGTGGCGTACCTGTTCTCCCTCACCGGTGTGCTGGATGATGTCTGGCTCGCCTTTCCCATCGCGGAGGTCGTCTGCCTTATCTCCTCGCTGTTCTTCCTCAAAAAAGTCCTCCACCGGCTGGATGACTTCCCGCAGTAATATTTATGGTTTCTTAGCGCTCGATAAATTTTCTTCACATAAAGCAGCACAAATCCCCCCCTATTTGTGTATTTTCTCCCTGTTGTCGAAAATTTTATCGGTTTTCCTGTGTGCATTTGTCAGTTTTTTAGTCTTGACAGCATCAAACTAAAGCGCTAAAATGGCAGCATCAAAGATCAATTCACCCCAAGCGGTGAAGGAAAGGAGCCCCGGCATGATGAAGTTCGTTACCGCTCATCAGAATCATCACTTCGCTTCTGCATGCACAGAGGCTTCTTCTGCCTGCGTCGCTTCTGCCAGCTCTGCCAATATCGTCATTATTATGGGCGCCATGGTTATGGCGTCCATTTTTGTTGCCGTCATTATTAGCCTGCTGGGCATTATTCGACTGCCCCTGCTGATTATGATGCCGTTCATATTGGCCGTTCTTGGAATGAATTTGCATTAACTGTTCCCGATACAGTAAGCGGTTCTGCCAAACGGCGGGGCCGTTTTTTGTATATATGTTCTAAATTAGCAAAAGCAAAGGAGTAAAACAAAATGAAAAAGTTTCTGTGTATGATGATGGCCGTTCTCATGGTTCTGGCCATGGCCGCCTGCGGCGGCGAACCCGCCAACAACGGCGGCAATGATACCCCCGACGCCACCACTGTCAAGATCGGCGGCATCGGCCCCCTCACCGGCGCCTATGCCAACTACGGTCTGTCCGAAAAGAACGGCGCTGAACTGGCCGTCAAGGAGATCAACGAGGCTGGCGGCATTGCCGGCAAGCAGATCGAACTCAGCTATCAGGATTCCCAGGGCGAGTCCGAAAGTGCTGTCAATGCCTATGGCAAGCTGATGGACTGGGGCATGGAGGTTTCCCTCGGCTGCGTTCTCTCCGGTGAGAATGCCTCCGTTGTTGCCGCTGCCCGGGATGACGATGTCATGCTGCTCACCCCCTCCGGCTCCGCCGATAAGTGCATCGAGGGCAACAGCCGCGCCTTCCGTATCTGCTTCTACGATTCCTATCAGGGCGCCGCTGCCGCCCAGTACATCAAGGATAACAACATGGTAGATACCGTCGGCATCCTGTACCAGAGCGATAACGACTACTCGGTCGGCCTTTACAATGCCTTTGTCGCCAAGTGCGGCGAGCTGGGCATCAACATCGCCGAGACCCAGACCTTCACCGCCTCCACCAGCACCGATTTCTCCACGCAGGTCAATGCGCTGGTCTCCTCCGGCGTCAAGCTGGTATTCATCCCCTTCTATGCGGAGGAAGCCTCTACCTTCCTCACCCAGGCCCGCGGTAAGTTCGCCGACGGCGTTTACTTCTTCGGTGCCGATGGTCTGGACGGCATCCTCGGCAAGGTCGCACAGGACCCCACCATCGCCAATAACGTGCTGATGCTCACCCCCTTCTCCGCCGATAACCCCGCCGAGAATGTACAGAGCTTCGTTGCGAAGTACAAGGAAGCCTACGGCGCCACCCCCGACCAGTTCGCCGCCGATGCCTATGATGCCGTCTATGTCATCAAGGCTGCCGTAGAAAAGGCCGGCTCCACCTCCGGTGACGCACTGGCCGCCGCCATGACCTCCCTCACCGTTGAGGGCGTGACCGGCACCATGACCTGGGGCAGCGACGGCAACACCAATAAGCCCGCCAGCGCCATCCTCTACTATGACGGCGTAGGCACCCTCTTCGACCACCAGGATTAACCCTCGCTTTTCTCTCCCCTCGTAATTTAAAAGGGCCCGGCCCCCCGCCGGCTTCTGCCGATCCGGCGTGCCCGGGCCGCAGGCCGCCCCGGCTTCGCCGGGGCCCACGGACTTCG
>ENA-ORLY01002701-ORLY01002701.1-human-gut-metagenome-genome-assembly--contig:-NODE-2701-length-16096-cov-2.873026_pt1 | contig 16096 bp, 16 predicted proteins | sample MGYA00243071_ERZ508832 | MGnify/ENA primary metagenome ERZ508832 (study PRJEB26277, sample SAMN04329777) | human gut metagenome | biome: human-associated habitat | host: Homo sapiens | place: USA... | reverse complement strand
CCCGACATTACCACCTTAACCTATTTGCTCGCAACCTGACTTACAAAGTAAAGCGCTATTGCGCCGGGGTCGGCAAGCGGCTCGTCCATATGGTACTGAATTTTCGGGAAAGTGCCCCAGTATTCCTCCGGAGTTATAACTTTACTTGTGTTGGCTTTTCCGATAGCTTTTGAAAAATCCTTTGCCCAACCGATTTCATTGTACTTTTCATCGTTTCCGAATCCTACGGTAAAGGTCTTATCAACGTCTGCAATAGCGGCTACATAACTTGAATCTACGCCGCTTGAAAGAAAGCTTCCGACTTCAACGTCGGCGATTTTATGCGCTTCAACCGAGTTATGAAAAATATCCGAGATTTTATTTACCCAGCTGTCGAGATCAGGCTTTTCATCGGCTTCAAATTTTATTTCCCAGTAACGTTCAATTTTTAAGTTTCCGTCTTTATAGGTAAAACAGTGAGCAGCCGGAAGCTTAAATACGTTTTTGAAAAATGTTTCATTGCATGGAGAATACTGAAATGTAAGGTAATTTTCTAAAGCGTCCTCATTCATTTCTTTTTTAAAATGAGGATGAGGAAGAAAACTTTTTATTTCAGACCCGAATAAAAAGCTTTTACCGGAGAGAGAATAATACAGCGGTTTTATTCCGAAAAAGTCACGTGCGCCAAAAAGCTCTTTTGTATTTTTATCCCATATAACAAATGCAAACATACCCCTTAACATATTGAGCAGATTTTTACCGTATTCTTCATAACCGTGAAGAAGAACTTCAGAGTCGGTTTTTGTTTTGAATTTATGACCGGCAGCAATCAGTTTTTCACGTATACTTTGAAAATTATATATTTCACCGTTAAATAAAAGAACTTTTGAACCGTCTTCATTTAATATAGGCTGATCGCCCTGAGCGAGGTCAATAATACTGAGACGTCTGAATCCAAGTGCGATACCGTCATCAATGTAAGTACCGCCTGAATCGGGTCCTCTGTGAATTATTTTATTCATCATGTTTTCAAGCACGATATTAGAGTTATTTATATAGTTAGTAAAACCAACAAATCCACACATATTTGTATCCTCCAGTTAAAAATTATTTACAAATGCTTACTTTATATTATACTATATGTTGGAGAACTTTGCAATAATTATACAGATTTAATTCTTAAAAAACTATTGCAAAAATTTTGCTGTTGAGGTATAATAATTTTATGGGAATTTATAGAGAAAAAAGAAAAAATATGATGTAAACTGTATTATAGGAGCATGAGAAAATGTCGGGAAGACGGCGCAGAACTTATACGTATGTGAAAAGCAGCAGCGGTCCGCTGATAAGATTCAGATTCAAAGTGGTTTTTATTATATTTATTATTGTGACTGCCGTTTGCTTTTTTATTTATATGACAGGAGCCAATTTAGGTAATGATGAAACGGAAAACAATATGTTCTTATCGTCTGATGTATCAAAAACAGAAAGTATTGCTGATGATTCTCCTGATAAAGTAAAAGAAATAATAAATCCTGTTCCGTTATCTGAACCACTTACGGAAACTTATTTTGGAAAATGTGCATTTGTCGGGGATTCTATAACTGTCGGATTATCTGATTATCAGTTAGTACCTATAAAAAATGTTTATGCAGAAATTGGCATGAACATTGAAAAAATAAATACTGATACAATACAGACTCAATTTGGTCAAACAACAGTGCTTGAAGGACTTAAACAGGCGAAGCCTGAAAATATTTATATAATGCTTGGCAGTAACGGAATTGCGTGGCTGTCTGTAAGCGATATGATTTCTTATTATTCCGAATTTGTTGACAGTGTTAAACAGAACCTTCCGGATTCAAATATTTATATACTTTCAATTCCCCCTGTCACAGCTGCAAGAGAATCGGCTGAAGAAGAACCAATATTAAATTCAGATATAGACAAATATAATTCTGAATTACTTAAAATGGCTGATGAAAAGAAAATATATTATGTTGATATTAATACTGCTCTTAAAGGTAATGACGGTAAATTTCCTGAAGAAAATGCCGCTGAAGACGGTATGCATTTTAAAAAGACAACGTACAGTATTATGCTTGACTATATTTTGTCTCATACAGCTAATAATAAAAATATATAAAGGGGAAATTAAAAATGTACAGAACAAAAAGAAGAATTGCCGGCGCTTTTGCAGTTACGTTTATGGTTTTTGCATTAGCTGGCTGCGAAAAGGATTCAAATGAAAATGTCAAGACTTCAAAACCGGTAAGTGAAATTACTGCAGAGGTTATTGACTGCGGTATTGAATTTCCGGAAATGGTTGAAGTAAGCGAGGACAACTTTCAGTTCAGATACAATCTGGAGGACGGGGATTATTCGGAATATTCAGTCTGGTGGGCAGGCTCCGGTGGAGATGCTGATGAAATATGTCTGATAAAAGCTGAAGATACTCAAAAGGTTAAAAAAGCAGTAGAGGAAAGGATTGAAAGCCAAAAAGGCGTTTTTAAAGACTATGTGAAAGAGCAATATGATAAGCTCTGTGATGCTGAAATAAATACAAAGGGTAATTATGTATACTGGATATGCACAAATGATAACAAAAAGGCGGAAAATATAATTCTGTCGTATTTTGAATAAATACATATAAATGCCAAATACCTGTAACAGAGGGTAAGAATATAAAGAACTAACTGATTTTTTGATAAGTCAGTTAGCTCTTTTTGTTTTGTTCGGATTCAGCCCCTGCCACTATTAAAAATTGACATATGAAAAATCTTTCAACCTACTTGACAAAATACGAACTGTACGCTATAATATATAGCGTGCTACACATTTTAAAGGAGGAACGATTGTGCCACAAAAGGACATTGGATATTTGATTAAAAACATTAACGACAAGTTAAAGGTCAAAGCGGACGCTGACTTAAAGCATAGTAATTTAACCTTAGCGCAAAGCCGTGTGCTGACTTTTTTAGCCAGACAAGACGGTCAGGCCACACAAAAAGAAATTGAAATATTTTTAGAGGTTTCCCACCCGACGATTGTCGGTATTATTTCACGTATGGAACAGAACGGACATTTGATCTGCTGGGTTGATAAAAAGGATAAGCGAAACAAAATCGTTGCACTGACAGAACAGGCAAAAGCTTTGAGCGATGAAATGGAACAAAGAATTTCCGCCACTGAAAGAAGACTGCTTGCTTCACTTTCAGAAGAGGAAATAGAGAAATTAAATCAAATGCTTTTGACCATCTATAACAATTTAGAATGATAAGCCGATGAATTTCGGCTTTTATTTAAACAGAATATGTAGCACGCTACACAAAAAAAGGAGGAAACTATGATTAGAACATTGGCTCGGAGTCTGCGTGAATACAAAAGAGGCTCTGCTCTCACAATTTTTTTATCTATACTTGAAGCGGCTTTTGAAATTCTCATACCGCTTTGTATGGCGGAAGTGATTGACAAAGGCGTTGATCTCGGCAATATGAGTAACGTATGGAAATATGGTATTGCTCTTTTGATATTTGCTGCTTTTCAGCTTATTACGGGAGTACTATCGGCGCACATTGCTGCCAAAACCTCTGTTGGATTTTCTGCCAATCTACGACAAGATATGTACGATAATGTGCAAACCTTTGCCTTTTCCAACATCGATAAGTTCTCGACGGCTTCCATCGTAACCCGTCTGACAACGGATGTTACAAACATTCAAAATGCATATCAGATGCTCATTCGCATGGCAGTCAGAGGACCTGTATGCTTGTTTTTTCTATGATTGTATCATTTCGTATTAACAGTAAGATAGCTTGGATTTTTCTTACTGTCATTCCTATTATGGCATTGCTGCTTCTTTTGATTATCAAAAAAGTCAATCCGATTTTTAACCGTGTTTTTCATACTTATGATGAACTTAATAATATAGTTCAAGAAAATGTGCGGGGCATTCGCGTTGTTAAATCCTTTAACCATGAGGATTATGAAATCGACAAATTCAAAGGTATATCCAAAAGCATTTATAACGATTTTGCAAAGGGAGAAAGACTACTAGCCTTTAACTCCCCAATGATGAACGCACTTGGTTATATGTAGTATGTAATTATTGCTATTCTCGGTAGTTTTATGGGAATTTACGGCATAACCAATTTGGGACTGACGGGAACGGGAACGCTTACCCTCGATATGATTGCTTCTTTCCTTACGCTGTCCCGCAGCTTTACAAATCCAGTGTCACAGATTTCAAATCAGTTTAATTTTATTGTCACCGCCCTTGCAGGCGCTTCCCGCATCTTCGCATTTATGGATGAAGAGCCTGAAACTGATGACGGCTATGTAACGCTTGTCAATGCAAAAGAAGAAAACGGAGTGATTACAGAGACTGAACAACGTACAGGGCTTTGGGCATGGAAACACCCGCACAGCGATGGAACCGTTACTTATACAAAGCTTGAGGGCAGGGTTATTCTCGACAACGTTGATTTTGCCTATGTTCCTGACAAACAGGTTCTATATGATATTTCACTTTATGCAGAGCCAGGGCAAAAGATTGCTTTTGTCGGTGCGACAGGCGCAGGAAAAACAACGATTACCAATCTGATTAACCGATTTTATGATATTGCTGACGGCAAAATCCGCTATGACGGTATCAACATCAATAAGATCAAAAAGACTGACCTGCGCCGTTCGCTAGGAATCGTGCTTCAGGAAGTCAACCTCTTTACAGGGTCGGTTATGGAGAATTTGCGTTACGGCAATCCCGATGCCACCGATGAGGACTGTATTGCCGCCGCAAAGCTTGCTAACGCCGACGGATTTATCCGAATGCTCCCGCAAGGCTACAACACCATCTTAAAGGGTGACGGCAGCGGATTTTCACAGGGACAGCGGCAGTTGATTTCCATTGCCCGTGCCGCCGTATCTGACCCGCCTGTTATGATTTTGGATGAAGCGACCTCCTCTATTGACACCCGAACCGAGGCTTTGGTGCAGGACGGAATGGATAAACTGATGAGAGGCAGAACTGTGTTTGTGATTGCACACAGGCTTTCCACAGTGCAAAATTCAGATGTAATCATGGTACTTGACCACGGGCATATCATCGAACGGGGTAGCCACGAAAAACTTATTGCCGAAAAAGGCACTTACTATCAGCTTTACACAGGTGCCTTTGAGTTGGAGTAAAAAAGTAAGGTGATATCTGAATATCAAAAATTTCAGCACCGTTTGTTTTTTAAGGCTTGATTTTCTAAGCAAAATCGCTTATAATTAAATTGAAAACAAGATGTTAAACCAATTACTGCTAGACAGTGTATTAAGTTGCTACCGATTGTTGCAAAGCATAAGCCAAAATTGAAAAATGATATTCTTTCCGCACTTAATAAAGCAAGTATATCTATTTATGACGATAGTATGCAACCATTGGTTTATAGGGATATTCAAAAATCATTAAAGAAAATATACAAATTATAAAACCGCCAAATCAGGATTTTAGGAGGTACATAACCATGAGGAATATGATTGCATATTGCGGACTGGACTGTGAAAAATGTGACGCATATCTTGCAACAATCAATAACGACCAAGCGTTACGTGCGAAAACCGCAAAGTTATGGGCTGAGTTAAATAATGCTCCCATTCTGCCCGAACATATCAACTGTGAAGGCTGTCGTGTTGATGGGATTAAAACTGTATACTGTGATAATCTTTGCAATATTCGCCAGTGTGCATTGAAAAAAGGCGTAACAACATGCGGTAACTGCCCAGACTTAGCAAAATGTCAGATTGTTGAAGTGATTACATCAAACAATCCCGACGCTCTGAAAAATCTGGAAGAATAAACTATATAGTTTAACAATTCCCAGAGGGAAATTTTATTGAAATATCCTACAAAAGCATATGGATACAATGGTTTAAACATAATAAAAAAGGGAACGAATCAAACTCCGTTCCCTTTAATTTTAACTACTGCTGTTCTTTCATACCGCAGCATTTTTTATATTTCTTGCCTGAACCGCAAGGACACGGATCATTATCAGCTGGTTTCTTTTTAGTCATTCTGATACTTCCCGCATTAGGTGCGTCCGGTTTAGCAACCTGTTCACGCTGAATAGGAGCATTCTTCTGAATTCTTACTGTAAGCAGCATTCTGATCGTAACCTCACGGATTGATTCAACCATAGCGTCAAACATTTCAAAGCCTTCATCCCTGTATTCAACAACCTGATTTTTCTGACCGAATGCACGAAGTCCGATACCCTTTTTCAATTCAGCCATATCGTCAATGTGATTCATCCACTTTGTATCAACAACCTTAAGAAGGATGACCCTTTCAAGCTCACGAATAAGCTGTCCGCCGAATTCTTCTTCCTTACGGGCGTAAATTGTTTTCATACGGTCCTCAAGAAGTTCCACAATAGAATTTTTAGTAACATCATCAATCTGATTTTCATCATAATCCAGATCTTCATCATTAAGAACCCAACCCATAAAATGATCTTTCAGACCGATAATATTCCAGTTTTCTTTTTCCACATCGTCGACAAGATAATTAATAACAGAATCAACTGCAAGATCATGCATCATATTGAGAATATAATCATGCAGATCCTCGCCGTCAAGAACCTGTGAACGCTGATTATAGATAATCTCACGCTGCTTATTCAAAACGTCGTCATAGTTCAGAACATTCTTTCTGATACTAAAGTTTCTTCCTTCAACCTTCTTCTGTGATGATTCAATAATTCTTGTAAGCATCTTGCTTTCAATAGGCATATTTTCTTCCACATTAAGCGTATTCATCATGTTTTCAAGTCTGTCGCCGGCGAAAATACGCATAAGATCGTCCTCTACAGACAGGAAGAAACGGCTTTCGCCCTCATCGCCCTGACGTCCGGAACGTCCTCTGAGCTGATTATCAATACGTCTTGATTCATGGCGCTCAGTACCCAGAATATAAAGACCGCCTGCGGCTTTAACATCCTTAGCCTTTTCTTTTACCTCAGCATTGAATTTATCATAAAGTTCCTTGTAAACTGCCCTGGCAGCTAAGATCTCCTCATCGTCAGTATCTGCAAAGCCTACAGCTTCATTAATAATATCTTCTTCATATTCTCTCTTACGCATTTCAGCTTTAGCAAGAAATTCTGCATTACCGCCAAGCATAATATCAGTACCACGTCCTGCCATGTTTGTTGCAATTGTAACTGCACCAAATTTACCAGCTTGTGCAACTATCTCTGCTTCTTTCTCATGTGATTTAGCATTTAATACTTCATGTTTTATTCCTTCTTTTTTAAGAATTCTACTTAATTTTTCAGATTTTTCAATTGAAACTGTACCAACTAGAACAGGTTGTCCTTTTTCATGGCTTTCTTTTATGCTTTGTACTATTGCATTAAATTTAGCATTTTCATTTTTGTAAATAACATCATTTTGATCTTTTCTAATCATAGGCTTATTTGTTGGAATTGAAATTACATCCAAATTATATATTTCTTCAAATTCTGCCTCTTCTGTCATTGCAGTACCAGTCATACCTGATAATTTATCATACATTCTGAAATAGTTTTGGAATGTTATTGTTGCAAGAGTTTTTGATTCATCTGCAATCTTAACTCCTTCTTTAGCTTCTATTGCTTGATGTAATCCGTTATTATATCTCCTACCATACATGATACGTCCTGTAAATTCATCAACTATTAAAACCTCTCCGTCTTTAACGATATAATCAATATCTCTTTTCATTACTCCATGTGCACGTAAAGCCTGATTTACATGGTGTACTAGTGTTGAGTTTTCTATATCATTGAAGTTTTCTAGTCTGAATGTCTCTTCTGCCTTTTTAATACCTTTTTGTGTTAAAGATGCTGACTTAGCTTTTAAGTCTACAATGTAATCATATTTTTCATTGTCTTCAGCTTGTTCTTCGTCTTTAACATCTTCTTCTACTATTACTTTTGGTGTTAATCTTTTTACAAAATCATTTGCTTTTTTATACATTTCTGATGATTCATTTGCTCTACCAGATATAATAAGTGGTGTTCTAGCTTCGTCAATTAAAATACTATCAATCTCATCCACTATTGCATAATTTAATCCTCTTTGTACTAATTGATCTTTGTAAATTACCATGTTGTCTCTTAAGTAATCAAACCCGAATTCATTATTTGTTCCATAGGTTATATCACAAGCATATGCTTTTTGTTTTTCATTTGGTTTCATACCTGCTATTACAAGACCTACTGAAAGACCTAAAAATTTATACAATTTTCCCATCCATTCACTATCTCTTTTGGCCAAATAATCATTTACTGTTATTACATGTACACCTTTTCCTGTTAGTGCATTTAAATATACTGGAAGCGTTGCTACAAGTGTTTTTCCTTCACCTGTTTTCATTTCTGCAATTCTTCCTTGATGTAAAATAATGCCACCTATTAATTGAACGTCAAAATGTCTCATTCCCAATACTCTTTTTGACGCTTCTCTAACTACTGCAAATGCTTCTGGCAATATGTCATCTAATGTTTTTCCTTCTTCTAATTGTTTTTTGAATTCATTTGTCTTTGCTCTTAACTGTTCATCTGTTAATTTTGACGTTTCTTCTTCTAATTCATTTATTTTTTCCACTATCGGCTTTATTCTTTTTACTTCTTTTTCGCTGTAGCTTTTAAATATTTTGTTAAATACTCCCATTATTTTTCTTCCTTTCTTGTGTTGAATGTTTACTTCTTATTTAATATACCACGACTTTTTAGATTTTTCAAGGCTTTTGGAAATTATTTTGTCTAATGAGAAAAAGTGCCCCGAATTTCGGGGCACTTTCATACTCTGTAAATTTTGTTGCTTACTTTTTCTTTTTACAGCAGCATTGCTGCCGTCTTTGCCAGTTCACTGCGGACAGATTCATCGTCTTTAAATGTAATCTGCCAACAAATATCCTGCCCTTTCATACGCTCGGAAGCATAGCTCAGCCCATTGGTTCTTTCATCCAATCCAGGCCTGTCGATCTGCTCAGGATCGCCAATGAGAACGAGCTTAGTCCCCATTCCTACTCTCGTAAGAATGGTTTTGACCTCGACAGGCGTCAGATTCTGCGCCTCGTCGACAATCATAAATGTGTTTATGATTGTACGCCCCCTGATATAACCTAAGGCCTCAGCCTGGATCAAGTCTCTCTCAAAGAAACTTGTTCCATCCTCATACAGAGGTTTATCATCAATGGGTTCTTCTTTGTCACGCTTAAACAACCCCCTCAAATTATCTTTGATTCCCCTCATGTAGGGGGCAATCTTCTCTTCCTCAGTCCCAGGCAAAAAGCCAAGTTTTTCCCCTGTTTCTGTGGGACTTCGGCTTACCAAAATCCCATTAGGGAACTTTCCTCTCTCCTCTGTAAGCTCTAAACCAGTCGCAAGAGAAAGAAAAGTTTTTGCCGTACCAGCAGGTCCTTTAATGATGGTCAAAGGTGCAACTTTTTCATCCATCATAAGAGCCTCGATGGCATACCTCTGACCAAGGTTCTTGGGAGTCACCCCGTAGGGATGACATTTTTCAAAGGTAATTTTTACGATTTCTTCCCCCTGAACTCTCCCAATGGCATTACTGTTGGTACCTTTCAGGTGTACAAATACATTAGGATAAAGGCTTTTTTTCTCACCTTCATCAAATACCTCTTCTACACCAATCTTCTTGTTGGCATAGAAATCTGTTACAATGTCATCTGTTACATGTACCTCTACTCTCCCCGTATATTGCTCACGCAATTCGGGAAGGAGCTCGTCTTTGAACGTTTGAGCTTTCACCCCGGTCAATTCCGCTTTCATCCTGAGTAGCGGACTTTTGCTGACCAGAATGAGCTGTTCCCCTTCGGGAAGAGATTCCTGAAATCCCAAACATGTCTGAAGCATACGTGCTTCAGTAGTTTTCAACTCGCCTACCTTCTTATTAATCTCTCTCTTATAATCGGTTACAACTTTCAAACAACTTCCGTTGGGCTGAATAATGCCCTCTCTAAGTTCTTTGAAACTGTAGGTTCCAAGGAAGTCCATAAATTCTTTGGCAATTCTGGCCCTTTCATCTCTCCTGATCAAATACTTACTTTGGAGCTTATCAAGAGTGGCCATGGGAATGATAACTGTGTTGTCATTCCCAAAGCTCTGGGTTACATTCCGCTTAGCAACCACTGTGCCAGCACTTAAGACAAAATGTTTTCTCAAAAGCTTAACAACTCCTTTTTTAAATTTACAAAGCACTATTTCTCTTGTATATACACAAGAAATAATATTTTGTATGTTACTATTATATTATGTTTCTTTAAATTTTGCAATATATTTCAACTAATTTCTAACAAATTTCACTATCATTCGACATTTTACGTACACCACCATTTTTATTTTTATTACATTTAAATCTTAAAACATTCCACTTGTAGGCACATATGTATCACTTGGTGGCATCACAAAAGAATTATCAGGTTCAGTTGTTTCCTTTAATTCAAAAACTTTTATAAATGGAATTTCTTCATTATGATATTTTCCAAGCTCTATAGTTCCTGTTATATTAACCCAAGTTCCATTAGGAAACATATTAGCATCTTTGTATTCACATAAAAATCCAACAACCACTGACTGTGTTTTACTCTCATTTATATACATATCTCTTGCAATAACGAATTGTTCTTCTTTAAAATCAATTACTCTGTATAAATACCCTGTAAAATTAATTTTCATCCCAATATAAGAATCAGGATCGTCATGTACAGCTTTTAATATATTTGTATAGTTACCTGTTTGAATCTCTGTTATATCTTTTGTCATCACTTTATCATTTATTTTAAATTTCCCACTTGTAAAAAATATTCTATAAATACTAATGCCAAATACAATTAGCATAAATAATGATAATACTGCAATAATCATCTTTAATGCTGCACCACCATTTACTTTTAAATTATATATTAACATACCACTAGCCCTCCCGCCAAAACTCTTTTTTATAAGTTTATGAAATCTTTTACAATTTATGCCAAAAGAACTAGCTCAAAACCTCTTTACGGAAAAAAAAGAACCGACACCAAATTTCCCTCTTCTAGCATTTCCGCAAATATGCTTTTCAAAATTATTAAAACAATAGGTCCTACAAACATTCCCATAACCCCCATTACCTTAAAGCCTGTATACATAGCAATAAGCGTAAAAATAGGATGAATTCCAATTTTGCCACTTACAATTTTAGGTTCTAAAAATTGTCTTACAATCGACATTATTACCCATAATACCAAAATTGAAATTCCCAGTCTTAAATCCCCATTTAATGCTGATATTATTGCCCAGGGAACCATAACAGATCCTGATCCTAAAATAGGCAGTGCATCTACAAATCCAATCGCTAGTGCTATTAATAATGGATATTTAACATTCATTCCAACAAACTTCAGAACATATAGTCCTATTACAGAAATCACAAATGATACCATTATAAGTATTAATTCTGCTTTTAAGTATCCTCCTAAGTTTTTTGTTATCTCTTTTATGTGTATTCCCATTTTTTGTACCCATTTTTTAGGCATATGATGTTCCATAAAATCTAAAATGTAAATCCTGTCAGTACATATAAAATATAAAGAAAGAATTGTTATTACCATATATATTGCAATAGTCGGAATTGAGGTTACTCCATCTATTAACTTTGTTAAAAATTCAGTAAGCCATTTTGACACTTTTAATAAAATTTCTCTGGATGAATCTTGTGCTAAATTTAAAACATTACTTGAAATGTTTATTTTAGTTATGTTCATCTTTCCAATCGTCTCTTGAATTTGCGTATATGCTTTATCAATATAAAGGTTCAGTGTTTGCAACAGATTGGTTGATTCTGATATTAATGAAGTAATACCCCATATTACACTTCCTATTATTATTGAAAACACTATTAAAAATATTATTATTGAACTCATTTTTCTTGTCATTCGAGTCTTTTTCATTAAATATCTTATTGCTGGTTCAATCATTAGTGAAATAATAAATGCTACTAAAAATGGCATATAAAATACTGCCATTTTCACGCCTATATATATAGCTATTATTACTAAAACTATATTTAATACTTTTCTTATAACTTTATAAATATAATTTAAATCTTTTGACATTTGTCCTCTTTTCTATGTACAGCAGCATAAAGCTGCTCTGAGCATAATATGAAATTAATAATTATTTTTAGTTTGTCCGCCACATCCGCATATATCTTCTACAGTATTACAAAATTTAGCTTCTCCTGTTTCTTCACTATAATGTGCTAAGTCTCCAAGTGTTAATATTCCTATAACTTTGTTGTTATCTACTACTGGTATTCTTCTTATTTGATTTTTTGCCATTTTACGCTCAGCTTCATTAATATCATCATTTTGAGTACAAGTACAAACATTACATGTCATTATTTCACTTGCTGGTGTATTTTTAACATCTTTATCACAAGCTACACTACGCAATATTATATCTCTATCTGTAATTACTCCTACAATGCAATTATTTTGATCACATACAGGAACACACCCTATATGGTTTTCATTCATTAATTTAGCAATTTCATATACTTTAGTTTCTGGCTTTACACAACAAACTTCCCCACACATACAATCTTTTATTTTCATACCAATATACTCCTTTTTTCTTTTTTGAGAATTTATTTCTCATTTATATTTTAGTCAAAAATGAAAAAGATTATTCTTGTTTGAATAATCTTTTAAAAACAAATTTAAACAAATTTAATTTATAATAGGCTTTTTATCAGAATTAATAAATTGGGGGACATCATTTTTTATTTTTTTATAACTATTACTGGAACTTCCATTTCTTCTTTTGTTAATCCACAATGTGTAGATTTTTTAACTGGCTTTCCATCTACCAAAAATGTTTCTATTCTAATAATACTACTAGATGTTGATAATGCAATATAATTTCCAATAAAGTCATCAATCTTAGGATGTTTTTTTCCAAATCCTAACATATTTTTTTGCAAAAACTCTTCTTTTGTCATCAATAAGAATTCTTCACCAAATATTTTGTTGAATCTTTCTTCAAATATTTTTTTCTTATCTTCTTTTACCCAAAAGGCTACAGTTCTTGATTCTAATGATGGAGGTAATATTAAACATTCTTGTATTTCTGGATAATCCAATAAAGTATAAGATTTTTCTATATTTCTATGTCCATGGTCTGCAGAAATTATAATAATTGTATCTTCTTCTAATTCTTTACTCATTTTTTCTATTTTTACTTCTGTTTCTTTTATATATGTACTTGCTTCTGTTGAGTCTGTTCCAAATTTATGTAATAATCCATCTGGATTATCACAATATGCTAAAATAAATTTTTTACCTGGGTTGTCACATAACATTTCTATATTTAGAATTATTTCATCTATACTATCTGCTCTAATACTTCTTTTAGATTTTTTATCTGAATATGTTGGTGTTAATTCATATGCTTTAACATCTGGTGATGCTTTTTCAATTTGCTCAAATATTGGTGTATAATCTACTACCTCTTTAAATACATCTATTTTCGCACCTTTAAAATTTTCCCCTTTATATGATTCTTTATGGCTTAACATATTAGCTCATTTTGTTTAAAATATCCATTTGGAGATATTGGAGTTAATATATGTTCTCCCATTCCATCTAATATTATGAATACTACATTTTTGTATTTTTTTTGTAATTCCTTGTCTAGTTTTTCTAATGATTCGTGATTTGTTTCTACATTATAATGTTTTAATATTGATGTTATTGTATTTAATATACAATGTTCATAATTTGGTAACACTAATTTGTTATTAGTTGTGTGCAAATGTAAATCTATCATAAATACCTCCCTATTTTATTTGGGTTTCTTCTTTCTTTTTTTTAGCAATCTTTAATGGTGATGTTTTAGGATTTGGTCCTGTTGTAAACTTTCCTTCTATTTTATCAAAGTGTAATTTTCTATATGCAGAAGTAGACCTTGTCTTCATTGTTTCTTTATTTCTAGGTGTAAAAATAATATTAAATTCTGTATTATCTGAAAAATCTTTTCTTAAATCTGAACCATAAAATACAGCATCAAATTGTTTTCCATATTTTTCTTTAAACCATTCTGCCGCTATTTTAAGTTCTCTAGTATAATATATATATGCATCATTCACAAATCTAAAATGTCTTAAGATTTCCATTCTCTCATTATCTGAAATTATTGGTTTTTTGTTTTTATGTTTCTGAACCAAATCATCTGATTTTACTCCTACAACTAATCTCTCACATTCATTTGACGCTAATATAAGATTTTCCAAATGTCCCGCATGAAATAAATCATATGTTCCTGGTGCATATCCCAATTCATATTTCTTTTCTTTCATTTTCTTTTTTTTATTTTTTCCTTCTTGATAATTTCTATATCCTTCTCTAACAGATTCTTTTAATATATCTTCATGTAAACTTTTTACAGGAAATACAAAGTCTACTCCTGTAATATATCTCATTATGTTCATTCTATCTTCTAGGCTTTTTAATGGTGTACTAAATCCTAAATTTTCACATAATTCATCTTCATATATACCTACTCCAAAATTCTCTATCCCTTCTTCTTTGCTTAATTGAATTTTTTTATCTAATTCCTGTAAATCTTTCGCTCTTAAAATATCAAAAACACCTGTTGTATATGCTATCATACTTTTTCCCTCCTTATACCAACTTTTTATAATAATTCCATTTGTCTGAATTATTCATGACTTCTTTTTCTATTTCTTCTAATGTTAATTCTGAAATTTCATCAATTACTCTGTATGCTAATTGTAATGTTAATATTTGTGGAGTTCCATCCTTAAAAAAAACTTTAGATTTTACTTTTTCCGGTAAGATAACTTTATATTTTTCAATAATAGTTTTATTTGTCATATCATAATCATAATAAATTTGAGGTTTTTTTATCTCTTCTAAATAATAATTGTAAAATAAATAATCTGTAACAAGATGTAAAAAATACCCTTGTTTAAAGTCTGTATCTATTTTATTATTTTTTAAATATTTTTTTAAGTTTGTATATGCTGGTGATTCTCCATAATGTGTTTTAGATTTATCATTAGTAAAATCAGGCTCTATTGAACCTAATATAAAATCTTGCGATTTTTCTTTATTATGTTTTCTTAAATATTCTTGTGCAATCGCTAAATGTACTGCATATCCTGGCATCTATCTTCCTCCTTTACTTTAATAATTATTATAACATTTTTTTTACAATTTGTATATAATTAGTTGATATATAAAAAACATGACCTAATATAATAAGTCATGCCTTTTTATTTTAATACTCATATAAATCATATCCATCATCTAAAGAAGAAAAATACTCTCTATTATTATACAACTCCATATCTCCTCTTGGTTGTGGTCTCATAGGAGGTCTCATTGGTGGACGCATAGGTGGTCTCATTGGTGGACGAGGTGGTCTAGGTCCCATAGGAGGTCTGCCTGGAACTCCGGGTTTACCAATTAACTCTCTCAACAATAAAATAGTTATTAGATCTCTTAATGCATGATTATTAACAACCCTTTGTCTATTTTCGCTTTCTTCTATTTTTTTATTTGAAACAGTAACTGATTTTGACTCCTTAGCATCTTTACTCTCACTTCCCCTACTTTGTATTATTTCGTTATCTTCTACTGAATAATAAATTTCATCTGCCATTGTCTCTATTGTTTCTCTAGTAATTGGTCTGGTATTTTGTGAACAAGCCCTTTGCACCATTGGATATATAATTCTATATATATCTGGATAGCAATTTTATAATTCTTGCATTTGTATATTGCTCATTGCTGTCGTAGGTTGATTAGACGCAATAGGTGACATTGTGTGTACAGCATAAGGATCATATCTTTCATAATTATCATAGCTCATATTATATGTATTTGGATAGCTATTCATTCCCTGGTAACCTAACACCCCTCTCATGTAATCTTCATATAACGAATCATTCATTTAAAATCATCCTTTCTTGAGGTTTAAAGCCCCTAAAATTAATAATACATTATATGTTTTTTATTCAATTTGGTTACTTAAACATTTTTAATGATACATTAAAA
>ENA-ORLY01002697-ORLY01002697.1-human-gut-metagenome-genome-assembly--contig:-NODE-2697-length-16106-cov-7.776093_pt1 | contig 16106 bp, 17 predicted proteins | sample MGYA00243071_ERZ508832 | MGnify/ENA primary metagenome ERZ508832 (study PRJEB26277, sample SAMN04329777) | human gut metagenome | biome: human-associated habitat | host: Homo sapiens | place: USA... | reverse complement strand
TGATGCCCGCGCAGATGGAGGCGATGGTTTCCTCATCAAAGCCGGTTCCCTTGGGGCCGGAGAGTGCCTCGCCGCTGACTTTCAGAAGAATACGTTTATACTGAATTGCCATAAAAAACACCACCTGTAAGTATTTTGGCGGTCTACCCTGCCGTGCAGGCATAGTAAACCATTCTTTTTGTAGTACATTTTACAATAAATCCGGGATAAAGTAAAGCGGTGGAGGAAAAAAAGAGGCCGCCCAAGCTGGACGGTCTGAAACTTTGTTGTGTTGTAGGGGCCGGGCATACCCGGCCCGGGCGCATACGACAGGCATTTCCTACAGGGCGGCTATAATTTTCAGTTCTCTTCGCAGCACCAGCCGCCGGGTCTGCTGCTCGGCGCGGCGCTCCATCGGGGATTCCAGCGTCAGGCCGTCCAGCGGCGGCGCAGCAGCCAGGGTGAAGCAGAGTTCCGTGCCAGGCCCCTCCCCCACGGCCAGACCCCAGCCCATGGCCCGGACATAGGCGGCAATCAGCGGCAGGCCCAGCCCGCCCGCGTGGAGCAGACGGTCGCTCCACTGTCCGTCGGTCAGCAGCGCTTTTGCGTCGGGCGGCAGACCGGGGCCGTTATCGCGGTAGCAGAACTGCCCCGGCGCACAGACCAGCGTGATGGCGGCGGCCCGGTCAACAGCCAGTGTGTTGGAGACAAGGTTCGTCAGCAGACCGTTGAGCAGCGACGCATCCCCCAGCGTGGGAAGCACATCCAGCCCTGCGGCCTGCAGTTCTATCGTGAAGGGCAGCGCGTATTGCGCGGCTTCCTCCCGCAAAATTTCGCAGATTTCCCGCAGCTGACCCAGCAGGTCGATGGGCCGCGGCTCACAGGTGCCATGCAGCAATGCCGCCGTGGCCGCGTCCGATGCCTGGTCGCCCAGGCGGCGCAGGCAGAGCAGCTGCGCCTGCAATTCTTCCAGCAGCGGCGTCAGCTCGGCGCGTTCCGCCGGGGTAGCCGTGTGATCCAGACGGTCCTGCAGGACCTCAAAGGCATTCTCCATGCAGTCGAACGAACGGCGGAACCGCCCGCGCAGCCCGCCCCGCAGCGCCAGCAGTGCCGCGTTTTCCTCCTGATGAACCATGGTGGACACCTTCTTTATTTCATTTCAGTTTCAGGGTGCGGTGCTGAGCCGCACGGCACCGGCCGCAGGGGCGGATCCTATATTCGCCCGCACCTTATAAGTACTGTTCCGTCTTATCCCGCAAATCTTTCAGCAGCCCTTTGAACAGCTGCCCATTGGAGAGTATACCGTCCGCCGGGCGGCCGCTGCGCAGGCATAACGTCCGGTAAGGTTCTTCGCCCCGCTTTGCCATGGCTGCCGACATACGATTCAGCGCCGAAGTCACGGTGCCGATCTCGATGCCTTCCTCCGCAGCCACGTATTGCTGCAGGCTGCCGATCTGCTGCGGTTTGTCCGCGTACAGGGCGTATAGCAGCATCCGCTCGGCATAGCGGTAGCCGCTCAGCGTTTCGGGCGCGCCGTAGGCATCCAGCACATCGTCGCAGCACTGGCGCAGGTAGTACAGCTGGTGCTCATCCTCGTTCGTGCCCATGCGGTAGACCTCATCAAAGAGATTTTTCATGCCGTAAGGGCGCAGCATGATCTGGTACTGGGAGAACAGCCGCAGTGCCTTGCGGGCGGCGGTTTCCTCCGGCACAGGGACCAGCACCAGAACCGCTGGTTCCGGGTCAAGCTGCATCGTGCCGATCTCCTGCAAGACCTCGGTCACGCCGGGCTTGGTCAGCAGCGCGTCCAGCACCAATACGTTGGGGCGCAGCCCGCCGTGCAGCAGTTCCAGCACCTCCTGCCCGGTGGCCGCAATGGCCGCCGCGCGGACTTCATCGCTGTGGGTCTTGGCAAACAGGCTCATCGTATCCCGGTCCAGCCGAGAGCTGAAGGCGAACAGCGCCACCACAGCAGAGGTTTTGGGCAGGTTCGGGGTCTTGCGCGTTTTTCCGCCGGCCGTCTGCGGCCGTTCATGCAACAGTACCGCCATCAGCCCACCGCCGATCCGCAGAGGTCGTACAGGACAGCGGGCACCTGCGCGGGTTCCACCGCATTTTCATACAGAAAACGTGTGAGCATCCCGACGCGTTCCTCCCCTGTATCACACACCATGCACTCCACCGCCGGGGCTGTGTCCCGCTGGGCACGGATGCAGTAGGCATCGGCTTCGCGCAGCAGCGTGTAGGTCACTGTCCCGGCATCTTGCAGGTCTGCCAGCGCGGACAGTTCCCGTCGGTAGCTTGCAATCAGTTTGGCTGGCATAAAGGCTCCCCCTCACATACTTTCGCAGCGTAAACTGCGATGGTTTTATTACTCTACTATAATTCAACCGATGTGCGGGATTCAATCCACACTGCGTATACGTTTTTATACGGCAAGTGCAAGATTTGTAGTATTATAGCATTTTATATAGAGATGTGCAAGATAGATACGAAAGTGATGCTATGATAATATAAAATCGTATGTTACAGGATATGTCCGCCTTCGCACAACAAAATTTATGTTTCACCCTTGACATTTCCCGCAAAAAGGGGTAAAATAATTTAGTCAAATGACATGGGCCTGTAGCTCAGTTGGGAGAGCGTTCGGTTCGCATCCGAGAGGTCAAGGGTTCGAATCCCTCCGGGTCCACCATAAATCCTCACCGCGTTGTGGTGGGGATTTTTATTTTTACCATAAGATTGCACAAATTTTTAAAGGCCACTTTGCACAAGATTTACAAAACCGGCAGTAGGCAAAATGCCTGCTGCCGGTTTTGTGTATTGACTTTTGGAGAATAAATAGTTATAATTAGAACCGTTCTAAATCGAAGTATTGCAAAGGAGGTCCTGCGCTTGGTCCCGATTTTATCCTACGCGCAGCACTACAAAAAGTACTATACTGTGCAGTTTGAGGGCGCGGCGGCCGCGTATGGGCTGAATCAGCTGGAAATCGACATTCTGCTGTTCCTGCACAATAACCCGGAGCTTTGCACGGCCAGTGACATCTGCCGCTACCGTGCGCTGGCAAAGTCCAATGTGTCTGCGGCGGTGGAGCGGCTGCGCAGCCGCGGGGTGCTGACCGTCTCCCCTGCACCGGGCAACCGCCGCCAGCGGCTGCTGGGCTTTACCGACGAAGGCTGCACGATGGCTGCGGCGCTGGCCGAGATCCAACGCCGCAGCATCGAGCCGCTGTTTGCCGGCTTCACGCTCGAGGAACAGCAGGCCTTGCAGGACTATCTGCGCCGCATGGATGCCAACATCCTGCGCTGCTTACAAAAGGAGTAATCGTATGACATACCTTATCAAGTTTATCGTCTGCTTTGCGGCAGGCATCGGCGCGGGGCTGGGCACCGGCTTCGCGGGCATGAGTGCTGCGGCGGTCATCTCCCCCATGCTCATCACGTTTTTGGGCATGGACCCCTACATGGCCGTGGGCATCGCGCTGGCAAGCGACGTGCTGGCAAGCGCGATCTCGGCCTACACCTACGGCAAAAACGGAAACCTGGACATTAAAAACGGCGCCGTCATGATGGCGGCGGTACTCTGCTTCACGCTGGTGGGCAGCTATGTAGCCAGCCTGGTGCCCGGCACGACGATGGGCGGGTTCTCGACCTTCATGACCTTCTTGCTGGGCGTCAAGTTCATTGTGCGGCCGGTCATGACGACGAAAAACGCCATGAACGCTGTCAGTGCCCAAAAGCGGTTCGTGCAGTCGCTGCTCTGCGGCGCGGGCGTGGGCTTTATCTGCGGATTCGTCGGCGCGGGCGGCGGTATGATGATGCTGCTGCTCCTGACGTCGGTGCTGGGCTATGAACTGAAAACCGCCGTCGGTACGAGCGTTTTTATCATGGCATTCACAGCGTTCACCGGCTCGGTCAGCCACTTTGCCATCGGTGGCGCACCTGATCTGTTCTGTCTTGTCTGCTGTGTTCTCAGCACGCTGCTGTGGGCTCGCATCGCCGCAAAGTTTGCCAACAAGGCCGAGCCTGCCACCCTGAACCGCGCCACCGGCGTGGTGCTGGTGATTCTGGGCGCAGTGATTATGGCGGTGAATTATCTGTAAGATTGCCTTTGTCCCATAAAGCACAATATTCCATCTCAAGCTGCTCGCTTGGGATGGATTTTTCTTTCCTGTTATTTTTGTAGCTACAGTACCCGCAGGGTGAACCACTCGTTCTCCCAATGCAGGGTCAAGGTGCCGCCATGGTTTTCGGCGGCGGCGCGCACGCTCTTTAAATCGTACCCACCATGGGCGCTGCGTTTGGGCAGACCGTCGGCGGCCAGCTCTACCGGGCTGGCGCAGTAGTTTTCAAACCGCAGCATCACAAAACCGTTCTGTGCATAAATTGCCACGCGGATGAGCCGTTTTTCCGGGTCAGGCTCGGCGGAAACGCTCTCGGTGGCGTTATCCAGCGCCGTTCCGACGATCGTGCATATTTCCCCTGTCGAGAGGGAATCCAACAGCTTGCCGTCGGCTACGCAGGTCATATTGATGCCGTGTTGCTGGCAGTACAGGCTTTTCGCGGTCAGCAGCGTGTCCAGAACCGGGTTGCCGGTCTTGTTCTCGGCCTCATACTTGCGGATGCCGCTCTCCATCTCGGCCAGGGCCGCGTCCTGTTTGGCCTGATCGCGCTCGGCACGGATGGCCGCAATCTGCATTTTCAGTTCGTGGTAGCGCCGGTTGATAAGGCGGATGTTTTCTTTGCTCTGTTTGTACTGCTCGTACTGGCGGCGCAGGACATTGTCCATGGCGGTCAGCTCGCTGTGCAGGGCGTTCTCCCGCAGCTGCTCATGCTGAACGCTCAAAATCAGCACGCCCGCAAAGTCCACCAGCGTGCGGATGTAGAAAACGCTCATCGTCGCCTCGCCATTAGAGACAAAACTCAGATTGCTGACTGCAAAGACCGTGACCGCCATGACCACCGCCATCAGCATGGCTGCCGTGGTGATGGTCAGCCGGGCCGCCGTAGCTCGGCGCTGTTCAAACAGATACAAAAATCCATATAGTGCCGCATAGAGCACCGCCAGCAGCACCAGCGAGAGCGGCTTGCCCGCCCCCTGCTGCGGCCACAAAACGCAATGCAGCTGCCATTCCACGCTGGCGGCCAGCTCGGCCAAAATGAACGCTCGGGCACAGCTATACCCGGCTTCCAGCAGGTTCATGGCCCGCGTGCCCCACAAGTAGAGATAAATCCACCCGATGGCCGCCGTCATGCAGGGTATCCACCACACCAGCGGCACGTCGCCGGTCAGCTGCAAAAAGACAGCCAGCAGCCCCGCCCAAACGACGGTAATGCCCCAGCAGAGACGTTTGTCCATGCGCGGTGGCATGGCCTGGGCATACAAAACCGCCGCCAGCACCTCTGCCAAGGCCGTGTACAGGCGTGGGATATCCGGCAGTGTCGTCATGCGCCGTTCCCTCCGATGTAATCGGCCAGCGCTTCCAAAAACGCCTTGCGCCGAGGGCGGCTGACCTGCAGCTGGTGCGGGCCGACCTGCACGGTGTTCATCTGCACGCTGGAAACATACGCCAAATTGACCAGATAGCCGCTGTTGCAGCGGGCAAAGCCATGGGGTTCCAGCTTTTCCTCCCAGGCTTTCAGTGCGCCGGGAGCGGAGAAATCACCGTCCTCGGTGTAAAAATGGATGCGGTGGCCCTCGCTCTCGATGTAATAGACCGATGCTTCATCCAGCCGCCGCATACCACCGTCCACCGGCACGGCCAGATACCGCCGCGCCCACCGGGCCAGCTGGCCTGCGGCCTTTTGCAGCTGCTGTGAGAAGGCAAAATACGGCACCGGCTTCAGCACGTAATCCAGTGCGCCGACGGCGTACCCCTTGATGGCGTACTGGGCCATGTTCGTAATGAAGATGAGCAGCACGTCACTGTCCAATGCGCGGATGCGGCTGGCGGTCTCCATGCCGTCGAGGTGCTGCATCTCCACATCCAAGAAAATAATGTCGTAGACAGGCCGATATCCTTCCAGAATTTCCACACCGTCGGTGAACATCGTCACCTCGATCTGGGCGTCGTACTGGCGCATATAGCGCTGCACATAGCCCATCAGCTGGTCGCGGACAGCAGCCTCATCCTCTACGATGGCGACGCGGATCATTGCAGTTCTGTCTCGCAGCGATCCAGCACAGCGGCGATGACCTGATCCATGTCGTAGTATTTGTACTCACCCAAACGGCCGCCGAAGATGACCTTCGGCTCAGCGTCGGCCAGCTTCTTGTACTCGGCATAGAGTGCGCCGTTCTTGGCGTCGTTGACCGGATAGTACGGCTCGTCGCCGGGCTTCCACTCACTGCTGTACTCGCGGCTGATGATAGTCTTGGGCAGGTCGTTTCCGTTCTCGTCCTTGCCGAACTCGAACCACTTGTGCTCGATGATGCGGGTCCACGGTGTCTCGCGGTCAGTGTAGTTGACGGCGGCATTGCCCTGGAAGCTGGGCTTGTCCAGCAGCTCGTTCTCGAAGCGGACCGAGCGGTACTCCAGCGTGCCGAGCTTATAGCCAAAATAGGCGTCGATAGGGCCGGTGTAGACGATTTTGTCCGCCAGTGCATCCAGTTCCGCCTTGTTCTCGAGGTAATCGGTGTTCAAGCGAACGTCGATGCCATCGAGCAGGTTGGCAATCATCTTGGTGTAGCCGCCGATGGGAATGCCCTGATACAGCGCGTTGAAATAGTTGTTGTCAAAGGTCAGCCGCACAGGCAGGCGCTTGATGATAAAAGCAGGCAGGTCCTTGCAGTCGCGGCCCCACTGCTTTCCGGTGAGCCCTTGATGAGCTTTTCATAAATGTCGCGGCCCACAAGGGAGATGGCCTGTTCCTCAAGGTTCTGCGGCTCGTGGGTGATCTCACGGCGCTGCTCCTCGATCTTGGCGGCTGCCTCCTCCGGCGTGACGACGCCCCACATCTTATTAAAGGTATACATGTTGAAGGGCAGCGAATACAGTTCACCCTTATAGTTGGCAACAGGAGAGTTCGTAAAGCGGTTGAACTCGGCAAACCGGGTGATATAGTTCCAGACCTTTTTGTTGTTGGTGTGGAAGATGTGCGCACCATACTTATGGACGTTGATACCCTCGATGTTCTCGGTATAAATGTTGCCCGCAATGTTGGGGCGCTTATCCACGACCAGCACGGATTTGCCGTGGACCTTGGCCTCATGGGCGAAGATGGCACCGTACAGACCGGAGCCGACTACCAGATAATCATATTTCATATAACAGGTGTTCCTCTCTTTAAAAGTCACAGGAATATTGTGCGGTAATGGCATGGAGAGCCTTACTCCACTGTCAAAAAGCGGCAGAAAGGCGTTTCAGTCTCTGCCGAATAGATCTCTTGTGTAGACCTTGTCCTGCACATCGTTGAGGCAGGCATCGTAGCGGTTGGCCAGAATGGCCTGACTCTGCCGCTTGAATTTGTCCAGATCGTTGACCACTGCCGAACCGAAGAAGGTCTTGCCGTCCTCCAGCGTAGGCTCATAGATGATGACCTGTGCGCCCTTGGCCTTGATGCGCTTCATGACACCCTGAATCGAGCTTTGGCGGAAATCGTCGCTGTTGCTCTTCATCGTCAGGCGGTAGACGCCGATCGTGACGGGCCTTTCGCGGCTTTCGTCAAACTCATTTTCCTGATCGTAGCCGTAGTACCTGGCCAGCTTCAGCACGCGGCCAGCGATGAAGTCCTTGCGGGTGCGGTTGGACTCCACAATGGCCTCGATGAGATTTTCCGGCACATCGGCGTAGGCTGTCTTTGCGTCCAGCGTAGCGGTCAGATCCAGCTCCTTCTCAGCCAGATATTTCTCGATGTAATCATCCCGGATCGGCGATTTGCGTGCGTTGATCAATGCGACCTTTTCCGGCAGGATATCCACCGCCGTCACATGATGGTGCTGGGAAAGCAGCGTGGCAATCGAAAGCCCCACATAGCCGGTCCCGGCCACCGCGATCTTATATTTTTTCATAGCAGTTTATACTCCGCAGCTGCGAATTTTCCGTAAGGCAGCGGTCAAAATTGCGCCGTGCCGGCTTACCGTATGTGGGTTTCTTATAGCACGTCACCGGCGACAATTCAATATTGCCGCTTCCCTCAGAATTGTTTGAACAATAATCCAGTATTGAAAACAATCGTCTCTACTCAGTCTTTGCTGTATCTGCTAAGATAGAATCACGGTACTGGCGTGGTGTCAGACCGGTTTGTTTACGGAAAACACGATAAAAGTAATTGTCATCCAGGAATCCGATCTGCTGGCAGATCTGTGCATTGGACAGATTCGTATCGCAAAGAAGCTTCATCGCTTTTTGGATGCGCAGGTGCGTGATCTGCTCGTTGATGCCGCAGCCATAGAGCTGCCGGGAAAGATAGTACAGCCCGGTACGGCTTAACGAAAGATCACGGCAGATCGTTTCGTTTGTCAATGTCTCATCCAGATGTTCCGCCAGGTAGCGGCTCAGCTTTTCCTGCGCACTGCCCGCTGCCAGCCTCGTCAGCCCCTTTTGGTACAATGCAGCCGCCGCCAAAGCCAGCAGATCCGCTGCTGATTTCAGTACAGGATAGGGCGTGCGCGGCAAGGCATTATAGGCTTTTTGCAGTGCCGTTTTATCAATTGCGTAAGCCGAGCAGCATTTTTGCGCATAGCTCCACTCGCTCTGCTCATCGGCCCCCTGTACAATGTGGCTCAACAGCAAAAAGCCCACAACAGCACCATCGATTTGGACCGGCGTGATCACTTCGATCAACCCCGCATGGCAGGGGTAGATGATCGTCTGCTTTTGCCGCGTTGCCTTGCGGCAAGCCGCCTGGTCACACAGGTAACAGCCGGTCTTGCCATCAGGCACACTGCGGATCAAGCGGCAATAAGCTGGCAGTTCCGGCGGATAGGCAAGCACTTCGATTCCATACGAATCAAAAACGGCGGAGCGCAGCCCCGTAAGGCAGTGAAAATCCTGCAAGAGGACCAAAAGCTCCTTTTTATTGAAAACGGTTCCCATGGGTGCGCTCCTTTCCGAACATTAAGATAGTTTTATGATAAAGACCATTCTTTATTTTGTCAAGGAGGATTCCTATGATTGACTTAAAGCAGTGTTCTCTCGGCATTGAGTTGGGTTCCACCCGCATCAAAGCTGTGCTGGTGGGTGATACCTGCAAGCCTGTGGCCCAGGGCGATTTCACCTGGGAGAACCGGCTGGAAAACGGCATCTGGACCTACCCGCTGGAGGAAGTCTGGCAGGGTGTGCAGGCTGCCTACGCGGCATTGGCTGCGGATGTGCTGGCCAAGTGTGGCCAGCCGCTGACCACAGTGGGGTGCATTGGCGTTTCGGCTATGATGCATGGGTATCTGGCGTTTGATGCTGCGGGCAAGCTGCTGGTACCGTTCCGCACATGGCGCAACACGATGACCGGCGCGGCAGCAGAAGAGTTGACCTCGGCGTTCGGGTTCAACATCCCGCAGCGGTGGAGCGCAGCACACCTGTACCAAGCCATGCTGAACCGCGAGCCACACCTGCCGCAGCTGGACTTTTTCACCACGCTGGCAGGCTATGTACACTGGCAGCTGACCGGGCGCAAGGTGCTGGGCGAAGGCGATGCCAGCGGCATGTTCCCGATTGACAGCACCACCGGCGGGTATGATGCCGCAATGCTCGCAAAATTTAACGCACTGGCAGACAAGCAAGGCTGCCCCGTGGATCTTGTCAAACTGCTGCCTACCGTTTTGCCCGCAGGCGAGGACGCCGGTATGCTGACCGTCGAGGGGGCGAAGCGGCTCGACCCAACCGGCACGCTGCAGCCCGGCATACCGTTCTGCCCACCGGAGGGCGACGCCGGCACCGGCATGGTGGCAACAAACAGTGTCGCCCCGCGCACCGGCAATGTCAGCGCAGGCACCAGCATTTTTGCCATGGTCGTCCTGGAAAAGCCGCTGTCCAAGGTCTACCCGGAAATCGACATGGTCACGACCCCCGACGGCGCGGCGGTCGCCATGGTCCACTGCAACAACTGCACCAGCGATTTGAACGCCTGGGTCGATCTGCTGGCCGAGAGCGCGGCACTGTGCGGAGCAAACATCGACAAAGGTGCGTTGTTTACCCTCCTGTTTAACGAATCGTTGCACGGTGCGCCTGACTGCGGCGGCATCACGCCCGTCAACTACATTTCCGGTGAGAGCGTCACCCACCTGGACGCGGGCGTCCCCCTGCTGCTGCGCCGCCCGGACAGTGCGTTTACGCTGGCCAACTTTATGCGTGCCAACATCTACTCTGCCTTTGCCACGTTGGCGATGGGGCTGGAAATTCTGCGCAAAGAAAATGTGGCTGTGAATACCCTGCTCGGCCACGGCGGCATCTTCAAAACGCCGGGCGTGGCCCAGCGGTATCTGGCTGCTGCGGCGGGTGCTCCTGTGACCTGCATGGAAACAGCCGGTGAGGGCGGTTCCTACGGCATGGCCCTGCTGGCTGCGTATCGTCTGCACCGCGCCGACGGCGAAACGCTGGCCGCGTATTTGAACCGCTGCGTTTTTGCCGACGCCCAAAGCACGACCCTGTCCCCCGACCCCGCCGAGCAATCCGGGTTTGCCGCCTTTTTGACCCAATACCAAACCGCGCTGAAAGCCGAGCGCGCCGTTGTAAAATAAGGGCAATACCGCATAATTCTAAGTGCCGATACGGCGAGCGAGGTGCGGCAGCCGCTGGAGCGGTGCTTAAGCCGTAAAGCGGGAATTATGCGGTATTGCCTAAGGGCTTGTATGCCTCGGCTGCCGGGCAACGCCAGCCAGCGGCGGAAAGCCCGGAACAGCAGCTGTTCTTGAACGATTTAGCGTTAAAGCAGAAAGGATAACCTATGCTGGAAGCATTAAAGCAGCAAGTTTATGAAGCCAACATGGAATTGCCCCGCCGAGGACTTGTAACCTACACCTGGGGCAATGTCTCAGGCATTGACCGCGAGAAGGGCCTGTTTGTCATCAAGCCGTCCGGCGTGGAATATGACGAATTGACGCCCGCTATGCTCGTTGTTATGGACCTGAACGGCAACAAGGTCGAGGGCGATTTGAACCCCAGCAGCGACACCAAAACACATCTCGAGCTGTACCGGGCCTTCCCGCAGTTGGGCGGCATCGTGCACACCCACTCGACCCACGCAGTGGCCTTTGCCCAGGCGCGGCGCGACCTGCCCGCCTTTGGCACGACCCACGCCGACTATTTTTACGGCCCTGTCCCCTGCACGCGGGAGCTGACGCCTGGAGAGATCGACGAGGACTACGAGAAGAACACCGGCAAGGTCATCATCGAGACGTTCCAAAACCGCGGCATTGACCCGGTGCATGTACCCGGTGTTCTCTGTGCCAGCCACGGTCCCTTTACCTGGGGCAAAGACGCGGCACAGGCTGTCTACCACGCTGTTGTGCTGGAAGAAGTCGCAAAGATGGCAATTTTGACTCTGACCATTGACCCCGATGCACAGCCTGCCCCACAGCATGTTTTGGACAAGCATTTTATGAGAAAACACGGACCAAACGCCTATTACGGCCAGAAATAAGGAGGTTTTACCGTATGAAATTTTACATTGATACCGCCAACGTCGACGAGATCCGCAGTGCCAACGACATGGGCATTATCGCCGGTGTCACCACAAACCCCAGCCTGATTGCCAAAGAGGGCCGCGACTACGCCGAAACGTTGAAAGAGATTGCCACCATCGTGGACGGCCCCATCTCCGGCGAGGTCAAGGCGACCACAACCGATGCCGAGGACATGATCGCCGAGGGCCGCGCCATCTACGCGCTGGACCCGAAGCACATGGTGGTCAAAATCCCCATGACCGCCGAGGGGTTAAAGGCCATCAAGGTGCTGTCCGGCGAGGGCATCCCTACGAACTGCACGCTGATTTTCAGCGCAAACCAGGCACTGCTGGCAGCCCGCGCGGGTGCCACGTATGTCAGCCCGTTTTTGGGGCGTCTCGATGACATCGGCCAGCCGGGCATTGATCTGATCGAGACTATCCACGATATATTCCTGAACTATCCGGACATCGAGACTCAAATCATCGCCGCCAGCGTGCGCAATCCCATCCATGTGACCGACTGTGCCCTGGCTGGTGCCGACATTGCCACGGTGCCGTACAAGGTCATCGAGCAGATGCTTCACCATCCGCTGACCGATGCCGGCATTGAGAAGTTCAAGGCCGACTATACAAAAGTTTTTGGCGTCAACGGATAAATCTTCCGTAAGGGGGAGACAAAGATATGTACTATATTGGGATCGACCTCGGCACCTCTGCGGTGAAGCTGCTGCTGATGGACGAAACGGGCAGCATTGCCAACATCGTCAGCCGGGAATACCCGATCGCCTTCCCGCATCCCGGTTGGAGCGAGCAGGACCCCGCCGATTGGTGGGCGGCGGTCTGCGACGGCATCCCCGCGCTGCTGGACGGGTTTGATGCGTCTCAGGTCAAGGGCATCGGCGCGGGCGGCCAGATGCACGGGCTGGTGGTGCTGGACAAAAATGACACGGTTATCCGCCCCTGCATCCTTTGGAACGATGGCCGCACCCAAAGGCAGGTCGACTACTTAAACGGCGTTATCGGCAAAGACAGGCTGAGCCGTTACACCGCAAACATCGCCTTTGCAGGCTTCACCGCACCCAAACTGCTTTGGTTGCGGGAGAACGAGCCGGACAACTTCACCCGCATCGAAAAAATCATGCTGCCGAAGGATTACATCAACTATAAGCTGACCGGCGTCCACTGCACCGACTATTCCGACGCATCGGGCATGTTGCTGTTGGACGTGGAGCACAAATGCTGGAGCAAGGAAATGCTGGACATCTGCAGCGTGCAGGAATCCCAGCTGCCGAAGCTGTTTGAGAGCTGGCAGCCCGTCGGCACGCTGACTGCCGAAGCCGCCCAAACGCTGGGCCTGCCTGCGGATGTCGTCGTTTGCGCGGGCGCGGGCGATAACGCCGCTGCGGCTGTCGGCTGCGGCGCAGTGGGCGGCGGTAAGTGCAATATTTCCTTGGGCACATCGGGCACGGTGTTCATCACCAGCGATACGTTCGGCGTCGACAAGCAGAACGCCCTGCACAGCTTCGCCCACGCGGACGGAGGGTATCATTTGATGGGCTGCATCCTCTCGGCTGCGTCCTGCAACAAGTGGTGGAGCGAAGAAGTGCTGCACACCACTGACTACGCTGCCGAGCAGACACCCATTACGGCGGACAAGCTGGGCGCGAACGACGTCTACTTCCTGCCCTACCTGATGGGCGAACGCAGCCCCCACAACGATCCTGCCTCGCGCGGTGCGTTCGTCGGGCTGCGGATGGACACCCCGCGTGCCGCGCTGACCCAGGCGGTACTGGAAGGTGTGGCGTTTGCGATTCGCGATTGTGTGGAGATTGCGCGGGCACAAGGCGTGAAGATTAAAGCCAGCACGCTCTGCGGCGGCGGTGCCAAAAGCCCGCTGTGGCGGGAGATTTTGGCGAACGTGCTTGGCATCCCGCTGACGCTGCCCCAGACCGAGCAAGGCCCCGGCTACGGCGGCGCGATGCTGGCGGCGGTGGCCTGCGGGGCATACCCCAGCGTGCAGGCCTGCGCCGAGGCGCTCGTCCACGCCAAGAGCACAACCGAGCCGGACGCCGCGCTCGTCGAAAAATACAACGCGCGCTACGCCGTGTGGCACAAGCTGTACCCGGCACTGAAAGTATCCTTTGCGGAAATGGAGGCACTGCAATGAAGATTTTTTCTGTAATCGACCCGGAATTCAAGCCCTATGGCCGCGTTGTGACCGGGCTGGATACCGCCAAAGCGGAAATTTTGGCCGCCTTGGCAAACACCCCGCTGCCCGCAGCTACGGATTATGTGGCCGAGGACGCAGCCCTGCAGGAACTGCCCGCCGCCGTCGAAGTGTCGGAGCATCTTTTCGGCGGCATGCCCTGCCAACTGGGCTGGTGCAACGGTCACAACACCTATTTGAACTGCCTGGAATACCACCGCGACAGCGAGTTCAATCTGGGTACCGAAGATTTTGTGCTGTTGCTTGCCAGGCAGGAGGAAATCACGGGCGGCAAGCTGGACACCGCCAAGGTCAAGGCGTTCCGTGTCCCGGCAGGCACACTGGTGGAAGTCTACGCCACGACGCTGCACTACGCGCCCTGCCATGTGGACGCAGCCAAGGGCTTCCGCGTGCTGGTCGCTCTGCCCAAAGGCACCAATACCGCAAAGCCCGCCATCAAGAATGACGGCGGCGATGACCCGCAGCTGTGGGCCCGCAACAAGTGGCTGTTCGCTCATCCCGACAGCGCCGAGGCCAAGACCGGGGCGTATATCGGATTGGTGGGGGAAAACGTACATATTTAGGAGCATATAGAATGCTCCCCTACGATACAGGAAAGTTCCACGGCATCCCCGTAGGGGCGGATTCCATATCCGCCCGCCATTGCAAAATGTGTAAATATATAGGAGGCAAAACCATGAAATCATCCAACATCCCCGAGGTCAAGCTCGGCATCATTGCCGTCAGCCGTGACTGTTTTCCCATCGCCCTGAGCGAGAAGCGCCGCGCTGCCATCTCTGCCGCCTGCACCGCCAAGGGCTCTGACCTGTACGAGTGCAAGACCACTGTCGAGAACGAGCACGACATGCAAAAAGCCGTGGCCGAAGTCACCGCCGCAGGCTGCAATGCGCTGACCGTATTCCTCGGCAACTTCGGCCCCGAAACGCCCGAAACGCTGATTGCCAAGCACTTTGACGGCCCCTGCATGTTCGTAGCGGCAGCCGAGGGCGACGGCGATATGATCAATGGCCGCGGAGATGCGTACTGCGGTATGCTGAACTGCTCCTACAATCTCGGCATGCGCCATCTGAAGGGCTATATTCCCGAGTATCCCGTCGGCACGGCGGAGGAAATTGCCGACAAGATCGCCGAGTTTGTGCCGATTGCCCGTACCATTCTGGGCGTGCGTGATTTGAAAATCATCACCTTCGGCCCGCGCCCGCAGGACTTCTTCGCCTGCAATGCCCCCATCAAGGGCCTGTATGAGCTGGGTGTTGAGATTGAGGAAAACTCCGAGCTTGACCTGCTCGTTTCCTACAAAGAGCATGCGGGCGACCCGCGCATCGCGGACGTCTGCGCCGACATGGCCGCCGAGATGGGCGAGGGGCACTATTACCCCGACCTGCTGACCCGCATGGCGCAGTTTGAGCTGACCCTGCTCGACTGGGCCGAGAACCACAAGGGCAGCAAAAAGTATGTTGCTTTTGCTGATAAGTGCTGGCCCGCTTTCCCGTCGCAGTTCGGGTTTGAGCCTTGCTACGTCAACTCCCGCCTTGCCAGCCGCGGCATCCCCGTGGCCTGCGAGGTCGATATTTACGGTGCCCTGTCCGAGTACATCGGTATGTGCGCCTCCGGCGACACCGTCACCCTGCTGGACATCAACAACAGCGTACCCAAGTACATTTATGATGAGGACATCACCGGCAAGTTCCATTACAAGCTGACCGATACCTTCATGGGTTTCCACTGCGGCAACACGCCGTCCTGCAAGATGTGCAGTGACCGCGCCGTCAAGTACCAGCTCATCCAGCACCGCCTGCTGGAGCCCGCCGGCAGCGACCCCGATTTCACCCGCGGCACACTGGAAGGCGACATTGCGCCGTCCGACATCACGTTCTACCGTTTGCAGTGCGACAGCGAAGGCCAACTGCGTGCCTACATCGCTCAGGGTGAAATTTTACCCGTTGCAACGCGGTCTTTCGGCGGCATCGCCATCTTCGCCATTCCCGAGATGGGCCGTTTCTACCGCCATGTCCTGATTCAGAAGCGCTACCCGCACCACGGTGCCGTTGCCTTCGGTCACTATGGCAAGACGCTGTTTGAAGTGTTCAAGTTCCTCGGCATTGCGGACATTGCCTACAACCAGCCCAAGAGCCTGCCGTATCCCACAGAAAATCCGTTTGCATAATAATAAGGGCAATACCACATAATTCTAAGTGCCGATACGGCGAGCGAGGCGCGGCAGATGCTAAGCCAAAAGCGCAGATAATACTGGATGTCTTATCGAGCATTTTGGCAACGCAGATGCCGTGCCG
>ENA-ORLY01002696-ORLY01002696.1-human-gut-metagenome-genome-assembly--contig:-NODE-2696-length-16109-cov-5.383608_pt1 | contig 16109 bp, 9 predicted proteins | sample MGYA00243071_ERZ508832 | MGnify/ENA primary metagenome ERZ508832 (study PRJEB26277, sample SAMN04329777) | human gut metagenome | biome: human-associated habitat | host: Homo sapiens | place: USA... | reverse complement strand
GAAGGTCGTTCCATCGAACGAAGTGAGATGGAACTTCCGATTTATTCGCAAGGTTGAGAAATGATTCAAAAGATTCCGAAGAGGATATAACATGTATGTAGTTTTGAAGGTACAGTAAATGAAACGGTAGCCGATTGGTTATCGTTTTTTTATTACCTCAAAAAAGGTTTTTCTCTATTCTTTTCCACGGTATTCTGGTAGAATAATTTATAATGAATAAAAAAGACAGAACAGGAAGACATCAAATGAAATTTGGCAAAAACAAATTAAGAACGGCAGATGAAGACACAAGGGAGATGCTGCCGGTCATTTTTTCCCTGGCATGGCCCACTATGCTGGAACAGCTTATGCAGACTGCGGTACAGTATATGGATACTGGAATGGTTGGCGTGCTTGGAACCCGGGCCACAGCGGCAGTAGGTGCCACAAGTACTGTCAACTGGCTGATCGGCAGCACCATTTCCGCAATCAGCGTAGGATTTTTGGCATACATATCCCAGTCCATGGGCGCCGGAAAGAAAGAACAGGCAAAAAAAGCCTCCGCGCAGGCTGTAATGACTGTTTTGGTTGTAGGAATTCTATTTACCATTCTGACCATCGGACTTAGCAGTAAGGTTCCGGTATGGATGCAGGTGGATCCCTCCATACAGAAGCTGGCATCCAGCTACTTTTTGATCCTGTATTCTCCAATGCTTTTTCGAACTGCAAACATTATTTTCGGAACTGTGCTCCGGGCAGTGGGCGATACCAAAACTCCTATGCGGGTAGGCGTAGCTTTTAATATTATCAACATTGTACTGAATTATTTCCTTATATATTCCACAAGAACCGTATCAATCGGTGGAAAAAATGTGATAATCCCTGGAGCAGGATGGGGAGTTCAGGGCGCTGCTGCAGCCAGTGCGATCGCGTACACCATCGGAGGAATTGCCATTACAATGAAATTATGGAAGCATCCTGATATTTCACCAAAAGGCCAGAGCTTTCAGCCGGACGGAACTGTTCTTGCACCTTTCCTGAAGGTGGCAGTTCCCAATATGTTTCAGCGTTTTGCCACATCCCTTGGCTATGTAGCCTTTGCATCCATGATCAATTCCCTTGGTGAAACTGCGACAGCAGCTCATACCATTGCCAATACAGTGGAATCTGCTTTTTATATTCCTGGATGGGGAATGCAGACTGCAGCAGCAACTCTCGCGGGCAACGCATTAGGCGCCAATGACAATAAGAAATTAAAGGGTCTTGCAAAAGCAATCATGCCTTTGGAAATTGGACTGATGGTTATTTCCGGAGGGCTTCTGTTTATTTTTGCCCCGGTTCTGATCCGGCTGTTTTCCTCAGATGCCCAGATAATCAGTCTTGGAAGTACGGTCCTTCGAATGGTAGCTGTTTCCGAGCCATTTTACGGGGTCCCTATTGTAATAGAAGGAATGATGCAGGGCGTGGGAAAAACTGTGACTCCTTTTATATTTAATGTAATAGGAATGTGGGGAGTCCGGATTCTGGGAACTTTTATCTGTATTCATCTGCTTGGCACGGGACTGATCTCTGCCTGGGCCTGCATGATCGGACACAATATGCTGCTGTTCATTTTGTTTACAGCACATTACCTAAGCGGAAAATGGAATCCTATGACTTCTGCCCATAGATAATAGCTTTAAGTATGTGATATTTTGTAACTGTTCACAGGTAATATAAGGTTAACTTGACAGAGCTATGTGCAAGATTTATACTTAAATAAAAGCTCTTTAATTAGGATTGGATGTCGCTATATGAAAAAAATCATGAAAGATAATTCTGAATATAGAACGAAAAGGCAATGGTTTTTTATAGTCTTAATTTGTTTGCTGGTGATGGTTTTTTTGACTACGTTCCTCATGAAAAGATATCGTCAGAAAACTGAGAGGGTTTTTTCCGAACTAATGGAAGAAACTCTATTGTCCGCTCATTCAGAGGCATTATCAGAAATAGAGGCTTTTTGTGATGATCAGGGAGAAACTGCTGATTTAGAGAAAGCCTGGAAAATGATTAAACAGGATAAAAACAGGGTGTTCCATTACCTATGTGACTCTAAAGGTGTGATTCTGGCTGGCGATATGAAGATTTTTGATATCGAATATACAGTAGACACGGAATTGAGGTCTATTCGGATCAAAGACAAAGATATTGAGGAAGTAGAAGATATCCTTGCAAATCTTACTTTCGGACAGCCGTATTTATTTTCCGAATTAGAGAAATCAGATATTTATCTGGCGGCGTCTAAGCTGGAAGACAGAGATTGTATTCTGGTATCAGGCTATCGCTCCAATAAAATAAAAAATTACAGAACAATGCTCATTAACGGAAATCGCGCTTTAATAATAACATTGTTTGGCTGTATGTCAATTATAATCATTCTGATTGGCCGTTTGTATATGAAACAACAGAAGTGTGCAATGAAAGGGCAGGCGCGATACGATATTTTGTCTGAGTTTTCCGACACGGTACTTTTTGAATACGACTGTCTGGATAAGACACTGGTATTTACTCCGAATATAACCACCTTGTTTGGATTGAAGGAAATTGGCCAGATACGTCCATTTGAGAATGACACTGATTTTGCAATGGTACATCCGGATGATGTAGAGAAGGTAAAGAATCTTCTTTCCACTATCGGAGATAAGAAAGATGAGATTGACGATTTCGTAATCCGCTTTAAGGATAAGAATGGCAACTATCGCTGGGTTCGCTGGATGGGCCGATTGGTACGCGGACGTCTTGGTACTCCCCAGGTATTCCTTGGCAAGATTTCGGATGTGCAGGATGAAATGACCAAGGAACAGGATTTGCTGGAAAAAGCTTCGATAGATGGTCTGACCGGAGCTCTCAACCGTAAATCCGCAGAAGCGAAGATTGGTGAGCTTATGCAGAACAAAAACTGCAAAGGCTATCTGTTCATGATCGATATTGATGATTTCAAGACAGTTAATGATACTATGGGACATGCCATGGGAGATTTGGCGCTGATCAATCTTGTGAAGATTCTGAAAGAGAATTTCCGCAAGGATGATATTGTGGGAAGGCTTGGCGGTGATGAATTCATTGTATTCATGACGGATACAGAATTCGCTGCAGATGCGGAAGCAAAGGGCGCTGAGATTCTGGATGTGCTGGCGGCCTCCAAGGAGGAACCGCATTTTACCATCAGTGTTGGTGCTGCGGCTTATCCTGCAGCAGGACAGGATTACGAAAACCTGTATCTGGCTGCGGACCATGCAATGTATGTTTCAAAGAAAACAGGCAAGAACCGTATCCATGTTGATAACGGAACTGTAGAGAAGAATGACGAAAAGTGAGGTGTGCAAAATGCGGCTGCAGATCGTACAGGATGCATTAAAGAAGAAAAACATTAAATATGAATATACAGAGACAGACGGCTGCGGAAGCCTCGATTTCCTTTTCCGGGGACTGAAATTCCATGTATGGGAATATGAGGACCGGGTATGGGGCGCTGAGACCAATATCTATGAAGCAGGACGGAGCCAGGATATAGAGGGTGATTATGAGAATATTATTGCCAGAGAAATTTTGTCATGGCCGGATATGCTCCCAGGAAGCTGACGAAAGCGAAAACGCCAAATGGATTCGGGGGAAGCCTTAGAGCCTGTTTGAAAAATCATTCCCGCAATCTGCACGCCCCACTTTGCGGTATATTTTGCCCGAATTCAGTTGCCGTAGCCCGCTACGGCGCCCTCATCCGGACAAAATCTCCCACAAATTGTGACGCACATCTTGCAGAAAGCCTTTTTCAAACACGCTCTAGAGCCTTTTTCAAACATGCTCTAATTTTCCCGAATAATGAAATTCCTGTAGAAAGGCAGGTTTTATAAATAATGAAGAACAAGCAGGGAGTAAACTGCGAGTACTGTGTAAATTATTCTTATGATGACGATTATGAGTGCTATACCTGTGAGATGAATCTGGATGAAGATGAGATGTACCGCTTTGTTACCGGAACCAATCACGATTGTCCATATTTCCGCATGGGAGATGAATATCGGGTAGTAAGAAAACAAATGTAAAAAAATGAAATTACCTATTGACAAATAAAAACGAACATGGTATTTTATTACAGAACGCTGCCGAAGACAGTAGGTGCCGTAAGGCATAAGGATTAAAACGCCTACCGAGGACTAAGTATTCTTAAGTAAGAATTACGTTAAGCCTTGCTGTCTTACAGCAAGGCTTTTTTTGGCGGTATATCAAATTTTATAAGGAGGTGTACCATTTCATGGCAAAAGTAGAACTGAAACAGCCAATCGTAGAAGAAATCGCAAACAACATTAAAGACGCACAGGCAGTCGTACTGGTTGACTACAGCGGTCTTACAGTTGAGCAGGATACTATTTTACGTAAAGAGTTAAGAGAGTCCGGCGTACAGTACAAGGTTTACAAGAACACTTTAATGCGTCGTGCATTTGAAGGTACTCCATGTGCAGATCTTGACAAGCACTTACATGGAACAAACGCTATTGCAATTTCTGCAACAGACGCTACTGCTCCTGCAAGAATCCTTGCTAAATTTGCAAAACAGTATCCGGCACTTGAATTAGTTGCAGGTATTGTTGAGGGTAACTACAACGATCAGGCAGGAATCCAGGCTCTGTCCCAGATCCCGTCCAGAGAAGAACTTCTCGGCAAACTGCTTGGAAGTATCCAGTCTCCTATCACCAACTTTGCTCGTGTGCTTAATCAGATTGCAGAACAGCAGGGCGAGGGTGCAGCAGAGGCTCCAGCAGCAGAATAATTTAAGAATCTGCCGCTGAATCGAATCATTGATTCCACAAAAATTTTAAAAATGGAGGAAAATTATAATGGCAAAGTTAACAACAGCTGAGTTTATCGAAGCAATCAAAGAGTTATCTGTATTAGAGTTAAATGATTTAGTAAAAGCTTGCGAGGAAGAGTTCGGTGTATCCGCAGCAGCAGGCGTTGTTGTAGCAGCAGCTGGTGCAGCTGAGGCAGCAGAGGAGAAAGATGAGTTTGACGTAGAGCTTACAGAAGTAGGTCCTAACAAAGTTAAAGTTATCAAAGTTGTTCGTGAGATCACAGGCTTAGGTCTTAAAGAAGCTAAAGAAGTTGTTGATGGTGCTCCTAAAGCAGTTAAAGAGGGCGCTTCCAAAGCTGAGGCTGAGGACATCAAAGCTAAACTTGAGGCTGAAGGCGCTAAAGTTACTCTTAAATAATTTAAGCGAACCAAGCTCCCCGCAGAAGTCTGTTTGCAGGCAACTGCGGGGATTTTTTTTGCAAAGGATTTTGTCAGCGAGGATCCTTTATGTAAAAGGGAAACAGATGATATTTCTTTTTTACATAAAGGATCCTGCAGGGAAAGACTATGATGATTTAAGGCAGGAGGATGAATATGAAGAGACTTGTGGCTGGAATTCTGTTGGGATTGTCATTGGAACTGGGCTGCAGCGGAGCTGCTTATGCAGAGGCACCGGAAATTGCAGCTGAGTTTTCCGATACGACTGAAAGTGATAGTTTTTACACAGACGGAACTGAGAAAGTGCAGGTTCCGGATGACACAGATGATCCGGAGATGCTGCCGGAAAGCGGAGAAGAAGCTGAGGCAAGCTTTGGATCTGATTCAGAAGAACAGCAAAGTGAGGCTGCTTTTTTCAGCGGCAGCAGTGACGAGATGGCATTCACAGATGGAAGCTCGGATGAGGCACAGGCAGAAGTACAGGCTGCCGATCTTTCCGAAGAGGAAGCAGAAATTCTTGCCAAAATTCCGGCAGATGCCACAGAGGTTACCCTGGATGTCCAGGATGGAACTGATATCACCAATGTGCTGAACCTTGTTTTGAAATTTATGGGGCAGCGTGCTACAGATGTGTCTCCCTGTAAAGTGATCATTCCTCCGGGAAATTATTATATTTCCAATACCATTCATCTGTACAGCAATATGACTCTTTATGCCCAGGGTGCAGTTATCACGAAGAGCAGCACCAACAAGCACATTATTCTCCGGCTTGGGGAAGAAGTGCTTTCTGATGGCGGCTATAATGGCTATCGGAATGTTACCATTGATGGCGGAACCTGGGATCTGAACTATCAGAATGTAGAAGGCAAGGAGAATCCAGGCGGTTTCGTTGGCTTCCGTATTGGACATGCTACCAATATAACCGTGAAGAATGTCACCTTTCTTAACAACCTGAAGTCTCATTTCCTTGAACTTGCAGGTGTGAAGGATGCTGTAGTGACCGGCTGCACCTTCCGTGGCTACTGGAAAGATTATGAGGGCGGCGGACAGGAATGTATTCAGCTGGATGCCTGCCTGGACTATATTTTCCCAAGATATCAGCCGTTCGACGGTGCTGTCTGTGAAAATGTGCTGATTGAGAATAATACTTTCGAGGATGTTTTTGCAGGCGTGGGAAGCCACAGCATGGTTTACGACCGTCCGTATCGAAACATCCAGATCCGCAATAACACTTTCCGAAACATCCGCAAGCGTGCGGTATGGTGCTTGAACTATGTGGACTCCGCAGTGGAAGACAACACGATGGAACATGTAGGCGGCGGAGTACTTGTATGCAGCATGTATACGCCCAATACCCATCTGGCACCTGACGCAGCGCCGGGAACTGCTGGAAATCAGTATTCATCCAATATTTCTGTGAAAAATAATCGGATATTTATTTCTAATACAGATAAAATTAATGGAAAAAGCTGGAAGGGATATGGAATCCAAATACAGGGCAGTAAAGTGAATGCGAATGCAACTGGTATACCAGAAGGAATCTATAAAGTAACAAATGTTACGGTAGAGAACAATTTAGTTTCTGATGTAGGCAATGCAATTTACATGTATCTTGCAGATAATTGTGTGGTAAACAAAAACCGGATTTCATTAGTGCATGCCAGTTCCTTTTCTATCACGGGAATTTATTTGGCCGGATCATCTGGAAATGTGATAAGCAGTAATAAGATTGGTGACTGCAAGGGGAATGGAATATGTGCTAATAACGGCGGCAGGACATTGAATGCTGCTTCAACAGACAATAAAATTACGGGAAATATTATAAATAACACTTTAAATGATGGAATCTACATTGGAACGGGAAGTACAGGTACTGTAATCAGCAAAAATGATGTTGGTGTCAGCAATAAAAGCGGAATTGTGGTTCTGGACAGCAAGAAATGTCAGGTGATATCCAATAAGGTATCTGACTGCAGACTAGACGGAATATACCTGAAAAATATTGGCGATACTGATATAAAATCTAATAACGTAACTACTGTAAAACGCTATGGAGTACAGGTGATCTCCAGTCAGCTAAAATCCCTTTATGGAAATACGATCACAGGAAACGGGAACTGCGGTCTGCGGATCGTCCAGTCCAGGATTTCAGGCAGTCAGCAAAACCGGCTGCGGAATAATGGAAGTTCCTATGCCGTCTATTCCAGGAACAGTACAGGTTCTGTTCTGGTAAGGCTTCCAGCATCCGCAAGAATCACCAGAAACACCGCAAGAATTACCGGAACGGCAGCAGGAGGCAGAAGGCTTACTGTATATGTTGTGACAAAATCCGGAAACAAAAGGATCGGACAGGGCAATGTTACTTCCAGAGGAAGATACAGTGTCTCCATTCCAAAACAGAAAAAAGGAACCGTGCTTCTGTTGCTGCTGACAGATAAATATGGAAACCGTTCCTACACAGAGCAGAAAGTATTATAAAGACTGCTTCAAATTGAAATAAATTAAAAAAAGAACAGGAAAAGTGCTTGACAGGCTTTTTTTGTTGTGCTATAGTGAAGAATGCTATATTATGGCAAGATATGCCTACTATGCTTATGCAGCAGAGCGGGCTGATGTTGTAATAAATAAAATAAAACAGGGGTGAAACGTCAATGGAAAAAAACAGAATTCGTTCTGTAAAAACTGGAAAAAGCATGCGAATGAGCTACCAGAGACAAAAAGAAGTCCTGGAAATGCCGAATTTGATCGAGGTCCAGAAGGATTCTTACCAGTGGTTTCTCGACGAAGGATTGAATGAAGTATTCGACGATATTTCTCCAATCGCAGACTACGGCGGAAAGCTCAGTCTTGAATTCATCGGCTTCACATTTGATGAAAAAGAGGCTAAATACACCATCGAGCAGTGTAAAGAACGTGACGTAACTTATGCCGCACCTTTGAAGGTTCGAGTGAGACTGATTAACAAGGAAACAGAAGAGATCAACGAACACGAGATTTTCATGGGAGACCTGCCGATTATGACTGCGACAGGAACCTTCGTTATTAACGGTGCTGAGCGTGTTATTGTCAGCCAGTTAGTACGTTCCCCTGGAATCTATTATGCCATTGCACACGATAAAATCGGTAAAAGACTGTTTTCCTGTACAGTAATTCCTAACAGAGGAGCATGGCTGGAATATGAGACTGACTCCAATGATGTGTTCTATGTACGTGTGGACAGAACCAGAAAGGTTCCGATCACTGTACTGATCCGTGCACTTGGGGTTGGCTCCAATGCAGAGATCATCGATCTGTTTGGTGAAGAGCCGAAGATCCTTGCAAGTTTTACAAAAGATACTTCTACAAATTATGAAGAAGGTCTTCTTGAACTGTATAAGAAAATCCGTCCAGGCGAGCCGCTTGCAGTTGAGAGCGCAGAGAGCCTGATCAATGCGATGTTCTTTGATCCGAGAAGATATGATCTTGCCAAGGTCGGACGTTATAAATTTAATAAAAAGCTTCATTTTAATAAACGAATTGTTGGCCACAAACTGGCTGATGATGTGGTGGAAGGCTCTACAGGCGAGATCCTGGCAGAGGCTGGCCAGATCGTGACCAGAGAACTGGCTGATGCCATTCAGAACGCTGCAGTTCCATTTGTATGGATCCAGGGTGAAGAAGACCGCAGAATTAAAGTTCTTTCCAACTTAATGGTAGACATGCATCACTATCTGCCAGAAATCGAGAACCTGGAAGAGCTTGGTGTTACAGAGTTAGTATACTACCCTGTACTCGAAAAAATTCTGGAAGAAAATGACACACTTGAGGACAGAATTGCTGCTATCCGCAGAGATATCCATGATCTGATTCCGAAGCATATTACAAGAGAAGACATTTTTGCCTCCATTAACTACAATATGCATCTGGAATACGGCATTGGAAATGACGACGATATCGACCACTTAGGAAACCGTCGTATCCGTGCGGTTGGTGAGCTGCTTCAGAACCAGTACCGTATCGGTCTTTCCAGACTTGAGCGTGTGGTTCGTGAGAGAATGACAACACAGGATGTGGAGAGCATTTCCCCGCAGTCCCTGATCAATATCAAACCTGTTACAGCTGCTGTAAAAGAGTTCTTTGGATCTTCCCAGCTGTCACAGTTCATGGATCAGAATAACCCGCTTGGTGAGCTGACCCATAAGAGACGTCTTTCCGCACTTGGACCTGGCGGTCTGTCACGAGACAGAGCCGGATTCGAGGTTCGAGACGTTCACTATTCCCATTACGGAAGAATGTGCCCGATCGAGACTCCTGAGGGACCGAACATCGGTCTGATCAACTCCCTTGCATCCTATGCAAAGCTGAATCAGTACGGATTTGTTGAGGCACCTTACCGTAAGATTGATAAGACAGATCCTATGAATCCGCGTGTAACCGACGAAGTTGTTTACATGACAGCAGATGAAGAGGATAACTACCATGTAGCACAGGCGAATGAGGCACTTGACGCAGAGGGACATTTCGTTCGTAAGAACGTTTCCGGTCGTTTCCGCGAAGAGACTCAGGAGTATGAGCGTCAGATGTTTGATTACATGGACGTATCTCCTAAGATGGTATTCTCTGTAGCTACAGCCCTGATCCCATTCCTTCAGAACGACGATGCGAACCGTGCGCTGATGGGATCCAACATGCAGCGTCAGGCCGTTCCGCTTCTTACTACAGAGGCACCGGTTGTTGGTACAGGAATGGAAGCCAAGACAGCTGTTGACTCCGGTGTCTGCATCGTTGCAAGAAAGTCCGGTACTGTACTTCGTTCCACATCTACTGATATCAGTATCAAGAATGATGACGGAACAAAGGATGATTATCATCTTACCAAATTCATGCGCAGTAACCAGAGCAACTGCTACAACCAGCGTCCGATCGTAAATCAGGGCGAGCACGTTGAAGCAGGAGATGTTATTGCAGATGGTCCGTCTACCTCTCAGGGAGAGCTTGCCCTTGGTAAGAACCCTCTGATCGGATTTATGACCTGGGAAGGTTATAACTACGAGGATGCGGTACTTTTAAGTGAGAAACTTGTTCAGAACGATGTTTACACATCTGTTCACATTGAAGAATATGAAGCAGAAGCACGTGATACCAAGCTGGGACCGGAAGAGATCACCCGTGATGTTCCAGGCGTTGGTGATGACGCACTCAAGGATCTTGATGAGCGCGGAATCATCCGTATCGGTGCAGAGGTTCGTGCAGGGGATATTCTGGTAGGTAAGGTAACTCCTAAGGGAGAGACTGAGCTTACAGCAGAAGAGAGACTTCTTCGTGCAATCTTCGGTGAGAAGGCACGTGAGGTTCGTGATACTTCCCTTAAGGTACCTCATGGTGAGTACGGTATCGTTGTAGATGCCAAGGTATTCACAAGAGAAAATGGTGACGAGCTGTCTCCTGGAGTAAATCAGTCTGTACGTATTTACATCGCACAGAAGAGAAAGATCTCCGTTGGTGATAAGATGGCTGGTCGTCATGGTAACAAGGGTGTCGTTTCCCGAGTACTTCCGGTTGAGGATATGCCATTCCTTCCGAACGGCCGTCCGCTGGATATCGTGCTGAATCCTCTGGGTGTACCTTCCCGTATGAACATCGGACAGGTCTTGGAGATCCACTTAAGCCTTGCTGCCAAGGCACTTGGCTTTAACATTTCCACACCGGTATTCGATGGTGCAAACGAGAATGATATCCAGGATACACTGGAACTTGCAAATGACTATGTAAATACAGAGGACTTTGAGGAGTTCCGTGAGAAATACAAAGATATTCTGGCACCTGATGTAATGCAGTATCTGGATGAGAACAAAGCCCACAGAGCACTGTGGAAGGGAGTTCCGATCTCCAGAGACGGTAAGGTTCAGCTCCGTGACGGACGTACCGGAGAGTTCTTCGATGGCCCGACCACAATCGGACACATGCATTACCTGAAGCTGCATCATCTGGTTGATGATAAGATCCATGCCCGTTCCACAGGTCCTTACTCTCTGGTTACACAGCAGCCTCTGGGTGGTAAAGCCCAGTTCGGTGGACAGCGTTTCGGAGAGATGGAGGTTTGGGCTCTGGAGGCATATGGTGCATCCTATACACTCCAGGAAATCCTGACAGTTAAATCCGATGATGTTGTCGGTCGTGTGAAGACTTATGAAGCAATCATCAAGGGTGACAATATTCCTGAGCCTGGTATTCCGGAATCCTTTAAGGTACTTCTTAAAGAGCTTCAGTCCCTGGCCCTGGATGTGCGCGTACTCAAGGATGATCAGACAGAAGTTCAGATCATGGAGAATGTAGATTACGGCGAAACCGACCTTCGAGCAGTTATCGAGGGAGATTCCAGAGGACACAGAGACCAGGAATCCTTTAGCAAACACGGCTACACCAAGCAGGAGTTTGACGGTGAGGAGCTTGTTGATGTGGACGAGGACGAAGATGAGGATTATGAATCCGAAATCGACGATTCCTACGATGATATCGAAGAGTAGAAAGGGGAAAAGAATACATGGCAGAATCAACCAATACCAATGAAACATATCAGCCAATGACTTTTGATGCCATTAAAATCGGACTGGCGTCCCCGGAAAAGATCAGAGAGTGGTCAAGAGGTGAGGTTTTAAAACCGGAAACCATCAACTACCGTACCTTGAAACCGGAGAAAGACGGACTTTTCTGTGAAAGAATTTTCGGACCGAGCAAGGACTGGGAGTGCCACTGTGGTAAATATAAGAAAATCCGTTATAAAGGTGTTGTCTGCGACCGATGCGGCGTTGAGGTTACCAAGGCTTCCGTTCGTAGAGAGCGTATGGGTCACATTGAGCTTGCTGCTCCTGTTTCCCATATCTGGTATTTCAAGGGTATTCCGTCCCGTATGGGACTTATCCTGGATCTGACTCCAAGAACACTGGAGAAAGTCCTTTACTTTGCAAACTATATCGTACTGGATCCGGCTGATTCCGGACTCCAGTACAAGCAGATCCTGACTGAGAGAGAGTATCAGGATGCCCGTGAGTCCTACGGAAACAACTTCCGTGTGGGCATGGGTGCTGAGGCCATCAAGGAGCTCCTTATGGCAATCGACCTTGAGAAGGATTCCGCTGAATTAAAGGCAGAGCTGGTTAAGGCAACAGGCCAGAAGCGTGCAAGAATCATCAAACGTCTTGAGGTTGTTGAGTCCTTCCGTGAGTCAGGCAACCGTCCTGAGTGGATGATCCTTGACGTTGTTCCTGTAATCCCGCCGGATCTTCGTCCTATGGTACAGCTGGATGGCGGACGTTTCGCAACATCTGACCTGAATGACCTGTACAGAAGAATCATTAATCGTAACAATCGTCTGAAGAGACTTCTTGAGCTTGGTGCTCCGGATATCATTGTCCGCAATGAGAAACGTATGCTTCAGGAAGCAGTTGATGCCCTGATCGACAATGGCCGCCGCGGCCGCCCGGTAACAGGTCCTGGAAACAGAGCCCTGAAATCCCTTTCCGATATGCTGAAAGGTAAATCCGGACGTTTCCGTCAGAACCTTCTTGGTAAGCGTGTTGACTACTCCGGACGTTCCGTTATCGTCGTTGGACCTGAGCTGAAGATTTATCAGTGCGGTCTTCCGAAAGAGATGGCAATCGAGCTGTTCAAGCCTTTCGTAATGAAAGAGCTGGTAGCAAACGGTACCTCTCACAATATTAAGAATGCCAAGAAGATGGTAGAGAAGCTTGAGCCAGCTGTATGGGATGTTCTCGAAGATGTTATCAAAGAGCATCCGGTTATGCTGAACCGTGCACCTACACTGCATCGTCTGGGTATCCAGGCGTTCGAGCCGATCCTTGTAGAAGGTAAGGCGATTAAGCTTCATCCGCTTGTTTGTACCGCTTTCAACGCTGACTTCGATGGTGACCAGATGGCTGTCCATCTTCCGCTTTCCCAGGAAGCACAGGCAGAGTGCCGTTTCCTGCTTCTGTCTCCGAACAACCTTCTGAAACCTTCCGATGGTGGCCCGGTAGCCGTTCCTTCACAGGATATGGTCCTTGGTATCTATTATCTGACCCAGGAAAGACCTGGAAATAAGGGTGAAGGCAAGTTCTTCAAGAGCGTAAACGAGGCAATTCTGGCATATGAGAACCAGGTAATTACCCTGCAGTCCAAGATTCTTGTACGTACCAGCAAGGTAATGCCGGATGGAAGCACTTTCACAGGCAATGTACAGTCTACACTGGGACGTTTCCTGTTCAATGAGATCCTTCCGCAGGATCTTGGATTTGTTGACAGAAGCATTCCGGGAAATGAGCTTCTTCTTGAGGTTGACTTCCTGGTTGGTAAGAAACAGCTGAAACAGATTCTTGAAAAAGTTATTAACACTCACGGAGCAACCAAGACCGCTGAGGTTCTGGATGCTATCAAGGCTATGGGTTACAAGTATTCTACAAGAGCTGCCATGACTGTATCTATTTCTGATATGACCGTGCCGCCGCAGAAGCCTGAGATGATCAAGGCTGCACAGGATACTGTAGATAAGATCACAAAGAACTATAAACGTGGTCTTATTACTGAGGAAGAGCGTTATAAAGAGGTTGTGGATACCTGGAAGAAGACTGACGATGAGCTTACTCATGCGCTTCTTTCCGGACTTGATAAGTACAACAACATCTTCATGATGGCTGACTCTGGTGCCCGTGGTTCTGATAAGCAGATCAAGCAGCTGGCTGGTATGCGTGGACTTATGGCAAACACAACTGGTAAGGCAATCGAACTTCCTATTAAATCAAACTTCCGTGAAGGTCTTGACGTATTGGAGTACTTCATTTCCGCTCATGGTGCAAGAAAGGGTATGTCCGATACCGCACTTCGTACCGCTGACTCTGGTTACTTGACAAGACGTCTTGTTGATGTATCTCAGCAGCTTATGGTTCGTGAGATGGATTGTTGTGAAGGAAAGAACATTCCATATATGGAAATCGGTTCCTTTATGAATGGTCAGGAAGTTGTTGAGCAGCTTCAGGAGCGTATGACCGGCAGATTTATCGCAGAGACAATTGTTGATCCTGATACAGGAGAAGAAATTATTCACGAAAACTGCATGGTAACACCAAAGCGTGCTGCAAAGATTATGAATGCACTTGAGCGCATGGGCAGACATACAGTAAAGATCCGTACTGTTCTTAGCTGCCGTTCCCATGTGGGAATTTGTGCAAAGTGTTATGGTTCCAACCTGGCAACAGGACAGGCTGTACAGATCGGTGAGGCTGTTGGTATTATCGCAGCTCAGTCTATCGGTGAGCCTGGTACACAGCTGACCATGAGAACCTTCCATAGTGGTGGTGTTGCCGGCGGCGATATCACACAGGGTCTTCCTCGTGTCGAGGAGCTTTTCGAGGCACGTAAGCCAAAGGGTGTTGCAATCGTAACTGAGATTGGCGGTATTGCTACTGTTAAGGATGTCAAGAAGAAGAGAGAGATTATCGTAACAAATCCGGAGAGCGGAGAGTCAAAGACTTATATGATCCCATATGATGCAAGAATCCGTCCGATCGACGGCAAGGTAATAAATGCCGGTGATCCTCTGACAGAAGGTAGCATCAACCCGCATGATATCCTGCGTATTCAGGGTGTTCGTGCCGTACAGGATTACATGCTTCAGGAAGTTCAGCGTGTATATCGTCTGCAGGGTGTTGAGATCAATGATAAGCATATCGAAGTAATTGTTCGTCAGATGTTAAAGAAGATCCGTATCGAGAGAAGCGGAGATGCCGATGTTCTTCCAGGAGTATCTATGGATGTTCTTGATTTTGACGATATGAACGAGAAGCTTGTCGAGGAAGGTAAGGAGCCAGCAGAAGGAAAGCAGATTATGCTTGGTATCACAAAGGCATCTCTTGCAACAAATTCCTTCCTGTCAGCAGCATCCTTCCAGGAGACTACAAAGGCTCTGACCGATGCAGCTATCAATGGCAAGGTTGACCCGCTGCTTGGTATGAAGGAAAATGTTATCATCGGTAAGCTGCTTCCAGTAGGTACTGGTATGAAGCGTTATCGCAATCTGGAACTCAATACAGATTATCAGCAGTCTGATATTGTTGATTTCTCTGATGATGAGACTGAGACTGCAGGTGATGATACTATCGAGCTTTCTGAGGATTTTGATGAGTCTGATGATGCAGACGAGGCTGTAAAGGCAGCTGAGGAAGCATTTGCAGATGATGATGATACAGATGCAGATATAGACACAGATGATTTCGATGAGGAATATTTAAAGGCATTTTCTAAATCAGATGATTCTGATGCAAAATAAAATATAAAAAAAGCTGTTCCGGTGGCAATGCTGTCGGGGCAGCTTTTTTTAGATAAGCCAATATTGCACCGAAGGGCTTTCGTAACATGACGCATGAACATTAACAAAAATGTTGATAAAAATGTGTAAAAACTTGAATTTCCTATTGACAGAAAAATATAAAGGATATATAATTTAAAGGCATGTGGCCTTGGAAGCAAAATGCTGTCCAACAACCGGGCTTGCATGATTCATTACATTATAATGTTTTTAATTTCCGCAGGAGGTGAAACGGATGCCTACATTTAATCAGTTAGTTAGAAAAGGAAGACAGACTCTGCAGAAGAAGTCTACTGCTCCGGCACTTCAGAAGGGATATAACTCCTTAAAGAAGAAGTCTACCGACAAGAGTGCTCCGCAGAAGAGAGGTGTGTGTACAGCAGTTAAGACAGCTACTCCTAAGAAGCCGAACTCAGCTCTTAGAAAGATCGCCAGAGTACGTCTTTCCAACGGAATCGAAGTAACAAGTTATATCCCAGGTGAGGGTCATAACCTTCAGGAGCATAGCGTTGTACTTATCCGTGG
>ENA-ORLY01002695-ORLY01002695.1-human-gut-metagenome-genome-assembly--contig:-NODE-2695-length-16118-cov-3.712611_pt1 | contig 16118 bp, 15 predicted proteins | sample MGYA00243071_ERZ508832 | MGnify/ENA primary metagenome ERZ508832 (study PRJEB26277, sample SAMN04329777) | human gut metagenome | biome: human-associated habitat | host: Homo sapiens | place: USA... | reverse complement strand
CGGACGGTACCAAAATACCGGTTCCTATCAATGTTGGTACCTCCGTTGATTACATGTGGGGCAAAAGCACTAACCAGGTATCCGTAATCGAGACCGATGCCAGGATTCCGATGAAGCATGCGCTTTCACAGTTTGTCGTGCGGCTGAAAGTTTCACCCGAGTACCATAACGACGGAAACCTGACCTCGGCCAAACTCAAGGCGACAGGTGCCAAGTTCGCCACTACCGGAACCATGAACCTGAACGACGGGGGAAAAATTACGTTCCAACCTACCAGCACGGAGCTGACCTGGAGCCCGAACACGACCGTTCCGGCACAGGGACAGCAGGCGGTGGATTATGCCGCAGCCATTTATCCGATGACGCTGGCCGCGGGCGAGGTGTCGCTTGAAGTGGTGATCGACGGTGCAACCTATACCTATGCCATCCCGCAAATCACCTGGGAGGCGGGAAAGAGATACATCTACTCGATCACCATGCGTTCCAACGATGCGGAGATCGGAGGAGAGAACGGACAGTCGGTAACCATAGAAGGCTGGACTTCCACTGAAGAAGACATCACCCTTGTTCCGGTCAAATAGATTACTAACCCGCGGGGGAGCCTTCCGGTTCCCCCATAAAAAAGAGAATAATGGTAAGAGCAATAACAACGATTGTCTGCAGTCTCCTTCTGCTGTTGTCCTTTTCCTGCAGCCGGGAAGATACCGGGCCGCAGGAAACCATTCCGGGCAGCGGGATCGTGACATTTACCGCCATGACCGGGCAAGGGGAAACGCGGAGCAGCCAGGAAGGCAGTTTCGAGACAGGCGATGCCATAGGCGTATTCGCCATCGAACCGAAGACCGGCGTGTACTGGGCGGTGAACAACAAGTAAACGTATGACGGACAGAAATTCAAGCCGGAGGCGGAAGCGGACAATATCATAGTAACGGTAGGAACCGACTTTGATTTTTATGTGTATTTTCAACTTTTATATTTTTACACTCTAATATTTCTATCAATTTATTTGAATTTTTCAATTGTTCACTCGATATTTTTGTTTTTCTTATATATGGTGGATTACCTATGATTATATCATATCTTTTGTTAGTAGAAATTGAGTATTCTAAAAAATCTTTATTTACAACTTTAACATTGCTTTTATCATATTTTTTCTTGATATAATCACATTTTTCCTTAAACAATTCTATTGAATCAATTCTCTTCACTTTAGATTTGATCAAATATTTTATAAATCTTCCATCCCCTGCTGATGGTTCCAATATTTCTGAATTATTCAATTCATTTTTTATTGAATATACCATATTCTTAACTAAATCATCTGGAGTATAATACTCACCTATATCCTTTTTATTCATGTTATTCACCCATATCATATCTTAAATAATTAATTAGTTCATCTAATTCTTTCGAAATATTTAAAAAATCAACATTATCTTTATTTGATAGTTCTGACTTTGACATTAGTATGTCTCTTTTTTCTGATAAGATATTAATTTTCCATATCAAATTTGTTAATCTTTTATCCAATTTCAATTTAGATATCATATACTTACCAAATTCATCATTTGAATGTATATAACCATTTTGGTCCCTAAAAAAAACTTTATCGAATTCTTCTGTAGCTGGATCAACATATCCTTCTGTTTCGTTATGAAAAACTTCTGAATTCCCTGTTGGCCAATCATCTTTTTTATTATTGTTGCAAGTAGAACACGCTAGAACGAGGTTCATATAATCATTTTTATATTTTGGATATTTTTTCTTAGGTCTAAAGTGGTCTATTTCAAATTTATCCTTAAAGTTTTTTCTATTTTTTCCACAATATCCACACATATCATGAAAATCTTCAGCAAGTATATCCTTATATTTTGTATAGTTATTTTCTTTTTTATAATCGTTTCGTCTACGAATAACAATTGTGCCATGAACTCTAGACATTTACATCACCTACTACATTAATAATTATATATATTTATCTAATTTGCTTATCAAATCATCTATTTTAGCCTCTATGTTAGATTTTATTATTTCTGGTGAAATCTTATCAACCATACCATATGACATTAGTATCTTATATAAATATATAAATTTTTCTTCCTCAGAGGAATTAGTAAAACCACCTTTGTTTTTTTTTATCAATAAGCTATTATATTCCTCTAATGAAGCCTCCTTACGTTTTTTGAAAACTTCAACACCATTTTTTATTTCATCAATAAATTTTCTATATTCAATATCATCCATTCTTTTTTCAAATATATTTTTATCTTTAATTAAATTTCTCTGAACTAAGTCATCATTTATATTGTTTACTGATGAAAATATGATGCATGGTAAATCTGGAATCATATTGTTAATATAATGTATCAATTGACTACCTGAAAAATTATATTTTTGAGATAAATTATAATCTATAAGCAAGTATTCAATTGTATTATCTAATATCCACTCAAAAACATCGTTAAATGTTAAGCAATCTTTAGCATATATTAAACTAATATTGTCTCTTGATAATTTTTTCGAGTACTTTTCAATCATATTTTCTAAATCATCAACAAATCCAACTCTATAATTCACCTGGATCGCCTCCTATTAATGTGAAAATAATTCAATTTCTATTTCAAATCCGTTAGTTTTGGTAGTATTTTTCGACAAATTAATATTTCCATTATAATCTTTGACTATTTTATTAACAATCCACATACCCATTCCCGTCCCGACTAGTTCTCCATTTTCGTCACGTTTATCGCTTTCAAAAGCATCTAATATCTTTTCCGGATTTGACTTGTAACAATCACTTAATCCCTTACCAGAATCAACATATGAAATTTTTACACCATTATTTAATATTGATAATTTAATATCTATTTGCTTTAAAACATTCGGATAAAAAGCACTTACACTATTAGTAATTAAATTACTAATAATACTTTCTATTTCATATGGATAACATCTCAATTCTATATTAGCACCACTAAAATTTATTTTAATATTTTGAAGTTTAAGATTTTCATTCCAAGTAGTAATCAAATTGTTAATTAAATCATTCAAGTTGACTTTTTTCATCTTACGCTTATCTCTTGTTATAGAATCGATTGTAACTTTATACCAGCAATTCATTGTTTCTTTGTAATCAATTGCTTCTCTAATATTAGTAATTGCTGTTTTTAAGTCATTATCATATTCTAATGCTTCTTCTGCTGTTCTAAGTGACATACCAATGTTATGTAAAGCAGTTTTGGTTTCATGGACATAAGAGTTAGTAATAATTCCTGATGTAGCCAAAGCTAATAATAATTTATTTTCATTCTCCAAATTCTGGATAATTTCTTCTTTTTCCTGAATTACTATCTTTGCTTTGCTTTTCTCAATAAACTTTGATTGCCCTCTTTCTAGGTGATTATCATTTTTTTCTTCTTCTATTTCTGCTTGATATATTTCAGCAGGATGTTTACTCTTGTAATAATCAGAGAGAATCCTACCAACATACTGCCTATCTTTTTCAAATAACTGAATAATAGAAATCAATGTTTCTTTCAATATTTTAAATGCCTTTGTTTCTAATATTCCTTCTCTGTTTGATTGATCCGGAAGATTAACATTCATTCTAGAAATATTAACATTTCCATATATTTGATCAGCTGCTACTCTCCATGCTCCTGTAGGATGTGACAATGCAGCTGGGGAATTAGTTTTTCTATTTGATAATAGAAGCCAATCAAAATTTGATGATTTTGCTTCACCATATGGCCTTATTCTAAAATTATCTCTATATATTTTTATTCCGCCAAAAATATCGGAATATTTTTTTCTTTCAACTATTTCTTTGTAAAAATATTTTTCCCTATCTTTTTTGGTTGATGAATTTTTATAGAAATAAAATTCTCCATAAAAGTCTCCTACTGAATCAATTGTTTTTTTATCAATACCAGGTACTAATTCTTCAATGCTAACGCTTTTACATATAGGCTCACCCATAAAATAGTTTTTATCATCATCAGTAAATGGCGTTTCAGCAATTATTTTATCTAGATTTTTGCCAAAGTTAAATTCATTTCTATATATAGAAACATTTACTATATTATTATGTGACTTAAAATTAATTTTATAATCATATGAATCAATTATATTTGGCAATATAATACAATTATCAATATTTGAATGATTATCAACCAAATAAATCTTAAATTCGTTTTCTATATTTGCCGGAATTAACGATGTTAAACTTTGCTTGATATTCTCAAATGTGGCCTTATTCCAATCATCTCGTAAATTTGATAATTCGAACAATGTACCAGTTGAAAAATTTTTACTTATAAAATCAGTTAACTCATAATTATTAATTTTAGGAATCATTTTATATAAACTTTTTTTATCTAAATATTCAATTTCAGCAGTAACATCAGTAATATTTTTACTATTCTCAAATAAATCCCAATTTATAGTCCAAGAAATGCTATTATTTTCATTAGTAGTATACATTTTGCAGCAACTACTTATTCTATCTAACGCAAATCTTCCAATTCCTTTTGCACCCGTCTGTATCCTGCCATTTTTACTATAAAAGTTTTCTACCTTTGTTGAATTGCCAATAGTCATCCAATTGTTTATTATGGTATCTCCCGACATTCCTGTTCCATTATCAGCTATAATTAAAGAATTGTTTATATCATTATAATAAATAAGACAAATTTTTGCATCAGCATCATATGTATTTTTTACTAATTCAAGAATCGCTCCATCTAATTTTGCTACATTTTCTCTTCCAATTAATCTAGCTGTTGAAGCGTTAACATTAAATGGTATTTTCATAAAGTCACCTCGTTTAAATTTAAAAAATATATATGAATATTATATCATATATTTTACAATAATACCATCAATTGACATTATTATTTTAATTTAAACAAATTTCTCCATACTATAATAATATTAGTATATACCTATAACTTATATATAATAAGTATCTTGGATACATTTAATTAAGATAAGTTTACTTAGCTTAATTAAACACTAATAAGACTTACATAGTAAGGCTTATAGTGGACATAATAGAAATAATATATAAGTATATTAAAACTAAGACTTGATATCTTAGTTTATTATTTAGTTAATGTTAATGTTTTTATTTTAAATTCTTTAGTATCATAACCCCATGGATTAGATACTAATCTTGTATTATTTATTATTGTATCTTCTTCTTTATGATCATGACCATATATCCATACTGATGATTTATATTCTTTTACTTCTGTAAAGTAACAAGAGTTATTACCTCTACTATTATTTTTATTTCTAAATGGTGGTATATGAGTTATTATTAAATCTATATTATTTGGTAAGTTATTATACCAAGATATGCTATCGTTATGTAGTTTTTGTATTTTATCTTTCTTAGATAATTCTGATAAGATAAATCTTGAATCATTCTGCATAGGATAGTTATATAGTTTATCTACTAATGTTACTGGTTTATACCAAAGGGTATCTCCCGCTAATAAGAAGGTATTATAGGTATATAGTCCTTTGGTATTATTCGTTTTATCTAGTATGATTATATCGTTATTATCTTTAAATATTTCATTTAATCTATATACTTTATTCATACTATTATAGTTATATTCTTTTGCCATAGGATCAGTATAGATATATTTTATTACTGGTATATAGTATTCATGATTACCTAGGACGAATATTACTTTTTTATAATATTTTGAACATGAATATAATAGTTCACTCACTCTATTTATATCTTCATCGATATCTCCCGCTACTACAAGGATATTTCCTTTTACTTGCATACTTATTTTATCTTGGACTAATTTATCTATTTTGGTTATGCTTTCATTTTTACTTATGTAGTGAGTTAAGTGTAAATCAGATACGTAGTCTATGTTTAATTCCATTATTTACTCCTACTACTTATTATTTTTTCATCTAAACTATTGATATAGTTATTAAATTCTTTAAATGATATATTTGGTGTTACTTCATAGTACTCTGCTAATGGTCTTGGCATACCTTCAGCCATTTCTATATAATAGTCATTTATTTCTTTAATAGCGGCTTCTTCACTAGCAAACTCATATATTCCTATTCTCATCCAACTAGGATGTTCTATTTGATATACTTTATTATTTAGGTAATATAATACAAAACAGTGCATATGTTCTTCAGCCTCTAAGTCATTAAAGTTATCTCCTTCATATATTCTAGTACAGAACATTTTATTTGGTATATTTAATTTATTTAATAACATACTCATTAGATTTACCTGCTCAATACACGTTCCAATTCCATGGGATATTGTTTCTTCAATGGTCATTGTTCTATATAATCTTCGAAAGTTTTTCATATTTCCAATATGTTCTTCATTATTTATATCTAGCCAGCCATATTTTATATTTTCTTTCATGTATTCTAGTATATCTTCTGGTGATTTTATATTTTCTATTTTCATGATATGCCTCCTCAAAATCTGACAATATTGTACAATATTTTAGTTAATTTGACAATATATTTGTAAAAAGAAAAAAGTTGACATTTTTGTCTGTCAACAGTTTATGTGGATAAGTTATTTATTATTACATTTGTTTATGAATTCTTTTTCGTGTTCTTTTAGATAGTTATAACTTTCTTTGATAGCAATCTCTATACTATTATTTTTATATATACTTGTTATTTTGTCTAATAAATTTATATTATCTATTTCTACATTATAAAAGATATCATAGCATTTAAACTTATGTTTATATATTTTTTGTATGCCGTCACTATTTAGTATTGGGTCTATGATTATTTCACTTAAGTACCATAACAAGCTTGGGCTATCAAAATCTTCATACTTCCAATTTGGATATATTTCTTTACATTTCTCAAAGAAAAGGAAATGACATAATTCATGCATACAGGTATCTATTAAATCTTCTTTATTTTTCTTATGAATATCAAAGGCTTTTTCTTTAATGTATCTAGGACATACTGGTATTAGTCCTATTCCTACTGATATTTCTTTATATTCTTTTGGCCACTTTATATTAAAGTAATTACTTATTTCTAACATATATTTATCATTGTATTCATTCCAGATAGTGGTATATTCTTCTCTCAAGTTATTATTTTCTTTTATAAAGTTATTATATCTATCTTGAATTATGTCTTTAATATTATCTTCTTTGGTAAGTCTTTTTAATTCTGGATATAGGAATAATGTTCCTTCTTTTACTGATAATATATTATCAGTATCTTTAAGTGTCCATGATAGTATGTCAGATGTTTCTTCAAGAGTTAAATATTTAAATTTTAATTTTGGTATGTTATTCATATTTCCTCCTATTTAATTATATCATATTTTGTTTATTTTCTCACGATAATCATCATAATTACCAATATATTTAGTGATGTTCTTATTTTTTATTTCTATTATACTAGTAGCTATTTTATTTATGAAATATCTGTCATGAGATACAAATAATATAGTACCAGTAAACTCCTTTAGTGACTCTTCAATCATTTCTCTTGTATCAATATCAATGTGATTAGTGAGTTCATCTAGAATTAAGAAGTTATATGAATTTTGGATTAGACAGAATATTTTTAATCTTACTTTTTCTCCTCCAGATAAGTATTTTATTTTTTTATGAATGTTTTCTCCTGCAAAGAGATATTTAAATAAAGCACTTCTTAAATATTGTTCTGCCCCAACGAAATATTTTCTGGCTTCTTCTAGTACTGATAAATTAATATCTTCAAACTCTATCTCTTGAGGAATATAACCTATCTTGATATTACTTCCTAGTTTTATACTATTATTTCCTTTTAATATTCCTTTGATTAGAGTTGATTTACCAACTCCATTATCTCCGACTAGACAGAGTCTATCTTGATATTTAATACTTAAGTTAAGGTTATTAAATATTTCTTTAGGTCCATAAGATAGATTTAGGTTATTTATTGTTAAGACATCTTTGCCTGACCTACTAGCAGCATCAAAAGTTATATTTAGTTTTTTCTTTTCTTCTGGTTTATCTAACTTTTCTAATTTTTCTAATCTTTTTTCGATACTAGCGGCTCTTCTAAAGAATATTTCTCCACCACTTGGTCCACAAAGTTTACCATATTCTTTTAATCTTTTGATACTATTTTCCATAGCGGTTATTTGTTTTTGTTGGTCTTTATAGTTTTTTAATTCTAGTAATAGTCTATTTTCACTTTCTTTAATATAGTAACTATAATTGCCATGATATACTTCTATTCCTCTTTTGGTTAATAAATATATTTTGTTTATGACATTATCCATGAAATAGCGGTCATGGGATACTAACATTATTGTACCTTTATAGTTCTTTAATGTTTTTTCTAACCAAATCATTTTATTTATATCTAAATGGTTAGTAGGTTCATCTAATAATAAGATATCTGGTTCTTGTAGTAATAATCTTATTAGGGATATGATGGTTTTTTCTCCTCCAGATAAGGTATTGAAATTTCTATTTAATATTTCTTCAGTTATATTAAATACTGGTAGTATTTTTTGAATCTTTGTTTCGTATTCATATCCTCCTAGGGAGATAAACTTCTCTTGCAGATTCATATACTTTGTTATTACTTTATAATCTTCAGTTAAAAGTTTATCTTCATATCTTTCTAATTTTTCTTTCAGTTCGATTATTTCTTTGAAGGCACTATTTATATAGTCTTTTACTATTATATCTTTTTCTTCAGGTATTTGACTTAAATAGCCTATACTTATATTATTTCTTATTGAAAGGGAACCGGAATCTATACTTTCTTGGCCTGCGATTATTTTTAGTATAGTACTCTTTCCACTTCCATTTGTTCCAATTAAGCCTACTTTTTCTCCTTTTTGTACTGTTATATCTATATTATTTAATACTAAGTCAAAACCAAATGACTTACATACTTTACTTATATTTATATCTATCATAATATTCCTCCCATCAAAAAAAGTTATATGAATATATTGCATCCATATAACTTCTATTTATATATATAGATGCAGGCACGACAAAAACTCACACCCACATCTCATTTTTTTTACTTTTGTTTTTGATGAGATAAAGGTGTGATATTTATAGTAAACATGATTACATTACCTACATATTTATACATAAATATCCCTCCACTTATAATATATTATAGTTTTTTACTTTTGTCAATTGTTTTTACACTGCAAGCCATTTGTCTTGCTAGTGTTATTTGGAGTCTTTGGTCTCCAAATAAGTATAATTAATACTTATTATATATAAGTATGAAATATATACTTAAAGTAGTTTATTATTGGTATTTTTTTTGTTATTTTGAGTATAATAATAGTGCAATATACTTGACTTTTTATTATAGTTATAGTATCATTGTATTACCGGAGAGCAATCTCGTCAGGTCGATAGCTCAATGTCGATTTTATTAAATTAAGTGTATGTTAAGTACACCGCTTGAGTTGGGGAGAGACTACTAGATAGTCTCTTTTCTTTTTATGGAAATAATAGTTTATGATTGATAATATCAATATCAGAATCAATATTTGATAATGCTTTTCCTCTAGTAGTACCTGCTATTAAATCTGCTGCTTGCACTAAGTAACTCTTACCTGAATCTTGATATGTTAATCTTATTTCTAATTTTCCATATAATATATTTTTATATTTTATGTCATAATTAAAATTAGATATTCCATGTAGTAATTCTTCTGTTAGGCCATCTTTTAAATTATAATAACCATTACTTTTTGTAGATTGTTCATCTATATTTATTATTAACCTCACATTTTTATGTGGGTTTATTTTTTTATCTTTTATTAATTCTTCAATGGTACTTTTAATTAGTCTTCTTATTGTGTAATCTATGTATCTTCCTTTTGAGGCTTTATTATTTATAATATGATCATAAACTTTTGTATTATTTATTATTAAGGCAATAGTATAATATTTACTTATGTAGTTCATTATTCTTCTTTTATGACTATTTTTAATATTAGTATTTTTTATTTCTTTACATTTTTTAGTACATTTTCCTTTTTCCTCATTACAATAAGAACATTTTATTTCATTTATTATTTTACGATACTGAGTTATAAATTTATCTTTTTCTTGTTTTGATAAAAAGACTATTCCTGCATATACTGATAATTCTTCTTTTTTTGATAATTTACCTGAATCATCTAAGTTTATATATATTTCTTGGTATTCTTCTTTTTTACTCATATAATTGCTCCCTTCAATTGTTTTAATGTTTATTATAGCACTTGCTTTTACTCTTGTCATTATTTTTTAGTAATTTTATTTATCAACAATATATGTGGATATAAGAAAAACTATAGACATAAATCTATAGCTTATATAAATACTTTTATTTTAGAGACATTTGGCCCAGTAAATTTTTTTGAAAGACTTTGGGCTTTCAAAAACCTCGAACAATGTAATGTGAGAGGAATATATTACCTTCTACTTTTTCCTTTAGAAGATACTAGTTCTTCTCTTAAATATCTATAATATTCAATACAATTAACATATTTATTTTCTTTTTCATTAAATATCCATATAGCAGTTAAATCTTCTAACGAGATAGCTCCCATTTGACCATCTTTTACTTTGGTATAAGGTGCTTCTAGTACTGGTCTTTTATCGTAGTAAAATAATTTATCTCCACCTCTAGTCCAAAATAATTCATTATTATGACCACCTTTTACTTTATCTTTACTTCTTGCATATCCACTAGTTATAATATCTTCTACTTGATCCATACCGGTTACTCTATATACAAAATTATCATTTGTCTTCATAGCAATAGGACTATCTTTACCAAAAGCTAATTCTCGGACAAATACTCTATTTCTAGTAGTTTCTATTCTATCGTCTTCCATATTTACTCCTTTTCTATAGTAGTTCTACCACTTATTCTATTATCACTATCTTTAATCCAAAGATAATATTTTTTATATGTAAAGTAATTACTCTCTACTTTGTTATTTTCTATTTTATTCCAGCATAATGAATCTATACTGGGAACACTCTTAGTTGTTTTTAGACAGTATTCAGTTGAATCTCCTGCTGTTGTTATTATAAGTTTATTATTTTCTTTAGTAATACTTTCTATTTTAGCTATCATATTTTCATTAGGTTTAGCATAATACTGATTATTATCACTATCTGGCAAGATATTTTTTGCTACAATGAAACTAAATACTGATAAGACAAGAATACCACCAAGTACTATGAATGTACTATTATTATTTTTCATTTTTAACCTCCCTGTAATCTTTAAATAATTTTGTATATATTGGTTTTACTAACTCTCCTAATACAAACATTATAAAACATATTCCGATAGTTATCAAGATATAATTTATTTTTATATTTGGTACTATAAAGTATTTACTTATTGGGGTTACTAATACTATGATTTGAACTAATAGTATTAAGAATACTCCTAATGTTAGTTTTTTATTTGAAAAGATGTCTTTATTTAGTACTGACTTCTTAATATTACGACAAGAGAACGAGAATAGTAATTCATGAGTTACTAAGTAGATAAATAATAATGAACCTGCGGTATTTACATCTGCTTCTTTTGCAAAATAGATAAATATTATTAACATTACTATTGATTTTATGATTGCTCCGATTACTATTTTAGCTGTTAATAATGGTGTAAAGAAACTTTCATTGTATTTATTAGCAAGAGTATTTTCCATTTGGTCTTCTGTTTTCTTTTCGAAAGCTAACATAATAGCAGGTATACTATCGGTTACTAGGTTTATCCATAGTAGTTGTAATGTTGTAAACATTTCCATATTTAGTACCATAGATATGAATACTAGAAGTACTTCTACTATATTGCCTGCAAGTAAGTATAGTATTATTTTCTTGATATTAGAAGTTATTCTTCTTCCTTCTTCAACTCCATCTACGATGGTTGAAAAACTATCATCTACAAGAATACAATCTGCTACTTTTTTTACCACTTCAGTTCCTGTTATGCCCATGCCTATTCCAATATCAGCTTTTTGAATAGCAGGTGCATCATTTACTCCATCGCCGGTCATAGCTACAACATAACCATTACTTTGAAGTGCATCTACTATCCTTAATTTGGTACTTGGTGATATTCTAGCATAAACATTATATTTTTTTACTGCTTCTTTTAATTCATCGTCTGTTAACTTATCTATTTCTTTTCCAGTAGTGGCTCCTTCATCGGTATCAATAATGCCAACGCTTTTAGCTATTGCACGTGCTGTATTTATACTATCTCCAGTTATCATAACTATTTTTATTCCAGAATTTTTACATGTATTAATAGCATTTGGTACTGATATTCTTGGTGGATCCATCATTCCTATTAATCCTATAAATATCATATTATGTTCTGGATCACTTGTGTTTTCTGTTTTATAGGCTAGTGCTAAGATACGAAGGGATTTTTCTGATTCTTCCTCTTCTATTTTGAATATTTTTTCTTTATATTCAGTAGTTATATTATATAATTTATTATCTTCTAGATAATAGGAACAGTTTTGTAATACTGAGTCTAAACTTCCTTTAGTAAATGAATATTCTTTACCTTCAATGGTATTGATAGTACTCATCATTTTTCTATCTGAGTCAAATGGATACTCTTTTACTCTTGGAATATTTATTAATATATTTTTTTCTTCAAGGTATTTATAGATGGCTACTTCGGTTTCATCTCCTAGATATTTGTCGTTATTCTTAGTTACATTCTGACAACTTGATAAACAATAATTATATAGATTTATGTTTTCGATATTATCTTTTTCGGTATATAATTTATTGTTTACATAGATACTTTTTACTTGCATTTTATTTTCAGTAATAGTTCCTGTTTTATCAGAACAGATTATATCAGTAGAACCTAGTGTTTCAACAGAAGCCATCTTTCTTATGATTACATTTCTTTTAGCCATTTCAGACATTCCTAGAGATAATATTATGGTTATTACTGATGACATTCCTTCAGGAATAGCTGCTACTGCTAGTGAGATGGATAGCATTAGGATATCAAAGAAATCATTCTTTTTAAGTAGGCCTACGGCCATCATAACTATTATTATAGCTATTATTATATAGGTTAATACTTTACTTATTTGATTTACTTTCTTTTGAAGAGGAGTTAGTTCATTTGTATTATTCATAAGGCTTGCTCCTATTTTACCTAGTTCTGTATTCATAGCGGTACTACATACTACTACAAAGGCATGTCCATTTGTTACATTACAGCCAGCATAAACCATATTTTTTCTTTCATATAATTCTTTTTCTTCGGTTATATCATTATTATCTTTCTTGATACTTTTTGATTCTCCGGTTAGGGTTGATTCATTTACTTCTAAGGCTTCTGATGATATTATTCTAGCATCAGCGGATACATAGTCTCCTGCTTCTAGTTCTATTATATCTCCTGGTACAATCTTTCTTACATCAATGGTTTCTTTCTTACCATTTCTTATGACATTATTATTTGTTATAAACATTTTGTTTAGTTCTTCTATTGCTTTATCGGCTTTCTTTTCTTCAATAAAACTTAGGGTTGCATTTATTACTACGATTATTAAGATTATTATTGAATCAGCATATGATTCTTTTTGAATATAAGATATTACTGCAGAAAATACTGAAGCAAAGATAAGTAATATTATCATGAGGTCATTAAACTGATTTAAAAAGATTATGAAATTTGATTTTTTCTTTCGCTCTGCTAATTTATTTTCGCCATACCTCTCTAATCTCTTGCTTGCTTCTTCTTCAGTTAATCCGCTTATACTTGTATTTAATTCTTTATATAGTTCTTCTACTTTTTTATTATAATAATTATTTTCTTTCATCTTTTTACTCCTTTATATTAGATATGATAGAATAAACATTACTATCATTATTATTAAGATTATTATTAAGAGTACTTTGGTTATATTTATTAGTATGTTTTGATATGGTTTTAGTACTCTTATGCCACAGTTACGACAGTATTTATCACTATCTCTTACGACTTTTTTACAATTTAGACATTCTTTCATTGTTGTAACCTCTCTTTTAGGATATTTATTATTTCTAATGAACTAGTACTTGACGAATCTCTATGTAAATAATAGTCATGAATGGCTTCGGCGATTACTTCGTCATAATTTACGTTTTCTTTTATTTTTTGGCTAGCATATCCTGATATATTTTTGGTAAAGTCTTCAAGTGAAATATTGGTATTATACTTTTTGTTATAACTCTCTATGGCTTCTCCGACTAGTTCTTTTGAGTATGTTCCTTCTTTTAAGATATTTAGAATTTTTTGATAATTATTTATATTATCTTTGGTTACTAGTGTTATGTTATCTATATTATTTTGTTTTAATAGTGTTACCAAGGTTATGTAATGTCCTAGTTCATGGGCTATTAGTGATTCATAACTAGCATTATTTGGATACCAGTTTTCTTTTAATCCTTTACTTAGGATATCTTTATTTAAGAAATAATAACTATTTAATAAGATTTCGGTTTTATTTACTTTGTTATATTCTTTTATATCTAAGTTATTATTTATAAAAGTATTAGTAGGATTGAAATAGGCTATATAGTCTTCATTACTTGGAGCATTAGTTATTGTTATGTTGGTTAGATAGCCTTTTATATTAGGAAATAATTGATAGGTTACAGTTATAACTTCTTTTATTTTACTTGATACATCTTCATCAACATCACATAAACTTACACTAGGAATGTTATAGTTTTCACTTACTTCTTTTTCGATTATGGATACATTTATGTTTCTTTTACATTTCCAAGATTGTTTTGTGATATCTTGTTTTATTAGATTTATGGCTTCGGCTTTAGTACTTAAGGTTACTTTTGTATATTTATTATTAGTGTTAATAATGGATACTTTATAACCATATTTTAAGCTAGATATTTCTTTTTGTAATTCTATATATGGTCTAAACATATCTTTACCGCTTATTAGAGTCATTGCAATAAAACTTATTATGATAATAGAAGTTAAGGTAAATAATAAACCAATATTATTTTCTTTATATCTTAATTTATTGTCTTTTAAAGATAAATAGCCATGAGGAGTTAGTTCTCCGCAGGTGGGACAGAAGTTATCATCTGCTTCTAGTTCTTCATTACATTTTATACATTTCATAGTTCCTCCTTTGCTACTTTATTTAATTATATCACATTTTGTCGTATTTGTTTGTAAAAAAATGATATTTTCATTTTTAATGGGAAAATTATATTAGGTGTTAGATATGAATTTTCAAAAACTAATAGAATTAAGAGAAGACTCTAGTCTTAAACAAAAAGATATTGCAGCATTACTAAATATTACCCAGCAGACTTATTCGCTATGGGAAAATGGTACAAAAATTATTCCTTTGAAGCATTTAAACTCTTTATGTAATTATTATGATGTTAGTATGGATTATGTACTTGGACTTTCTAATGTTAGACAATATGATATTGTTAATAGGGTTATTGATAAAAAAAATATTGGAATAAAATTAAAAGAATTTAGAAAAGAAAAGAATATTACGCAAGAAGAACTTGCTAATATTCTTAATACTACCCATTCAACAATTAGTGCTTATGAAAGTGGTAAAACAACTTTGTTGACTGCATTTGCATTGCAAATAGTTGATAAATATAAAATTTCTCTTGATTGGTTATGCGGTAGAAAATAAAAAAATAGAGTTTCTTCAATTTTGAACTCTATTTTTTTAATACTTTTTTAGTTTGTTCATTGATATTTTCTTTCGTTAATTTTCCATTGAAACACAATTCTTTGGCTCTGTCATTATATAAGCCACAAACAACTTCTGTTAATTCCCAATCATATTTATCTATGATAGGTTGAAACATAGGTAATTTGTAATCTGCTAATGTAATAAGTGGTTTTGTTGTTCCTAGAAATTCCATAGATGCTTCAACCATTCTTGTACCTAGGTGTTGTCCTCTACATTGATCTGAAACATATAGAGTACAGATTTTTTGTTCTTCATCATCTTTTTTTAGACAAGCCATGGCAATTATTTTGTTGTAATCTTCTTCTGCCCTTGCAAAAAGTATTTCTCCATTAGGTGTTAATATTCT
>ENA-ORLY01002694-ORLY01002694.1-human-gut-metagenome-genome-assembly--contig:-NODE-2694-length-16119-cov-11.923451_pt1 | contig 16119 bp, 15 predicted proteins | sample MGYA00243071_ERZ508832 | MGnify/ENA primary metagenome ERZ508832 (study PRJEB26277, sample SAMN04329777) | human gut metagenome | biome: human-associated habitat | host: Homo sapiens | place: USA... | reverse complement strand
CCGTCCGCATACTTCTGGAACGTCTGCTCCACATACGGAGCCAACAACGGGTCGGGCTGGTAATGCCGGGTCTCATCAATCATGTAGCCAAACGGAATCGTGCCACCATTATAAATGCCCTTGAGAGCGTTCTCGGTCATACCACGCACGACCTTTTCGGACAGGTCAGCCGAGTAATATTCGGCATAGCCTTCCAGCACTGACTCCAGAATGATGCCCTCCGGGCCAGCCGAAATGACTTCCGTTGCCGACACCAGTTTCACACCGTTCCGCTTCAGCTGAGTCTTGTACCGGGCACTGTCGTAGCGGTTTCGGGCAAAGCGGTCGAGCTTCCAGACAATGATGATGTCAAAGATGCCACGCTCACTGTCTTTGATCATCTGTTGGAACTGCGGGCGGTTATCGGTCTTGGCGGAGATGGCACGGTCAATGTAATGCTTCACCACCGTGAAGCCGTTCTTTTCCGCATAGGCGGTGCATTCCCGGATCTGACCTTCAATGGATTCTTCGCGCTGACTATCAGTAGAATAGCGGGCATAGATCACGGCGGTCATGGCAGGCACCTCCCATTTATACATCATTGAACGGTGGAGCGTTCTTTCAAAACAGTGTTTCGTATAATGTATATACCACAGTTTTTAACTGAATGCAAGACTTTTTCCAAAATAAAAGCCGCCCTCATTCTCAGATCGTCCAATTCTGGCTTGCCGATTGCAGATCCACCATGTGGGTGTACAGTCCCTTCCGAGCGTACAGCTCATCCGGTCTGCCTTGCTCCGCTACGATGCCATCCTTCAGCACAACAACCTTGTCTGCACCGGCTACGGTGCGCATCCGGTGGGCAATGATGAGGACGGTCTTGTTTTTTATGAGCCGGGATAGAGCCTCCTGAATGGCAGTTTCATTTTCCACATCCAAGCTGGCGGTGGCCTCATCCAGCAGGATGATGGGCGCATCCTTCAGGAAGGCGCGGGCGATGGAAATGCGCTGACGCTCGCCGCCGGAAAGAGCACAGCCGTTCTCACCGATGTTGCTGTTCCACTTGTCCGGCAGCTTTTCGACAAATTCATCACAGTTTGCCAGTTTTGCCGCCGCCAGAACCTCTTCGTCCGTTGCACCTTTGCGGCCCAGACGGATGTTTTCGAGGATCGTGTTGTCAAACAGGGTCACATCCTGAAAGACGATGGAATACAGGCTCATGAGCTTTTCCGGGTCGATTTGGGAAACCTCCATGCCGCCCACGGTGATGCTGCCCTTCTGGTAATCCCAGAACCGTGCTGCCAGCCGGGAAACAGTGGTCTTGCCGCCGCCGGAGGGGCCCACCAGTGCCGTGACCTCGCCCTGCTTTGCGGTAAAGGAAACATCCCGCAGAACCGTCTCGCCAGAGTTATAGGCAAAGCCCACATGGTCGAACACGATATCGCAGCCCTGATTGGTCAGCTGCTCGCTGCCGGTCTGCAGGGAAGCGTCCAGAATCTCATTCATCCGCCCCACATTGGTACGCATGGCGATGACCGCCGCCAGATTCTGCAAAGCCCCCTGCATGGGGTCGTACATCCGGGATGCCGCCATCAGGAACAGAAACAGGGTCAGTACGTCGATACTGCCCTGCACCAGCAGCACCGAACCGGTGAGCGCCACCGACGCAATGCCCAGCTTGAGCACCATGCCGGCGGAGGACACAAACAGCGCTGTTTCCAGCTCTGCCACAATAGACTGCTTTTCCACTGCCCGAATTTTGTCGGAAAGGCCAGACAGATACCGCTGCTCCGCATTGCTGGCTTTCAGGTCCCGGAGGGTCTCGATGTACTCCTGAATGCCGTCCGCACAGGCCATTTTCGCCGCCATGGTCCTGGCCTGCACCTTATCCTGTACCCGATAGCTGCCCACCACGATGGCAGCGGATACCGGAATGACCCACAGAGCCGCCAGTGCCATCCGCCACTCAAAGGCGAACAGGCTCAGGGCAATGAGCACGGTAGAGATGAGGGAACCGAACAGACCGGTGATGAAGTGGGAGCAGTCCTTTTCCAGTACCTCGCAGTCCGCCATGATGGTGCTGGTCAGGTCGGCAAGATCCCGCTTGCCAAAGAAGGACAAGGGCAGCTTGCGCAGCCGCTCTGCAAGGGTCAGGCGGCGGGTGCCACTCTCTTTATAAGTGGTAAAATAGGTGCCGTTGTACTGGAACCATGTGGTCAGCAAAATCAGCACAAAGCAGGCAACGCATCCCAGCAGATAAAAGGTGCTTCTCCCTCTCGTAGAGCCTGCCAGCAGGTCTTTTACCAGAAGATACAGCAGCCCGGTGGGCAGCATGAACGCCATGTTCTGGAACGCACAGGCCAGAACGCCCTTTACAAGCCCCTTTGCGCCCTCCGGGGAGCTGGCTGTGGCGTGTTGAATTTTTTCGATCATTCCTTACCCCTCCTTTGCGACCTTCCACTGCACCGACGCCTGATACTCCTGCCACATCCGGGCAAACAGACCGTTCTGTGCACACAGCTCATCCTTTGTGCCGGATTCTGCGATCTGCCCATCCTGCACCACATAGATGCAGTCGGCGTTGGCGACTGTGGACAGGCGGTGCGCGATCATCAGCACCGTTTTGCCCTTGGCAAGCTGGGCAAAGGCTGCCTGCACCTTTGCTTCATTGTCCGGGTCAGCAAAAGCGGTGGCCTCGTCCAGGATCAAGATGGGCGCATTTTTCAGCATGGCACGGGCAATGGCGATGCGCTGCTGCTCGCCGCCGGAAAGATACACGCCTTTGGTGCCGATGACCGTATGGATGCCCGCCGGGAACTTCTCCACGATATCCATGCACTGTGCAGCTTTCAGCACCGCCAGTACCTCGGCTTCGGTGGCCTGCGGCCTGCCCAGACGGACGTTGTCCAGAATGCTGCCCTTGAGCAGGCGGCTGTTCTGGAATACAAAGGAGATGGTGTCCATCAACTCTTCCTTGGGGATGTCCCGCACATCCGCTTCTCCCACCCGGACGCTGCCGCTCTGCACATCAAAGAACCGGCAGACAAGGTTTGCCAGCGTGGATTTGCCGCCGCCGGAGGGGCCAACGAAAGCCACCGTCTGACCCGGCTGAATTTTCAGCGAAACGCCCTTGATGACCTCGGTTTTTCCGTCATAGCTGAAATGCACATTCCGCAACGTGACAGAGGAATCCTTCGGGTACTGCGGAACAGCCTGCACCTGCATGGGTGCCGCCTCCAGCACCGAGTCGATGCGTGCCAGCGCATCCGCCACCACCATCTTGTTCTCGCTCATGTACATCATGCGGGTCAAAGTCAGGGAGATCACCGGCGTGATGATGATATAGAACAGCAGGTTCAGCAGAAACTCCGGGGTGACGCCGTGGGTCGTGAACAGCAGCCCGCCCGCGATCAAAAAGGCGAACACGCCGTTGACGGCGGCGGTGTAGAACATCATGGGCAAGCGCAGGTCTTTGGTGTAGGAGATGACCCACTTTTCGTACTCATCAATAGTGGCCTTGAACTTTTTGAAGGAAAACACACTCTGCCCGAAGGTCTTGACCACAGGAATGCCCCGGACATATTCCACTGCCTCGTTGGACATGGCCTCCAGTGCGTTGCCGTATTGCCGCATTTTTTCGGCCATTCGCTTGCCGGTCATGGTCGCCATAATGAGGAAAGCCAGCACCACCGGCGCAAGGCTCAGCAGCCCCAACCTCCAGTCGAACGCCAACAGCAGCCCCAGCAGCCCCACCGGGGTGGCGATGGCGTTGTACTGGTCGGGAAGCTGGTGGGCAAGATAGGTCTCGGCGGCTCCGGTGCTCTCATGGATGATCTTGCGCAGCTTACCGCTGCCGAAGGTCTCGGCAAAGCCCAGCGGCAGCACTGCCAGATGCTCCGACACCGCCAGCCGCAGATTCGTCGCCACCCGGAACGCCGACAGATGGGAGCACATCAGCGCCGCAATATAGATAAGGTAAGACAGCACCGCGAATAACACTGCCATCCAGCCGTAATGCGGGATGTTCACCGCCTGCGCATAGTCCGGCGCGGCGTTCAGCACATCCCGCAGGATCTTCCAGATGTACACAAAAGGCACCAGCGCCACCAGCGCACTGGCCGCAGACAGCACCCACGAAGCGTAGGTGAAATATCGATAGTTCCCGGCGTAATCCATCAGCCGGGAAAGATCAGACTGTTTTTTCAATTAAATCACATCCTTACCGTAATGCTGCTATGCGCACCCGTTTGGTATGACCGGGTGCGCATGTGCTTTATTCTGCCTCAGACAAATTTTCCGTAGCAAAAAGCTCAATGACATTTTCCATGGTTGCCTGATCATAATCCTCCGCAATCGCGGCGGCATTCCAATAGGCATAATTGCCCTCGAACCAGCTTTGAAGATCATTCAGATCCTCTGCATAGCGGAACTCCAGATGATAGGTGGTTTCCATGGTATCGGGTGAGAAGGCAAAATAGGTAAACTCACCGGAGTTTTCATCCTCGCTCTGATAGAAGATGAAGCCGTTTTCGTTTTTCTCATCCAGCAGCTTATAGGTGTGGGAGAAAACCTCCTGTCCCTGTGCGTCCAGGCCGGTGATCGTGTGACCGTCCATCACAAACTTGTCCACGCCACCCAGGAAATAGCAGTTAAACGACATGCTGTCCGGGTCTGCCGCGTATTTTTCTGTGGCTTCCGGGCCGTAAGGCTCCGCCATGCACATCCCCAGCAGCATATCCGTGGCGGTCTCGGCATTCTCCGCGCCTACCAGCGGTGTAGTTGCATCGATCCAGATCGTCCGGTACTCGGCTTTTGACAGTTCCGGGAACAGCTCCACATACGTGCCGCCGATGGTGGTCAGATAATCGTCGGCCGCCATGCTCTGATCGGCTGCCGGCGGTGTCGTTGTGTCTTCTTTTGTCTGGCCGCAGCCGGCAACCGACAGCAGGCAGATTACGCAAAGCACAAAAGCAGCAAATTTCTTTTTCATACAGTACCTCCTGAAGTTCTTTGGTTAGTGTCCTCTAACCACCGGATATTCTAACATGCTTTGTGCTTTCAAACTACTCCGTTTTGTTTCCTATACTCCGTTTTGCCGTTTGTTTTTTGTCGGCACGATAGCGGGACGGCGTCTTCCCGTACCGCTTTTTAAAGCTCTCAGAAAATTTGCTGGCGTTGTCATATCCGGCACGTTGCGCAATCTCAGTGATAGGCTTCCTGCTGCGAACCAGCTCCACTGCCGCCTGCTCCAAACGATATTCTTTGATATATCGGTAAACCGGCACGCCATAGACCTGCTTGAACAGCTTTTGCAAATGGGACACCGACATCTCATGCTCTGCTGCCAGTTGGGCAAGAGATACATACCCCTCCCGGTTGGTCAGCAAATGATCCCGCAGATGGTGTGCCAACTCGGTCTGTTCAGAGGGAAAATAGGCATCCGCTCCGGATTCCTGCGGAATACGATCCAGGAGCATGAGCAATTCCAGCGCCTTTAGCTGTAAATAGGTGCGCTCCGCGTAGAATGCACTTTCATAAAGTTCCCGGAAAACATGCTCGCAGCGAGACCCTGCGGAACCTACCATATACCATTTGCTTTCAAGAAGGGTTTGTTTCAGTGCCGAAAAGTCCACATGAAACGCTGGGGCATGCTGCGCGATCCAACCGCTGGCCGCTTCCGAGTTTACTTCCAAGCAGATTCCCTCGTAGTAGCCCAGCGGGAAGCGGGATTCCGAAATGCTGCCGTGAACGCCGTCGTAGCAGCTAATAGCCATGTCCCCCGGCTTCAGCAGGACGCGGTCACGCATGGAAAAGCTGGTTTCAAAGCGGCCGTTGATGCAGAAATTGACCTCCAGCACACCGACCTGTGTGCGCATCTCTGTATATGTTTCCATTTCCAGCCGCAGCAGCAGGATACCCACGCCGTCAAACAGCCGATAATAGTGAATTTCGCCGCTTCCGTCCGCCTTTTCGAAGCCGTCTGCTTGTGCAGGAAAGGCGGAGCCCATACCCGTTTCGTCATGAAAAATGATGTCGATCATACTGCTTTTCCAAATCCAATCTTCACAATCTGCATGTTCATCATTCCGTCACCGACCCTTGCAAGAAAGCGGAAAAATCCGCTGACGGACGGGTCTATCAGATCGTGGTAGCCCAGCATATAGCCCCGGCTGGCGATATGCAAGCGACTGTCCCATGCACCAATCTCGCGCTTGGCGTCCGAAACGGCGAAGTACGCGCCGACATCCTTGATTTCCGCATCCTTCAGCCATGTTTTCAGCATCAGCTTTACTGCCTTCTCGTTGGCGGCATCGAACGCCAGCACGGCGCCCGGAAAGGCGTCTTCCATAGCCCGTACCAGTGTTTTTACCTGCTCCTTTAGGAAATAGTAGAACACTCCCGCCGCAAAGAAGACCGCGCCGCCGGAGGCATCGATTCTCTCAAACCACGATGTATCGTTGAGGTCGCAGGGGATATTTTCCTCCCGCTCCCTGGCTGGGAGCAGCTCGTTGCGCACAGCGATGACGTCCGGAAAGTCCAGATTGTAGAGCTTGCACTTACCATTATCGCAAGCCCGACCTGTGCTGTCCAACCCGCAGCCGAGATTCACCACCGCCGCATTGGGGTGGCATTTCAGATACTCCCGCACCTCAATGGCTAAGTCGTTCTGCCGCATGGCAACCTCCAGAAAGCCGAAGCGCTGCATAAGGCTCTTTGATTTCTTTTCCAGTGCCGAAAAGTCGTAGTCCACTGCACCCACCAGCCGAAGCGCCGCTTCATCCCGGTATAAGTTCGGATATAGCTCCGAGCACATTTTCCGTGCGTAGAGAGGGATGATCAGGGTTTCCTGTACGGTGTTTTTCTCGATTTTATAGTTCATGGTTTCTCTCCTCCCTGCAAGTAAGCCCCGCATTCCGCCTCCAGCGACTGCCATAGGTCTTTGCCATTTCCTCCGCCACCGGCAGTGCGCCGCAATAGCATACGCCGCCATGGGGCATCACCATCAGCTCCGGGTGCTCTTGTCCGAATTCAAAATATTCCAATGCTCCGCCACCTCACACTCGTTTCTTTTGATATCCGCAGTCACAGTAAGGACCGCCGGAGACCAGCGTGTACTGCCGCACAAAGTTCGTCACGCCGTCGGCTTCGCTCATGGCGTAGTCCAAATGGCACATGGCGGGTGTCAGGTCATAAAGCCCCAGCTCCTGCATCAGCGTGCAGATGCCGCATTTCATGAAGCGCCCCTCATAACCGCTGCCGTCGGGATACTCGTAAAAGTCCATGTTCCACGAGTAGGGGTTACGGTCAGCCGCCTTCCGGGCGGCGGTGGCTTTCATTCCGGCAATATCCTTGGGCGTGAACTTCGACTTGCCGCTTTGGCGGCAGAACCACTTCATCAGCGGCGTCATCTGAGCGTTCTCATAGTAGTCGGTCAGGCTTTCCACATCGGGACGGTGCGGCATGGAGAGGACAAACGCCCCCAGCATGGCGCAGCCAATGATGTTCATGCTGAACCGATCACCTTTTTCAAATTTGGGCAGCTTTGCGATGATCTCCCGGTACTTCGGCTTGGCCTTTTCCGTGATCTTCCGCGCGGTGTCCGGGTCATAGCCCAGTACCGCCGTCAGTTGCTTTTCAAATGACTTTGCAAACACTGCCCACATGGCCATGGGCATTCCCGTCCAACGCATCTCACTTTGCTCCTTTCTGTTCCGCCAACACCCGGCACATCTGTTTCTCGATGTCTTTCCGGGTCTGGCAACATTCCTTGGGATATTTCTTTGCTGCCTGAAACGCGAACTTCACAAACAGACCGGAGCCAACCGGCAGCATGGTTTTCAGCATCCCTTCCGGAAAGACGAAGTGGGTGCCGTGGGCGTAGACCGCCGTCTCAACTTCGCATGCATGGGGCTTTTCCGCAAAGCGCTTTTCCATCCGGCGGATGTATTTAGCTGTGTCCCACAGCACATCGTCCTCCGCACCGATCAGCAGCAGCTTTCCCCGGATGTTTTCGATGGGAATAAACTCCTCCGGCCGGATGGGGTGCGCCGCCTCGGAATCGTCAAACAACTTGCGGGAGTTGACCATGTCACCGGTGCGTTTGCTCTCGGCGGCGATACAGTGCCAGTAGTCAGGGTGCTGATAGCAAAAGGGCATATAGGGCAGCGGCTTGCCCCGGTATGAGAACAGCGACTCGCCCTCGACCGGCCACTCCTTGCAGCCGTCCCTTTTACCCTGCATAAAGCCCTGCCACACAAAATCGCTGGGCGTCATGGCAATGGTCAGGGTGATATCCGGGAACATGGCCGCTGCCGTCAGCGCCAGCGTTCCGGTGGTGGATGCACCGGCAATGCCGATTTTTTGATTGCCGTTGGCTTTCAGCCACGAAATTGCCGCCTCTATGCGCTCCAGCGGATAATTGTGATGGCCGTAATCCTTTTTCGCAGGCGACATTGTGAGCACGTTTACGCCCCGCCCGCAGAGCCATTTCGCCGCCGAGCGGGCAAGCCGATCCTCCGGGTCATCCCCGATCATCGCAATCACCGCGCAGTCCGACCCGCCGGCGCACGCCCAGTACGCGCCGTAAAAGCCGGCGGTCTCCACATCAAAGTGCAGGTGTTTCATTGCTTTCCCTCCATAATGTCCTTCACCAACTGCGCCCAGCGCTCTGGATAACAGGCCAGCAGCTCCTCGTGCTGCAAGTCCTGCTCGTGGATTACCGGGCGGGCAAAATGCTGTTCATAGCGCGCACGGTATTTTTCACCCATTTTGAGGGCGTAGAAAATATGAATCTCTGTTCCCGGAACGTCGATCTTGTCTGGCAGCGGGGTGACGAGATCGGAATAGAACTGATTCTTGCAGCTCTGCATGGTCACATAGAGCCGTGCGCCGCCGAGCATTTCCATGAACGCCTGCACATAGCCGCCCATTTCCGACTTTCGCTTCTCAAGGCGTTTTTGGAGGAGGCGGCTCTTAATCTTCCCGTCCCGGATCACCGGATAGAGCAGCGGCAGCAGCAAATTCGTTTGCAGCTTTGCTGCAAGCGGGGATGTCTGATCAAGATCGGAGCTGCCCAATATCCCGTAGTCCATATGGATATTTCTGCGCGCCGCCAGCAGCCCTACAAACGAGCCGCCCAGCGAGCAGCCGTAGGCCGCCCGGATATGTCTGCCGCAATGCTCACTGGTGTATGCTTCAATTTTTGCAGTTTCCTCAAGCATGGTCGGAAATTCCGCGTGTTCCGTCTCATCAAAGCCATCGTAGCTGACGCAGAGAACGCGATAGCTGTCCGACAGCAGCGGAATGACCCGTCCAAAATTGCCCTTCCAGTGGCAGCAGGTGCCGGGAAGCAGCAGGATAACCGGCGCGTTTTCCGCGCCGAAGGAATGAACTTTCATCTTCCTACCCCTTTCAGAAATCAGGCTTGCGTTCCATGGTTTTCCTCCGTGTTTCAGTCATCACACGACCGTTTCCAGCCTCATTTCTTCAAAATGTCCACGATTTTTGCAAAGTCCTCCTTTGCCTCCTTGAAGATCGGCAGCATACAGTAGCAATGCACCATCTTCGGGCGGGCGGACACCGTATAGGGGACATTTGCCCGTTTGCAGGCTTCCTCAAAGTCCGGCAAAGCGCCGTAAAGCACCTCGTCGGCAGAATAGAAGAAGTGAATATCGCCTACGCCGGTAAAATTCCCCCGGGAGCCGGAGATCATGTAGTCCGGCACATTCTCACAGCCGTGCCGCATGAACCTCTCCACCGTCACCATAAAGGCATAGTCGATGGAAACATCACTTTCATTGAGCGCCTGCATCCGCGCCTTTTCCGCGTCGTTCCACGGCACCTCACCGGGGGATACGGCGACGATGTGCCTCGGCTGCGGCAGCGGCTCGGGCTGCGCATTGTTGTGCGCCGCAATGCCAAGCGCCAGCGCACCGCCGGAGGAAAAACCACAGGTGCTGACATTTCCACCGCCATACAGTTCAATCATTTTTCGGTAACATTCGTACACCATCGCATAGGTTTCAGTAATGCAATGCTCCATGCAGAGCGGGTAAAACGGAAACCACACATCACAGCCGGTCTCACGGCACAGCTTGCGCATCACAGGCAGGTCGCCCTTATCGGGACCGATCACCATGCCGCCGCCGAAGAAATAGAGAATAGCACGCTCGGACGGCTTCGGACGCTCTCGCACGATCAGGCAGGGAAAGCCGTTCACTGTAATTGTTTCATAATACGCTTTGCGGTCGGTGGGCGTAAAAACGCCGCGGTGCCGGTTCTGCTTTTCGATTTCCTTTTGCAGCGCATCCTCCGGCAAAGCGAACGCCTTTTTCGCGCCGGAGAGCTTATAAGCCATGCGCAGGATGGATGCAAAAATGCTCATGCTTGATCTCCTCATTTCCGCGCCGTGATGCACAGCCAGCTTTTCTTTTTGTGTATCTGCACCTCGTGAAAGCCCGCCTGCTCCAGATACGTCTTCAGCTCGGCGTCCTTGTAGATGGTCATGCCGCCGATGATCTCCGTCCACTTCTTGTCCTTGTCCGTATCGCCGTTGCTTTCGTTGCAGATGAGTAATGTCCCGCCGACCTTCAGCACCCGGTAAACCTCCCGGAAGCACTGCGGCAGATCGGGCCAGAAATAGACGGTTTCAAAGGCCGTGACCGCATCAAACCAATCCTTCGCAAAAATGATATGCTCCACGCTGCCCTGCCACACCACACAGCGCCCCTCCTGAATTGCGGCTCGGTTGAGGCTTCGAGCCTTTTGCACACTGACAGGGGAGTAGTCAATGCCCTTGACGATCCCCTGCGGGCATTTTTTCAGCAGCCTTTTCATGTTCGCCCCGCCGCCGCAGCCGCAGTCCAGCACTTTGGCATCCGGTGAAAGATGCAGGAATTCAAGGCCCCATGTCGCCACAGGTGTATGCCCAAGATTCATCATGGCGACCATGAGCTTCCCACCGAGGCCCACAGGCTTGCGGGTGTTTTCAAAAAATGACATCTTGCCGCCTCCTTACACTTTTTCCAAAACAATGAGCTTATTCGAGATATTCCGAACGATAGACAGCTTATCCAACACCTTATAAACCGGTGCAAACACCGCCATTCCTTCGCAAAGACTATGTTCTTCGACAAATCGGAAGTCCGGCAGCAATTCTGCAAGGGCTTCACCATTCTTCACGCCCCATGTAAATTTTGCGTTGTTCGCATCAATGGATTTTTCCTTGAACCGCTTGACAACCATCGGATTCATAGTTTCAACGAACACAGTTGCCTGGCAAAAGCGTTTTGCAATGACCGCAAATATGCGTTGCACATCCGCTTCTGACAGATACATGGTCAGCCCCTCAATGACGACAAGCACCGGCGCATTTTGCTCCTTGATCTCACCGCCCCAATCATCCATGGCCGACATGGCAATCTGCGAAATCGTGCCGCTTTCCGGCAGAAGCTTTTCCCGTACCGCCATCGTTTCCGGCAGGTCGAGGTTATACCAATGGCAAAAACCTTTCATCCGGTAACAGCGGGTGTCCAGCCCGCAGGCGATGTTGACCACCACCGCGCCGGGATGCGCCGAAAGCCACGCTTTTGTCAGCCGGTCCAGCACGATGGTGCGGGCAATGACGCCGCTGTGCATGGCCGTGTCCTTTTCCGCAAGGGTGAAATCGTAGTCCAGCTTCCCGACGATTTCCTCCGCTTTTGTGTCGTGAATCGTGCCTCTGCCGCCGCTCTCTTTCGCCCTGGCGTAAATAGTTTGCAGCATGGTCTCCGGCACGCCGGAGAGTTTGATTTTTTCTTTCATGTTACGCTTCCTCCCTTTTCACACACTCGGCGTAAGTCAGCGGGAAGGACGCTTTCAGCACGGTGCTTTCCCGCACCGTCCAGCCATTCTCCTGCAGAAATGCCAGATATTCGTTGCTTGTCCATTTGCTGTGCAGCGGGAAGCCCGCCAGCTTCATGAAAAACGCTTTGACCTTTCCGAAGAAAGCGTTATCCGCATGGGTAAAGGTCGGTGCGACCAACACGCCGTCATCCTTCAGCACCCGGCGAATCTCGGAGAGAGCCTTCTCCGGCTCCGGCACGATGTGCAGCGCATTGGAAACAATAATCACATCAAAGCTTCTGTCTGCATAAGGAAGGCGAAACATGTCCTGCACGGAGAAATGCAGTTTGGCGGAGCAGTTGCCCTGCTTCGCCTGCGCGATCATCTCTGGCGATGCATCCGTAGCCTCGATGTGGGCAGCAGCGTTTACGATGTTCTTGGCGATCAGCCCTGTGCCGGTGGCCAGCTCCAGCACCTGCTTATGCCGCACCACAGGGCGCAGCAGCTCATATAACTGCTCATAAGCTGCGGCATCCTTGTGCATGAAGCGGTCGTACCGCCCGGCGTTTTTGTCCCAGAAATTTTTTCGTTTTTCCATCGTCCCGTCCTCATAGCGAGATGTTAAGTCACTCTAACCTGTATTGATGGTGCATGGGTTAGAGTTGGCTAACCTCAGTCCTTTGAAAAAGCCGCATCGCTGCGGCTTTTCCGCTTATGCAAATAACTCCAGGCAGGCGCCCCGCACCAGCGTTTCCAGCACCTGCGGATAGAGAGCACCGATCTGCTCCTGATGGGAGACGGTCAGGATCAAGCCCCGCACCGTGGCGGCGGCCAGCGCCATGCCGCCCTTGGGCTGCAAACCGCCCGCTTCCAGCAGCGCGCGGATGTGGGTTTCGTCGTCGTGGTAGTGGGCGGTCTTCACTTCTTCCGGCAGGCGGTGCAGAAGAAAATCTGCGTCATTTTCGATGAACACAAAGGCTTTTGTCTTGGAGAGCCAACGGCAGGCCACCAGGATCGCCGCTGCCGCGCGGTCGGCAGGAAGCAGGGGTGTATTCTCCTGCAAGGACTTCTGCGCTGCCGCGAAGCACTCGGTATGGATGTCCTCCAGTACGGCGAAAAACAGCAACTCTTTGGAATCAAAGAATTTGTAAAATGACCCTTTGGAGATTCCAACGGCCTCCGTCAGCTGCTCCACAGAGGTTTTTCGCATCCCAATGGTAATGCCGCAGCGTCTGGCCGCTCGGATCAGGTCATTGCGGATCTGTTCATTCTGTTCGTCTGTAAAAGCCACTGCGCACGCCCCTTGGATTTATGACCACATTTATTATTTTGGTCAAATTGTAGCACGATCCGAAGATGTTGTCAACGGCGTCGTTTTGCTTTCCATCATGATCAAATCAGATCCGGCCTTTCCATCTCAAACGGAACCACGGTAGATTTCAGCAGTCTCGTCTCCGGCAAGCTCTGAACAAACCGGATCGCCGCCTTTGCAAAGACATAGGATTTTACAGTATCCCAATCTGCCATCTTTACGATCTCCGCCGTGCCGTTTTCAAAATCGAACCGAATTTCGCCCCATTCGCCGTCGTTGTCTGCCTGATACAGGTAGACAGCGGCGGCTATTTTTTTGTTCCTTTTGCGGCACTCGGTCTGTTTCAGCGTCACGGTATGGATCACACCGCTTTCCAGCAGCTTCAGCCGTAGCTTGTCTAATGTGCGCCGGTAGAATCGCTCCGCACCGCTGGCTGTCGTTCCTTCAAAATCCACCGCTAAATCTTCAAAGGTGGACTGTGCGGACAAGGGGCTGACGCGCCCACAGGTCATGCAGATGGCGTTCCGCTTTTCCAGATACCATTGCTCTTTGTAGGAAAGCTGCTCAAGCGCTGCCGTGACCGCCTTTGCCTGTATTCCGTTCCATAGGATTTCGGCGTAGTTCCAGCTACGGTCACACCGTTCTCTGCCCCAACCGCAAGACTTATAGTTCCTTACGACTGTTAAGCCTTGATATGACTGGCTTTTCGGCGCTTTTTCTTTTCGTTGTGGTTGCCATGCTGCCCACGCAAATCTGCGTAAATCTACGCAATTTCATTGGCAAATGGTGTAGTAATTGGTGTAGTACCAACTGCGGATTTGACCTGATTTTTCAAGCTGTCACAGCGGGGAACGCAAGGATTTTTGCCATCTGTTCGGCTGCCCGGTCAAAGCTGGCGTGGGTGTAGACATTCAGTGTCACCCCCACATCGGAGTGGCCCATCACATACTGCAAGTTCTTGATATCCATACCCGCATTGGCCATGTTGCTGCAAAAGGTATGACGGAACACATGGGGAGTAATGTGCGGCAGGGGCTTGTCCGGCTCGGCGCACAGGGAAGCCTGTCGCTCTGCCCGGAGACGGCCGCGCACGTTCCTCCGGCGGAGGAGCCGCCGTCCTACCGGCCCGGCGAAGTCAGCGCGATTTTGGAGTCGGACAAGCAGCTCTCCGACATGCTCGCGCTCGCGCAGAAAATACTCGGCAGGACGCTGTCCTACTCCGCCATCGAAAAGCTTTACGGCCTTTACGACTGGCTGGGGATGGCGCCGGAGCTGATTTTGCGGTTGCTCGAATACTGCGCGGAGCTTGGGAAAAAGGATATGCGCTATATTGAAAAGGTGGCGCTCTCGTGGCACGAGATGGGGATTGGTACCGTCGCGGAGGCGGAACGCTACATTGAGCGGCAAAGCTATAAACGCACCTACCTGTATCACATACAGAAGGAATTCGGCATTGCAGACCGGAAGCTGACGGCGAGCGAGGCGCGCTACATCGGTGAATGGTATACGCTGGGCGTGCCGGTGGAGCTTGCGGCCTTTGCGTATGACTACAGCGTAACAAAGACCGGGCGGCTGGCGATGGCGTATATCAATAAGGTGTTACAAGCGTGGATGAAGGAAGGAATCCGCACTGCGGAACAGGCGCAGGAGAGCCTGGGGCGGCGCAGCACAGCGCAGCCGCAGGCAGGCAAACAAAAGCAGGCCAAACCGTTTGAGGTATACGACTCCGGCCGCTACGACTATGAGGAAATCGACGCGCTTGCACGGCGCAAGTTGAAGAAAATGATTGGGAAGGAGTAGGCGCGATGGCTTACGAGCAGGAAATTTATAAAAAGGCGCTGAATGCCTACGAGGCGCAGCGTATGGTGGAGGCGCGGGAGCGGAAGCAGCGGCTCTTTGAGGTGTACGACGCCTGCCCTGAGGTCAAGCAAATTGACGAGGAGATCGACCGCGTCGGGAGCGGCGCGGCGCTTGAAATCCTGAAAGACCCGCAGAAAGCGCCGACGATTGCGGACGATTTGAAGGAAAGCATGCAGATGCTGTCCGCCATGCGGGAGCGTGCGCTCGAAAAGGCCGGCTACGAAAAGGATTATACCGACATGCGCTCCCGCTGTAAGCTGTGCAAAGACGAAGGGTACATCGACGGAAAACCGTGCGAGTGCTTCAAGGCGTTTGTGAAAAAGGAGGCGTACCATGCCTCCAAGCTGTTCAACCTGTTTGAAACGCAGGGGTTTGACAAATTTGACCTCTCGCTGTTTTCCGACACGGTCGACCAGAAGGCGGGCATTTCCCAGCGGGAGGCCATGGAGGAGGCGCTTGCCGTGTGCAAGGCGTTTGTGCGCAGCTTTGACCAGCCGGGCCCGGGGCTGTTCTTTTACGGCGGCGTGGGGCTTGGCAAGACGTTTTTGTCGACCTGCGTTGCAAAGGAGCTGATCGACCGTGGGTATACGGTCATTTACCAGAGCGCGGCAAAGCTGTTCTCGTACTATGGCGACTACCTGTTCGGGCGGACGGACGCGGCGCGTGCGCGCGCAGAGTTTGACAGGCTGGCGGAGTGCGACCTGCTGATCATAGACGATTTGGGCAGCGAGGCGACGAATGCACAGACAGTGTCGTTTTTGTTTGAGCTGGTGAACGACCGGCTGCTGTCCGGTAAGAAAATGGTCATCAGCACGAATTATTCGATCAATGAGATCGCAAGGGTGTATTCGGAGCGGCTGCACTCCCGCATTTTGGAGCACTTTACGCCGGTGCGGTTCTTTGGCAGCGACGTGCGGCTCAAGAAAATGTTTGGGTAAACGGAATATGAATAAAGCGCCTGCATATGCAGGCGCTTTTGTTATACAAGAATTTGTACCGAGAAAATTACTATACAGAGTAAGATGAATAAAATCATACCCAAATTCAGAAAAATAGTTCGAAACCGCATCCCTTTTGGCAGAATACATTCGCCTTGGTTAAACGTAATCCTTTTGCGGAAACAAATCAGAATGACAATGCCGGCA
>ENA-ORLY01002691-ORLY01002691.1-human-gut-metagenome-genome-assembly--contig:-NODE-2691-length-16124-cov-3.999128_pt1 | contig 16124 bp, 18 predicted proteins | sample MGYA00243071_ERZ508832 | MGnify/ENA primary metagenome ERZ508832 (study PRJEB26277, sample SAMN04329777) | human gut metagenome | biome: human-associated habitat | host: Homo sapiens | place: USA... | reverse complement strand
TTGTGGGGTATCTTTATTTATTAGTTCCATGATTGAAAGATTGTTTTATTGAAATATTGATTTCAAGATGGCTAGATGGCTGGTTAGTTACGCAGATAGTTACCCAGCGATGAAATGCTAAGTACATCTTTTGCCGGATCATAATCTACATAGAGCCGTTTGGATGCAATGGCAATAAAATACTGGCTACCATCTCGCTGTATCTCATAAGTAGCGGGTGAAGCCTGTTTTGTGGTTTCCGATATATATATAATAGAAAGAAGGTACTCTTTATCGCTCCGATAAATGATTATCGTAGGATTCAGATTAACGCTTTCCCATGTGCCGACAATGGAAAACAGGTTGAAGGACGGGTAATCTTCTTTAGTTCTTCTCATAAGGCATAATTTGTTTGGGTGATTGATTTTGTGTTTCACTGTCCGCAATAATTCTTTCAATATCGGAAGACTTATAATAAATCTTGCTGCCGATTTGAGAATAAGCCAGCCGTCCGCTACTTCGGTAATATTGTAGCGTTCGTTTACTAAATCCTAACAACAGGCACACTTCCTGACTATCCAGCCAGTTTTCTACTTTCTGCGTATGAATGCTGCACAAACTTTCTATTCGTTTGGCAAACTCGGTGAACCGTTCGCAGACATACGAAAAGGTTCTCTTTTCAATGGTTACTACTTCCATACTTTTAATTTTAAATGGTTTATAAAACATGTTGATTCTATTTTCATCGGCAAATGAAAGAAGAATCAAGAGCCGTTTTCAAAACTGTCTGAAAGTGGTATATCCTGTCTATCTCTGACTCAATTCATTTGGAATATACTAATGAGATATTCGTTTTTTGAACGCATTTACATAGAAAGTCAATTGGAAATAGAGATACGAAAAGATTTATCGCTTATCTTTGCCGCATGACTACCAACAAGATAACACCCGAAGAACTATGGGCTAAACAACAGATCAGCCCGCTGGATGTGGACTATGATTTGTGGAATGAACGTAGAGCATCTATACAGACCTTCTCACAAATGAGTCAAAGTTGTATCTTTACGGTAGATGTTTTCAAAGAACGGTACGATTTTGCATCCGACAATTTCGCTAACATATTCGGATATAACCCTACATGGATAAAGACGATTCGGAAGCAGGGGGATTTATTAGAGGAACGGATTCACCCGGACGACCGGGCACAACTCATCGAACACCAGATTGAACACGGGCAGTTCATCTATTCACTTCCGCAGGAACAAAGAAATGATTATCAGCAGATCTTCCAAATTCGTATGCTGAATGCCCGGCAAGAATATGTGAATGTAATCAGTCGTCACCAAGTGATTCAGAAAGACAAGAACGGAAAAGCATGGATGATTATGGGAGTGATGGATCTTTCACCCGATCAAACGCCTATGGAGCGAATCAAGCGAACAGTTATTAATCGGAAGACGGGTGAAATACTTGCATCGGCAGTTGTTCCGGCAGACCAACAATTAACTAAGCGGGAAAAGGAAATACTCTTATTAATCCGACAGGGCTTTTTGAGCAAGGAGATTGCATCTAAACTGAACCTTAGTATTTATACAGTGAACAATCACCGCAAGAATATATTGGCTAAACTGAATGTTGATAATGTGATCGAAGCCATTAATCGAGCAGAAAGTTTCGGTATTCTCTATTGATTACGGCAACCAATCCAAGCTATTTGTCAGCGGATTGGTTTTTCTCCATTGCTCCAGTTCTTCGTAACTGCGAACTCCACCCACGAAAACAGCATGATAGATTTCTATGCCGGGAATCTGTACACCGTCCGGCACATCGAATTTAATTTGAAGGATGGTGTTCTTGATTTCAGGAGTAAGTCGGTTCGTAATGGCAGCAGTTACTTTTTCAACCACACCATCATATTTTGAGCCTTTGCGAATATGAATCATGTCAAACTTCCACGTGTTCCTGTCCTCATCTTCGTAGAGGACGTGCCATTCGATGCACTCTTCTTCTGTCTGAATCAGATTCTTAAATTGGATTTCCTTTAAAGAGAGCCGTTCGGCAAGTTCCTGCATCACAGAAAAGCTGGCTGCAATGTTCAATGTATCGGTGTAGATATGTAGGTCTATATCCCTACTCTTTGCCAGCAGACCAGATTTGAGCGAGCCTACCAAATGAACGGTTGCCCCAATACGTTCCCATGCCGGAATAATACCGGTATGTTCCAGCATTTTCCAAGCGGTTTGCTGATTATGTAGGGCAAGTTCAAGAATATCCATATCGTTCATTTTGAGCGTGCAAAGATACAAAACTTATGGATATATAGCTATAAATAGCCATTTCCTATCCTACCCGATTGCAGTAATTTTGCGCACCGTATTGACTCTATTTTCATCCTTTAGCAATAAATTACTACGATGTTCAATCAAACAGAGAAGCAAGAAATAAGCTATTTGCAGCAAATAATCGCCCGGCTGAGACAGATAATCAACCATACAGATGTGTCCGTGAAAGATCATGTAGATACATTGGCAGAGTACAAAGACTACCTTTGGAGTAATAAAGATATTGATCCGCATGAGATACGCTCGATGCGTGAAAGCATCCTGAATCATTTTGCCATAGGCGAAAGTGTAATTGACAAACGCCGACGGCTTGCCAAAATAGTGGATATTCCCTACTTCGGACGAATCGACTTTCAAGAGAAGAACGAGAACCGTCCGATAATCCCTGTTTATATCGGTATCCACACCTTTCACGATACAGAAAGCCGAACAACCATAATTTATGATTGGCGAGCACCTATTTCAAGTATGTTCTACGATCACGAACTGGGCGAAGCATCTTATCAATCCCCATCGGGAGAGATAAAAGGGGATATTTCGTTGAAACGCCAATATCGGATTCGGGCTGGAAAGATGGAATTTATGATCGAAAGTGCGCTGACCGTCCACGATGATATTCTGCAAAAGGAACTGAGTGCTAATGCAGATGATAAAATGAAGAATATCGTTGCCACCATCCAGCGAGAGCAGAACCGGATTATCCGTAATGAGGAAGCCCGAACACTCATCATTCAGGGTGTAGCAGGTTCGGGTAAAACTTCTATTGCCCTGCACCGCATCGCCTACTTGCTGTATGCTTTTCAGGGCAGTATCTCTTCAAAAGACATCTTGATTATTTCTCCGAACAAGGTGTTTGCCGATTACATCTCTAACGTGCTGCCTGAACTAGGCGAAGAAACCGTACCCGAAACCAGCATGGAGCAGATACTTTCCGAAGTACTGAATCACAAATACAAATACCTTAGTTTTTTCGAGCAAGTGAATGAATTGCTGACAAAACCAATACCGGACTTTATCGAGCGAATCGAATATAAATCCTCTTTCGACTTCATCGCCAATCTGGATCGTTTCATTCTGCACATCGAAAACCACTACTTTAGAGCAGAAGATGTGAAGCTGACGAAACACATCACCGTCCCCGCTGAATTTATCGAAGAGCAATTCCACCGCTTCAACCGCTATCCCATGCGCCAACGGTTCGAGACAATGACGGATTATATTTTCGATATGATGAAAGTACAATATGCTTTCACGGTGACGACTGCCGAACGGAATTTCCTTAAAAAAGAGATCAAGCGAATGTTTGCCGGAAACAACGACCTGCAAGTCTATAAAGATTTCTTCGCATGGATGGGTAAGCCGGAACTGTTTAAAATGCGGAAGAACCGCACGCTTGAATATGCCGACATAGCCCCATTGGCGTATCTGCATATCGCTTTGGAAGGTAGTACAAAGAATTGTGTCAAACATTTGCTGGTAGATGAAATGCAAGATTATTCTCCCATCCAGTACAAGGTAATGCAAAAGCTATTCCCTTGTCGGAAAACGGTGTTGGGCGATGCCAGCCAGTCGGTCAATCCTTATGGCTCGTCTACTGCGGATATGATTCAGAAAGTTCTTGTCACAGGTGAAGTGATGAAGCTATGCAAAAGTTACCGCTCTACTTGCGAGATCACAGATTTTGCACAGCAAATACGGACAAATACCGATCTTGAACCAGTCGCACGGCACGGAGAGAAACCACGAGTGCTACGATATAATAATGAGAAAGAGGAACTATCTGCTATAAAAGAATTAATTGCCATCTATCAGGCATCCGCCTACAAATCACTGGGGATTGTCTGCAAAACTGAATTGCAAGCCTGTGAGATAGCAGATAAATTACAAATTCCCGATATTCATTTCCTATCGAGCCTAAGTTCTGCTTTTGTGCAGGGTATTGTTATCACCTCTGCACACATGGCAAAGGGTTTGGAATTCGATGAGGTGATTATCCCACAGGTGGATGATAAGAATTATCATTCAGAGATTGACCGGAGTATGCTGTATGTGGCGGTAACGAGGGCAATGCACCGTTTAACGCTGACCTATAGCGGAACAAAACACACGCCATTCATCTAAATTTTCGGCTTACTTTATTGTCATGCGGAGATTAACCTCTATATTTACCACCATGCGCACAGCAGATTAACGAAGTAAAGATGAAAGAAAGCAAAATTCTATATCCATCACCTGTACTTTCCCAATACATTAAATACTATTGGGTGCTAAAGACCGATGAAGTAGAGCCAATAATGGTACAGACTATTCCATCGGGGTGCGTGCATCTTGTTTTTCATCGGGGTGAGAATCTGAATATCCAATCCAAAGGTTTGCAACCAAAGAATTTTATCCGGGGACAGTTCTCAACTTATGGGAGTTTGATTTCAGAGGGCAATATTGATATGATTGCCGTTATATTTCATCCTCTGGGGCTAAATCCATTTGTGCGGTGTTCTATGAGTGAGCTTTACAACCATTATATAAATGTAGAAGATCTGGAAGATATTGAACTGAATTACCTGAAACGAAATATTTCTGCCGAACCAGCCGTTGAAACCTACATCCGGTTGATTGAACGCTTTTTCATGCAACGGTTGGTCGATGCAGATTGTAACTACCAAAGAACGCAGCACGCTATCTGCCAAATCATCAATCAACCGCAAATTGATGTGAATACCCTTGCGGAAAGTACTTGTTTGGGATATAGGCAATTCAAGCGAGTATTTACCAACTATATAGGAATGAGCCCTAAAGAGTATTATCGGGTAGTTCGTTTTCAGCGGACACTGTATCTATTACAGAATAATCCGGGGATGGAGTTCGTAGACTTGGCTTATTCGTGTGGCTTTTACGATCCTTCGCACTTGGTGAAAGACTTTAAAGAGTTTACAGGTTGTTCGCCTACTCAATATCTATCTTCCCATTCTCCGTATTCTACATTCTTTTCTGAAGATTGTAGGCTGAATGTTATTAAATCGCATAGTCGTGCGTAGTCATTTGTGATAAAGTCAGTTTTTTACAAGTGGATGATAGGCAAAGAACTTACTTTTGCAGGAGTATTTAAAATTAGAAAGTTATGCATGAAAGTAATTTTATACATATAACCGCTGGCATTGCACAGGTTATTGAAGCAGAAGAGAAATTGTTAAGTAGTCTGTCCGTAGAGGTTATCACACAAAGGCGAAATGCGCAGAATCGCACCATCAAGCAGATTCTCGGTCACTTGATTGATTCGGCATCCAATAATCATCAACGCATGGTTCGGCTGCAATATAGCAAAGACCTGCTTTTCTTCCCTGATTATACACAGGATAATGACTTGTGGATAGCTCTGCAAGATTATCAAAATGCCGACTGGGCTAACTTAATCCAGTTGTGGAAGTGTTACAATCTGCACATCATCCAAGTAATTAACTCGGTAGATAAGAACAGGCTGGATAGTTACTGGTGCGACTTTACAGGAGCAAAGGTTACATTAAGGGAAATGATAGAGGGATATTTGGGACATTTGCACCTACATATAAAAGAAATCCATGAATTGATAGATTGAAATTCTTAATTTTTCATACATTTGCACTATATCAACTAACAAATAGTATTCACTTCTCATGAAACTCTGTATATAGCTACGCTCCTGCGAATAGCCCCCCTTCAAGAAAGCTATTCAGCTATTTGACAAATAACGATTTATTTGCCACAGAGATTTTATATCCTTTTATTTATGAATTTACGAGCTGGCAGACCATGTTATGCAGGTCTGTTTGTATCGTGCTATTTTGCAGTTGAGCAATGAATTATACATATAAACAAATATGGCTCATCAACTTTCCGGTAATGATGAGCATCTTAATGGAGCAGTTAATCAATATAACGGATGCTGTCTTTCTAGGTCACGTAGGCGAGGTGGAATTGGGAGCTTCCGCTATTGCCGGAATTTATTATCTGGCGGTCTATATGCTGGGCTTCGGGTTCAGTATTGGATTGCAAGTAATGATTGCCCGCAGAAACGGGGAGCAGAATTATAAGGCAACCGGAAAGACTTTCTTTCAGGGGCTATTCTTTTTATTGGGATTAGCCGTCTTGCTTTGCCTATTGATTCATGCCGTTTCTCCTTATCTATTGAAACGATTAATTTCCTCGCCGGAGATTTATCAAGCGGTAGTCCGCTATTTAGACTGGCGCAGCTTCGGGCTGTTGTTCTCATTTCCTTTTCTGGCTATCCGGTCTTTCTTCGTTGGGATAACGCACACGAAAGCCTTATCGTGGTCGGCTGTTACTGCGGTGACGATTAATATCCCGCTGAACTACTTTTTAATATTTACACTGGAATTAGGCATTTCGGGAGCAGCCATCGCTTCATCTTTAGCGGAAATGGGTTCTTTGATTGTGCTTTGTATCTACACAAAAGCGAAGATTGACAAAGACAAATACGGATTGAAGCCCGTTTATGATGGACGGTTACTTATCAAAGTCCTGAATCTGTCTGTGTGGAGTATGCTCCATGCTTTTATCAGTGTAGCCCCTTGGTTTCTATTTTTCGTGGCAATCGAGCATTTAGGGAAAACAGAGTTGGCTATTTCCAATATCACCCGAAGCGTATCAACAATATTTTTCGTAATCGCCAATTCCTTTGCTGTCACTACGGGTTCATTAGTGAGTAATGCTATTGGAGCGGGAACGAGAAACGAGCTTTTCCCGATTTGTCACAAGATTCTGAAATTAGGTTATGCCGTTGGCTTCCCATTGGTAGGAATTGCGTTGCTCTGTAATCGTTGAATTGTGAACTTCTATACCGATAGCGAACTATTGGTGGAATTAGCATTTGCTCCTTTCGTGGTGATGCTATTGAATTACACATTTGCCCTACCCGGCTATGTATATCTCAATGCGGTCGGAGGAACGGGAAAAACCAAAATCACCTTTCTGTTTCAGGTGACAACCACCTGTGTATATTTAGTGTATCTCTATTGGTTGAGCTTCTGTATAGAAGCATCTTTATCCCTCTACTTGACGGCAGAATATCTGTTTGTGATTCTGCTGGCACTGCAATCTATTATTTATCTGAAAAGTAAACACTATTAAAAACGAATCAAGTTATGATGACAAAAATATATCCACGCACTGGAGATAAGCAAACAGTCTATATGAATGCCGTGATTAATGATCCACAAATTGAGGTAGGCGATTATACTATTTACAATGATTTTGTAGCTAATCCCTTGCTATTTGAGAAGAACAATGTGCTTTATCATTATCCCATCCACCGGGAGAAGTTAATTATTGGCAAGTTCTGTTCCATTGCCTGTGGCACAAAGTTCCTGTTTAATTGCGCCAATCATACATTGAAATCTCTGTCTACCTATACCTTTCCTCTATTCTATGAAGAATGGGAATTGGAGAAGTCGAATATTACTACTGCATGGGACAATAAAGGCGATATTGTGATCGGCAATGACGTATGGATCGGCTACGAGGCTGTGATTATGGCGGGGGTTCATATCGGTGATGGAGCGATTATTGCAGCACGTGCCGTAGTGACCAAAGATGTTCCGCCTTATACGATTGTGGGCGGAACTCCTGCCAAAGAAATACGAAAACGCTTTGATACAGAGGTGATCAAACAACTGCTAAAGTTAAAATGGTGGGATTGGTCTACCAATAAAATCCGTCAATGTTTGCCCTATATTGCAGAGGGTAAACTAGATGAATTACTTGCCATGAAGAAAGATAGATTATGAACTATATAAAGAAACGATTGACAAGGATTGATGCAAGTTTAAGTTCTTCTGTATAGCTACATTTCGCTATTTTAGAACTCATGCCAGTGGATTATATTTGTAAGAAGCAGGAATTTGAAGTTCACCATTTCTGGAATTGCGACCAATAAGGCTGAATACCCCTTGAATCATTCTGATTAGCAGAGGAACTACAAACAAAACAAGAAATCATTCAGCATACAAAGCTAGTGCTTTGATATATATAATTTATTCACAATTAAATTTTATGCCTATGAATGATTTATTGAGAACGAGGTTTTTCATCTTACTGGCTGACACCTCACAAGAAGTTATTAACACAGAAATGCAAGATGCTTATGAAGATTTTGTGAAGCAAATAGTAACAATTAGCCATTCGGAAGATTACGCTCATATCTTCCGGATGCTGAATCTCACCCGTATTGAGATAGTCCCTTTAAAGGGGTTGTATCAGGATGGGCAGGGGGAAAAATGCGCCCAAAAATCTATACATTCATAAAGCATTATCCCTAATTGATACAGAATTAGAGTTACTTAACCTGAAAATTACCCATCCCGAACAGTTTAGTTTGCCTGTGTCTACAGAGTTCAAGTCAGACCTGTATGTAATTCCTAAGTCTAAAGACTTGGGATTTATTGGTATTGCTGAAATTGTACTTGGTTTGTTTCTTCAAGGAGAGATTACCGGGAAGAATGGAAAGCCCGTTTCAGAGGCTTGTCTAGCCCGTAACTTTGAGCAGCTTTTCAATCTGAAATTTGGTAGTATCTACGATAAGATCGGTGAAGTGTTTACTCGTAAACCGTACAATCTTACTAAAACATTGGACGCTTTGCGAAATGCTATTGCCAGAGAAGACCGTAAATGCAAGAACAAATAAAGATTATATAAGATGATTCTGCAAATTGTTTATTTATAGAAGTTTATAAACCATTTTTCGGGGAGTAGTTACCTACTCCTCTTTTTCTGCAACCTTGTTTTGCAGAACTTTGCTTCATCAATCGATTGAAAACAATAATGTTGAACTAAAAATTGAAGCAAAATGTATATAGACAACGAAAACTTCGAGAAGTGGATGGAAAGGCTATCCAAGAAACTCACCGAGATCGGGCAAGACTTGAAATCTCTTATCAATACTGATACTGTGTTCGATGAAAACGAAAGGCTGTTGGATAATCAAGACTTAGCCTTTCTGTTGAAAGCATCTTTCAGAACCTTGCAACGCTATCGGGCAAAAGGTGTACTTCCCTATTTTACCATCGGACGGAAAACGTATTATAGAGCCAGTGACATCCGGACTTTCGTCCGAGAATATGCCGATTCTCAAACCTACAAACAGTTTGAAAAAGCCAATCAGTTAGCAAATCAGCCCTGATAGCAAAAAGTAGCAGAGGAAAGAAGCCTGTTTTCAGGCTATTCCTTTGTGCCACCACCCCGATTTAGCACAAACTGCTTCACCTATCGGTTCAGCCTGTTTCGCTAAATCGAGCAAGAGGGAACTGGACAAGTCCTGTTCTTCCCTCTTGCCCTGCGGGGCAAAGCCTTCGGCTTTAGCGTGTTACAAGAACACGCTGTAATGACACCTGTAATAAGCATTTTCTTTGCAATGCTTATTATCAGGTATTTATCTATTCATATTTCTATAAAAAAGTAATTACCATGCCAAATAGCAGTCGAAAAACGATATTCACTACCATTTCCATAGACAAGGAAACGGCAGCTTTGGTAGAGAAGATATGCAAACGTTATTCACTGAAAAAGAGTGAAGTTGTAAAGTTAGCGTTCGGGTATATAGATAAGGCACATATCAATCCATCTGAAGCTCCTGAATCTGTAAAATCAGAACTGGCGAAAATAAATAAAAGACAGGATGATATTATCCGTTTCATTCGTCACTATGAAGAAGAGCAACTGAATCCCATGATTCGGACAACCAACTCTATCGCTTTGCGCTTCGATACTATAGGCAAAACTTTGGAAACTCTTATATTTTCTCAACTGGAAGCCAGTCAAGACAGACAAACAACCGTACTTAAAAAGCTAAGTGAACAGTTCTGTAATCATGCCGATGTGATAAATAACCAATCCAAGCAGATTAATGCACTCTATCAGATACATCAACGGGATTATAAGAAGTTACTTCAACTGATACAACTCTATTCGGAACTTTCTGCTTGTGGTGTGATGGATAGCAAAAGGAAAGAGAATCTGAAAGCTGAAATCAGTAATTTGATATGTACATAGGATTATGCACATAGATTTTGCCCCACCATCGAACGGAACATATAATAATGCCGGAAGTTGCCGACAACTCGCTAATTATATGGAACATGAAGATTTAGAAAGAATGGAGAAAGGTATTTATACCGAAGGCTTTTTCAATCTGACAGAGGGCAACATCTATAAATCAAAGGTCGTAAAAGATATAGATAGTAATATCGGACAACTCTTAAAAACAGATGCTAAGTTTTACGCTATTCATGTTAGCCCATCCGAAAAGGAACTACAAGCGATGGGAAGTACAGAACAGAAACAAGCGGAAACAATGAAGCGCTATATCCGTGAAGTGATTATTCCTGAATATGCTAAGAACTTCAATAAAGGACTATCCGAAACGGATATAAAGTTCTACGGGAAGATACATTTTGACCGCAATCGTTCCAACAATGAACTGAATATGCACTGCCATTTGATTGTGAGCCGGAAAGACCAAGCAAATAAAAAGAAGCTATCACCGCTTACCAATCATAAAAATACCAAGAAAGGAACGGTAGTAGGAGGCTTTGATCGTGTAAATCTGTTCCGACAGGCAGAAAAGGGGTTTGATGAACTATTTGGCTATGATCGCCAACAAAAAGAATCATTCGACTATCACAATACTATGAAGAACAACACAATATCCGAGCAACAAAAATTGCAAGAGCAAGAATTTCAACCGCATAAAAAAAGAACAGAGGTCAAGCAAGATGTTAATAAAGAAAGCAGGTTTTCCATCAATCTTGAAAGCAAGAATGCAGATAATCATTTCTTTAATATAGAAGACTGTATTAAAAACAAGCAAGGAAGAATAGAGCTTTCAAAGAATCCCATTATATCCGAAGAACAAATAATCAAACCTAAGAAAAAACGAAATAAGGGGTTGAAGAAGTAGCCTAAAAACTGCAACATAAGCAAGTAAGAATTCATGGATATGCTTTTGCATAAACCCTTTTACGTACATAAACATCTATTTGTCAACACATTAATGATAAAATTCTTTTTTTACATTATTCTAGTATAGTGATTTATCCGCCTAATTTTCATATCTTTGTATTTAGTTTCTGAGTCTATTTTAGAAACTTGACTATTTATGTCACAATTTTTAATAAACTAAAAATGTATGTCTGAAACAAATATCCCTTTTGGAAGTGAATTTTCTCCATCGCAAACGGAACTGCCGCAATTGCTTGTTTTCTGTAAAACATATAGTGGTAACAAAATAGAGATCGAATCTAAAATCTTAGATACTTTTTTTGCAAACCATGGAAACGGCAATAAAAAAAATCAGAAGACATTGGCAATGAATTGTCGATTAGGGTTAAAAGCCTATGGCATTATTGATGAGAATAGTGTAATTACTGATTTAGGAGAAAAGCTTTTCTTATTAAAAGATCATACGCAAGAATTATATAAAGAATTTGCTCGACATATTTTATTAAACTTGAATGGAATGGCATTCGTTCAATGTATTCGTGATATGTTTTTGGCTTCTGAAGATGTAAATTTAACATCTTTAAGACATGCTTTAGCAGAAAGAGGGCTGTTTTATCCTTCTGGAGGTAAACATCCAAGTATTATGCGATTATGGTTGGAAAAGGCTGGCGTTTTTAAAAAAGGTTGGTCAGTAGATAATGAAAAAATAAATGAAGTACTTGGTTTTGAGGATAATATGGAAGCTTTACGAAGTTTATCGCCCTTACAAAGAGCTTTTATTTTATCCTTAGCTAATACAGGAAAAGTGGAGTTTCAATATGCTAATCAGATTGCGAGACTTGCAGAAGCAACCTACGGAGTTCAATTTCCTGAAAAAAGCCTACCCAAAGATGTCTTAAACAGGCTGGTTGAATTAGAATTTATAGAGATATCAAAAACAACAGAAGGCAGGGGAGCAAAACCTTTTCTAGTTAAGCCCACAGAAAAAGTAAATAGGGAAATATTGACTCCTCTTCTTACTCAACTGGAACAACAAACTGATCCAAAACTCATATCGTTACTTAGAAAACCTATTAGTGATATTCTTATTGAAATTGATTCTACAGATAGATATATATCTGGATTAGCTTTAGAAGCATTAGCTTTTAAGTTTATGAGAATACTTGGTATGAACTATGTTGCAACACGATTAAGAGCAGAGGCTACAGGAGGATCCGAAGTTGATTTAATCTTTGATTCTACTCGATTAGTTTATTCTCGATGGCAAATCCAATGTAAGAATACAAAACGAGTAGCTTTAGACGATATTGCAAAAGAAGTTGGATTAACTCATTTCTTAAAAAGTAATGTGATAGTAATTGTAAGTACAGGAGATATTGGTAAAGATGCTAGAAAATACAGTAATAAAATAATGAAAGAATCGAACCTATGTATTGTACTGATTGAGGGAGTAGATATTGAAAAAATATCCCAAAATCCAGTTGCTATAGTGGACGTTTTTGAGAGAGAAGCCAAAGAAACTATGAAACTTAAAAAAATTGATTTGTAAAATGGCAAAAAATCAAGATGCTAGAATATATTTTGAGAGTGAATATGGGAAAATCTATTTGGGAGACTCCCTTGAATTATTAAAAAAGACTCCAGATAATTCTGTTAATTTAATAATGACAAGTCCTCCCTTTGGCTTAGTTAGAAAAAAGGAATATGGAAATGTTGATGCAGATCAATACTTAGACTGGTTCAAACCCTTTGCACAAGAGTTTTACAGAGTATTAACCGACAATGGAAGCCTTGTTATTGATATAGGTGGTGCATGGAATAAAGGAGAGCCTACAAGAAGTTTATATCATTTCAAATTACTCATAATGTTATGTGAAGAGTTTTCATTCCATTTAGCACAAGATTATTATTGGTGGAATCCTTCAAAACTTCCAACGCCTGCGGAATGGGTTAATGTCAGAAGAATAAGAGTAAAAGATGCCATTAATACTGTTTGGTGGTTATCCAAAACTCCATATCCAAAAGCCAGTAATAAAAGAGTCCTTCAGCCTTATAGTGAAAGTATGGATGATTTATTAAAAAATGGATATAAGGCTAAAAAACGTCCTAGTGGACACGATATCAGCGACAAATTTTCTAAAAATAATGGAGGGTCAATACCGCCTAATCTTATTGCAATACCAAATACAGAAAGTAATAGCGTATACATTCGCTATTGCAAAGAAAACGATATAACTCCTCACCCAGCTCGTTTCCCAAGTGAGTTACCAGAGTATTTTATCAGGATGTTAACTGATATCAATGATCTTGTTGTTGATCCTTTTGGAGGAAGTTGTGTAACGGGTGAAGTTTGCGAAAAACTGAAAAGAAATTGGATTTGTTGTGATTTAATTGAAGATTATGTAAAAGGGGCTATCGGTCGATTTGAAAAAACAGATATTGCTCAAATAAAGAATGAGCATATATCTTATGCTATCAGTAAACCTGGCTCTATGTGGCAAGAAATAATAGATGATGATATTTTACCTCAAGATGGAGGCTTTACCAGAGTTAATAAAAAGAAGTAAAGCCTCTTTCTATAGATGATTCCAAATAATAAAATACTATTTTACTGCGTTGGATTAATAATTTTGTAAAACTTAGAAAATGCATTATCTTTGCCCTCAGTATTCTCCATGAGCAAACTACCGCAAAAGCACGTAGCAAATTAGTGGGTTAAATCATGGGATATGCTTGAAGCTAAAAATATAACGTTTTAAATATCAGTGTGGTAACTCTATTAGGGGCTTTTTCTTACCCTACGGCTTTACTCCCCCATTCCGGATTCTCGTCTTCTCTCCATAATACAAAAACGTTCTGTTTCGATTTCAGATTAAAGTACAGTCAAAGAAAAAGTATAAAAAGAAAGTTTTTTATATTGAAAATACAAGACACACGAAGATCCACACAATCAACTAATTATCAATAAATTACAAAAACCTCCATTTCCTCTACGAGAATCGACTCGATTCTCGTAGACAAACACATCGATTCTCGTAGAGTTCCGAGTCGTTTCTCGTAGAGGAGTGAACTAAATATCCATAAGATACAACAACCAATGCAAGCAAGAAAAACATATCCGGCCGGAATTTGTAATAAAAACAACTCAGATTTTGATTTAAGACAACTTTTAATAGAGTGAAAATCCGATATATTTGCACATCATCTGCTAATCATAGAATAAATTAAGTGCAAATACTAAAAAAACAAAATTATTATCATATCCCGGAACGCTCAATTGTATTATAATTAAGAGACTTTCAGTTATCCACAGAAAGTTAACGGAAATAAAGCTCAAACGAAATTTGATTTTAAATATATACTACATGAAAATGGTAAATCACAAAAACACACTGTATGCAGGAATTGCATGTATATTGATGTGCGGTAATCTATCGGCGCAAGAGACTAATTTCGATCTGTCTTCCCAACGTTCAGAAAAACAAGATGTTTTGGCAGTGCCCGGGGAGAAAGTAGACCACCGGGGAATAATCATTAATCCTACTCCCCAAAAGCTGGTATTTAACGGAAATAGTAAATTGAATATTTCCCAAGGATTCATATTGAAAGACAAACAGAAAAAATTCACAAAAGATCTGGAGTTTGTTACGCTTAATAAGAAAGGTATAAAGTTGTCTATTGATTTTGGAAAGAAAGTAGCGGCAACACAAAATGTAAAAGAAGTATCGGGAGCTTATGCCTTAACTATCAGCTCTAAAGGTATCTCCATTATCGGTTATGATGAAAGAGGTGCATTTTATGGTATTCAAACCTTACGGCAATTAGCAGAAAGCCCGGCAACCGTAAACGGACAATTGCCCTACCTGGAAATCAACGATTATCCGGACTTGCCTAATCGTGGAGTAGTAGAAGGATTTTATGGCACTCCATGGTCACACGAAGTACGGATGTCTTTAATAGACTTCTACGGAAAATTCAAGATGAACACTTATCTGTACGGTCCAAAAGACGATCCTTATCACAGTTGCCCTAACTGGCGTCTCCCCTATCCGGAGAAAGAAGCCAAAAACATCCGGCAATTGATTGAGGCCTGTAACCGGAACCGCGTAGATTTCGTGTGGGCCATTCACCCGGGACAGGATATCAAATGGAATGAAGAAGATTATAACAACTTAATCAACAAATTCAATGGGATGTACGATCTCGGCGTACGCCACTTTGCTATTTTTTTCGATGACATCTCAGGGGAAGGAACTAACCCGTTGAAACAGACTGAACTATTAAATAGGTTGACCGATGATTTTGTGAAGGTAAAAGGTGATATCACTCCACTCACGGTATGCCCGACTGATTATTCCAAACTTTGGGCAAATCCGACTCCGGAAGGAAGTCTTGCCATTTACGGTAAAACATTGTATCCGGAAATAAAAGTATTCTGGACAGGCGATGTAGTCTGTAGCGACCTGACAAAAGAGACATTGGAATTTGTAAACTCACGAATCAAGCGTCCGGCATATTTCTGGTGGAACTATCCGGTGACAGATTATGTGCGCAATATTCTTCTGCAAGGTCCGGTTTATGGCCTAAACACCTCATTAACAGAAAAAGATGTTTGCGGAGTCATCAGTAACCCAATGGAACATGGCGAGGCTTCCAAACTGGCACTATATGGTGTAGCTGACTACACTTGGAATATGGCAGCCTACAATGCAATCGACAACTGGGAAAGAGGGTTGAGCGAACTAATACCACAAGCAAGAGAGGACTACCGGAGATTTGCCATCCACTCAAGTGATACGGAAACCGGTTATCGCC